>OGKH01000637.1_pt1 | contig 19031 bp, 12 predicted proteins | sample 1572421 | NCBI WGS metagenome assembly OGKH01 (sample SAMEA2582084, study PRJEB24529) | metagenome | biome: Human gut stool | place: China | collected 2011
TACAGAGATTTGGAAACTTGATATAATTAAAATGTGAATATATACAAAATCAAAATTTTTGTAAACATCCTTAAGCAATCAAAGTAAAGAGATTATATTTCTTTACATCTTTTAACCTGTCATTACTTCAGTCGATGTCAATAGATATATCGCCTTACTTCAGTTACTTTGGTTTCTTGAGTTACTTTTGAGTAGATTGAAGGTGGTCCAAAGTGAAAGACACAGGCAAACATGATCAAATGTATTTATGCGGGTGTGTTCTATTTTTCTTACTTTTACAGAGCGTGAAGCCAAATGGTAATGCAAGATCACATATATCATCATGATGAACACTCTGATCCAATTGTCATGAACGAATTGATACGTACATTTACAGGTGATGATTACTCCATTTCTGCTAAAGATACCTCGCAATATAAAGACGGAAAAACAGAAGGAACAAAAAATATACCGTTCAATGATTGCGTAAAAATATCTGTTTATCAGAAACTTATAAATAATAATTACTTGCTGGCCCTGGATAGAATGAAAGTTTTCATTGATAAACACTTTGATCGCCAAACAAGTGAGTGGTTTGTAGGAGCTGTATTGGAGATTATACAGAAAGATGATTCTATTAGTGACAGCCAGAAGTTTTATACAATGGCTAACGGTAAAGCCATAACTAAAGGGCAACTTTTGAAGAATAAAAGTTTTGAATTGGAGCCTTTTCTTGTAGGCATCCTGTTTTTCGTATTATCTGAAAGACGAGGGGAAAATAAAAAAGGGGTAGCAACTTTAAATATCTTAGGTAAAAAAGAAAATCGGAAGCCGAGAGTGTTTAGCAGTGATATTGGACAGATGACGGCCAAAAAAATTACAGTGTCTGGCTGGGTAAAAGATTGGTCATCGGATAGTGCCCAAAATAAAAAAACCTCCTCAGACGAATCTGAGAAGGTCGATATTATTGAACCTCAAAAACATGATGAACGTTCAAGGGCGAATCAAACAGTCATTAATCATCAGACAAACGTTGTGCAGAATGGTGATCATAACATTAACTTGACGAACAATGGAACGATAAATATGAATTTGTAAAGGGAGATTTTAATGGGTAACTATCTAATGGAATCCGGCAAAGAAATTGCCAAAAATGTCACGCAGAATGGTAACAAAAGTACATACATAGATAATCATGGAACGGTGAATATTTATAATTCTGCTCAAAAAGGGCAACCATTGCACGGTTCCACGGCTGATATGATTGCTTTGCGGTCATTTAGTCGTCAATATTACCAACTGATAGTGGCCGATAATTCAGATGTATTTGAACAGAATTACGTAATTATTCCCACAAACCGGGCATTAACTCAAAATATGGTACCACCTGAAATACTGCACAGGTGTTCCTCTTTATCAAAAAAGGGAATAGCAGAATTAAAAACTTTCCCAGCTTTGATTTGTCGAAAAAACACAGGATATCACTGTGAAACCAATAGTACTAGCTATGATCAAATGTTCGCATTAGGATACATTCACGATGTGTTTGTCAGGAATACTTTTATAAGATTAGATTTTAGAACCTTGTGTATAGTTTCTAAACAGGCCATTTGTAAGCCAGACATCGCACACTCGCTGGGGATTAACGTTGGCTGTGATTTAACCGATCTAAATATTTGCGGCTGGTCTGTCCGCTCCAAAAATGTTTTTCAGGTTTTAAAGCGTCTAAAAATAGATATTACAAAAGGTGGGTGGAAATGATTAATTCTAGGAAAATGCCATCGAAGATAACAGAGATATTAGTAAATCAAGCCACATTCAAAAACAATCCAGCAAAAATTACCCCCACGTATATCAACTATTTCTTCGGTAGCAACGGCACCGGTAAGTCAACTGTTGCTAAAACAATACGGTCAGGCAAAGGAGTAACGTTTGCTACAGGAACGACTACTGAAGATAAAAAAATTATGCTTTATGATCAAGATTATATTGAGCGGAATGTCCGAAGTAATGAGAACTTACCAGGTGTTTATACGATTAATTCAACCAACGCTGAGATTCAGGAAAATATTAATGAGCTGAAGAAGAAAAAAGAAACGTTGGATGAAAAAAGGACCAATGCTATAGAGGATCGCGATCGTCATGAGCAAAAATTAGAACAGCTGAATAATCAATTTTATAGCAATTGCTGGGATAAGACGGAAGCCATTCGTAAAACGTTTGCAAAAACTCAGAAAGGTTTTAAGGCATCTAAGAAAAAATTTGTTGATAAATTATTAGAAACAGCACCGCTTTCTCAAGATACTCAAAAATTAAAAGATTTGTATGATACTGCCTATGCGGAGGATGCAAAACAGTATCCGAAGTTTAACGAATCAATTGATCCATCAATTCTGGATAAGGTGCAGGATAATGAGATTCTTTCTATTGCCATTGTCAATTCAGCTGACACCCAGTTGGCCTCATTTTTCAAACAGATTGGGGCTACTGAGTGGGTACAACAAGGACATTCTGAATTCCAAAAGAAAACCAATGGCAGGTGTCCCTATTGTTCTAGAGAGCTAGAACCTTCTTTTGAACAAGAATTTCAGCGAAGTTTTGATGATCAGTATGAACATAATCGTCAAAGATTAAGGCTGTTTCTTGAAAATTACCGGAAAACAGCTAATAATTTATTTTCGTCTATCCGTAAAATTCCTGAACCATTATATCCAACAATTGAGCGTCAGAATTACAATGATAAACTGAATGCTATAAAAGGTGTAATTACAGGTAATATTGAAAAGATTCGTTCCAAAATAGAAGAGCCTTCAAAGATAGTTGAACTTAACGGTTTAAAAGCAATGCTGACTGATCTGCAAGGTATGATTACCGGGTTTAATAGCCTTATTGATGAGAACAATACAATCGTTGCGTCTAAGTCCGTAAAGAAGCAAGAATGTAAAGAAGCTGTTTTTGCTTTGATGGCTTTTGACATGAAGGAACTAATTGCCAATTATCAGCAAGCTAAAGAACAGATAGATGATGAAATAAAAGCACAGGAAACAAAAATCAAAGAGTCATATACGAGTTTAACTTCTATAAATGAACAGATCGTTGAATTAAATCAGCAGACAGTAGAAACTGAAACTGCCATGAATAACATTAATACTATGCTGCAAGATTCAGGATTTCAGGGATTCAAACTTCGCCCTGCAAAAGCCCTTTCAGATGATAAAAAAGCACCAACTATCAATTATGAGGTTGTACGTACCGAAACCGGTACAGTAGCCAAGAACCTTAGTGAAGGAGAAAGAAACTTTATTGCCTTCATGTATTTTCTTCAGCAAGTTTATGGAAGTGACAATAAGAATGGAAATTTGAAAGACAAGATAGTCATTATTGATGATCCGGTTTCCAGCATGGATAGTAGCACACTATTTATCGTCAGTGCTGAAATTAGGAAGTTAGTATCAATTTGTAGAAATAATGCTGACAATAGACGCAATTTGACTGACGACAATTTTATTAAGCAGATTTTCATCTTTACGCATAATGCCTTCTTCCAGCGTGAAGTTTCCTATGAATACGAAAATGAATATAACTACGTTTCTTTCTATCTGATCAGCAAAAAGAATAATCAGTCGGATGTTAAACTTTGCGAGAAACAAAATCCCAACTGTCCAACCCACATGATGAATGTTAATCCAGTTAAAAATTCTTATGCTACTTTGTGGGAAGAATACCAGCAGGCGTCTGGTGCAGTATTAATTAATGTCATGCGCAGGATTCTGGAATATTATTTTTTGCAAATATGTGGGCACAGCAGGGCAAGCCTACGTAAGCAAATTTTGGAAGATAATAGAGATAAATTCATTCAAGATGGATTTCAAAATTATAATCTGGCGTCAGCAATTCTTTCCTATATTACCGATGAATCGATGGGAATAACTGATGATGTGTTATTTGTAGAGACAGATGTAAATGACGATCAATGTCGAAAAACGTTTGAACTGATATTTCAGTGTATGGGTCAGGAACAACATTTCAATATGATGATGAATAAATAACTTATTTATCAGTCACGAAAAAATTAGCATTTGCTACAACAAAAAGCCAGTGGAATAAATGCTGCTTCTATTGCAAAGTTAAGTAAAATGGCAATGTGACGACTGAAGTATTGCTAAAACTTTGTAAGTCTTTAGATTGTGACATTAGTGATATTATGGAAATTGTAAAAAATTAGGTGATATTCCATGCATGATAAAAATTATATAGATTCTTATTTGAATAGCTTACTGACTGATGATGTCCCCAAAAACACTAAATTAATGATAGCTAACTTAAATGACAATGGTAAACGAGCTATCGTTAATTATCACGATCCACATTCAGCTTTTCATAAGCATGCGGATATAGTAATAAATGTACATACATTTGGAGAAAGTGCAGAGAGAAATACATCATTATTCCATTACACCACTATGAGTTCCTTGAATAGCATTTTGAATTCAGGTTACTTTAGAATAAAACAAGCTAATTTTATGAACGATCCCGATGAATTTAGATGGGCAAGTAAGTTAGCTATTAAATATTTAGAAAATTGTAAAGCCACTAGTGAAGAAATAAGTAGCTTTAAACAAATGGTAGAGAATCAGCCTTTTTATGATGCCTATATCTGGTCATTTTCAAAAAATGATGATTCCGAAACACTTTTTCACGTGTATGGTGGAAATGAAGGAATAGCCCTGGAGTTAGGCGAAAAAGATGTAATGAATATGCTGGCTACTCATAACTCCCACGGTAAAAAGAGTTTAGATCAATTTGACTTAGGTGATGCTTATACGTTTCCATTAAATGTGATGTACGATGCGCAGAAGCAAGAAAACTATATAGAACCATTAGCCCAAGAATGGTTAGACGCATATAGAGGATTAAAAAATGATCCTGACGATATGAAGGAAATTCTTACACTTTGTTCAAAGAACATTGCATTATTTAATATGGCTTTCAAAAATCCTAAGCTATCTCATGAAGAAGAGTTTAGATTCGTGTCGTTACGAAAAAATGACGGTACAGTTTCACCAGAGTTAGAAATAAATGGAGTTCCTTATATCAACTGTGAGTTTATTTCTGAGTACATACAATCGGTTACCATATCGCCGACGTGTGATAAGAGTGAGAAAGAAGTTAGGGCAATTATTAGCAAATATAAACCAGGTGCTGATGTAAAGAAAAGTACTTTACCATATTAGCGATGTTACGGCATATAAAAAATGAAAGGTGACTTTATTAATGGCATTTAGAACATTTGGTTGGGTTCAAAATCCTTCTGATTTTACAAAGTTGAAAAAGACAGTTCAGGTATTTGATCCACAATCTAAACAATATGAAGAGTTGGATAAGCATACAATTAATAATGTGATCTATTTTGATAGCGATAAAGAAAGATTACAAGACGAGCTTGATAATAAAGTATCCGAGTTTACTTATGAAGATTTAGTCGGTACTAGTCGCAATAAAGCGGGAAAATCTCCTAAGAAGCGAAGCGATGCAATTGCTAATTCTTTGCTACAGGTTACCATACTACCGCAGTCTGCTAACACTAAAGGAAAGTTTTATACAGATAACTGGACAGCTGATGGATTCCTTCGTTGGGCAGTAAGCTTAGGCTTTGTTTCATATAATAGAGAAAAAGATCTATTTAAAATAACAGAGCTTGGGGAAAAGTTGTCACAAGCAGCTGATGGATCAGTAGAAGAGATGGAAATTCTTCAAAATGCCATGCTGTCTTATCCACCTGCTACTAGGATCCTGTCTCTGTTAGCTGAGAGTAAACAACCACTAACGAAATTCGCTATCGGAAATAGGCTGGGGTTCATTGGCGAAAAGGGGTTTACGTCTTATGATGAAGATTTAATGATTGATTGGTTAAAATCTGCGGCAACGAAAAAAGAACATGACAAGATTAAATCTGATGTTGAAGGTACTTCGGATAAGTATGCCCGCATGATAGCGGGTTGGCTGTCAAAACTGAAATTTGTAAAAAAACATACCAACAAATATGAGCTTGATGATAGGCGAACTATTTCTGGTTTCCAAACTTATTCCATTACTGGACAGGGGTTGCACGCAATAAAAAAGGCAAATGGATCATCAAAAAACTCAACTAGGCCTAAATACGTCTTATGGGAATTTTTAGCAATTGCTGGAAAACAAGATAGTGAACAAACACGAGATTTTGTAAGGACAAGGCGTGCAAAAATAATAATTGGACTTAGTCACCACCATACTATTTCTGCACTAATTGATTTTCTAAGCAATGAAGGTATTGAAGTAGATGAATCTTTGCTTAATAGTGAAATTAAAAAGCTTATTTCATTTGGGCTCCGTATAAAGCAAAACGGAAACTCGATTATTCTTCAAGATAATATTGTTGGAATTGATATTCCAAACCAAACATTTACACCAGCAGAGGCAGATCTTGATTCTGAGAGAATAAAGAATCATTATCGTAAAATTACAAATCTTCCAGAGAAGTATATTGAGTTATTGGATATTGCATTTGATCATCATCGTCATCAGGATTTTGAAATCATAACTGCAGGACTTTTTAAAGACTGCTACGGATTATCGTCCATACATCTGGGCGGACAGAATAAACCTGATGGTGTGGTATTTAATGGTAAATTTGGAATTATTTTAGACACTAAGGCCTATGAAAAGGGCTATGGTATGCATATTAACCAAATAGATGAAATGTGTCGTTACATTGAGGATAACAAACAGCGTGATAAAATACGTCAACCAAATGAGTGGTGGAATAATTTTGGTGATAATATTCCTGAAAATAAATTTTACTACTTATGGGTTTCCGGAAAGTTCTTGCCAAAGTTTAATGAACAATTGAAGCAAACGCATTATAGAACTGGTATTAATGGGGGTGGATTAGAAGTTTCACAACTGTTATTAGGGGCTGATGCGGTTATGAAAGGTGCATTAAATGTCAACATTCTACCAACTTATATGCATAATAATGTTATTCAATTAGTTTAACAAAGCAAAAGAACTGTGATGATTATTGTGACCACAGTTCTTTTATTTTTAAAACAATGTATCCACTTGATATGTTTTAGGGTTGTAATTTGTTATTACAACTTCATCAGACTCTTCATTTTTCGTATTGTACGAAGAATTTCGGTAAGTATAATTTAAATGGGTAACGGTAATATAATTACGCGCATTAATATATTCTTTTAATAAATCATTACTACGTCCTTTGTGATTAAGAACGTTACTTAAAGCAAACTTAGTATGCCGAGAAGTTAAATTGTCCATAAGTTGGTACATAGATTTTTCTTGCTTTACTCCCCAATTTAAAAACCCACGATTTCCATCATTGTAATTGCCTGTTGTAATCAAGTATGGGGGATCCATGTAAACAAAATCTTTTGATGACAAAATAGAAGTGTCAAACTGATCAAATAATTTGTCAGTGAATTCTGCATCAATAGTATGCAACTTATTAACAAACATTCTGAGGTGTTCTTCCATATTTTTGCTAAAGCTACTTCGATTTTTACCAAATGGATTATTAAATTTCATAGAATTGTTAAATCTAAATTGATAATTATATGAATACGAAACTAACACATACAGGTCTAATGGGTTTGGATTGCTATTGTAAGCCTTTCTAAAATTTAGATAAGCTTCCTTGTTCGTTTTACTTAATCCATATTCATTTATTCTGTTGTGAATCATATCTACGAGTTCATCGGCAGAATGCCTGTCAAAAAATCTAAATAAATCATTGATACGGTAATTCATATCATTAAAATAGTATTTGTCAGCTTTAACATTTATTCCAACATTTGCACCACCTGAAAATAAATCTACAAATGTATGAATCTTATCTGGGAACAGTGGGATAATTTGCGGTAGGAGTTTGTATTTACCACCAATATAATTTAGTGGGCTTTTGATATAGGAAGCTTTTAACCTTGGTTTCCACGTACTTGTTTTTTTAATAGATTTGGAGATTTCGTTATTTTTGAAATTTCTGGCCTTTGACTTACTAAAGTAGATTAGCATTTCATTCAATCCACTTGTTTTAGACTTAATTTTGGATTTGTATTTTCGATAATCTATGTGATAAACTTCGACGTCTGCAGTACTATATTTATTTATAAGATTGACTAATTCAGCTTCTGGTATGATACCTTCATTACTATAACTAAGAATTACATGCCGGCTATTAATATTTTTGATTAAATCTTCCATTGCATTTAGTGCGCGTTTTTTCATAGAATAGTCACTACGTAATGCTTTCCAATCAAAAATACTAGTTTTACCTTTTAGTTCTGGTTTATTATTTCGTGCAATATTTTCTAATACATGGTAATTTGAGGCATATTGTCGATTATTATATGGAGTATCAATATACGTTATATCTGCTTTAATGCTTTTTATTAATTCATTGGCATCAACATTGTATGATTTATTTGCACGTCCATTATTAATTACATCTAGAGGTCTAACGTATAATTTATTAAGAGCACGATTATCCCATTTTTTAAGATAGGCACCATATGTTCCGGTGATGTTACTAATGTATGGGATAGATTCAACTAAAGATGAAACTAAATAATAGTATTCATTTTTTGATAGTAATTTTTTGTTTGACCAGTCATCAATAGAATCCCTTATAAAATCAATTCGCTGTGCATTATTCTTAGTAAAGTACATTGCTTGACCAGTAGGAGAGTAGGCTTTCTCGTAGTAATGATTAGTAGGCCTTATGTTTTTATCATCATTAAAATACTCGAACGGATTGCTAATGCCGATTTTTTTTAACCCATTAAATGTTAACCTATCATTATTTTCAATTGTTGCTTTTGAATTAACAAAACTAAAATATAATATATCGTTACTAATAATGGTATATCGACTTTTGAAATGTCTTCCTACTACATTTGTACCGGCAAATAAATCAAGAAAAATTTGCTCAGTACCGTCAATATGTTTGCTTAATACATTATCAATGTTTTCTAATAATGATCTTTTGGAACCAATATATCTCATGATTTTCACATCCGTATTCATCCTAGTAACAACTAGGATAAATCAAGAATAGTATAAATTCAAGCTATTTAACCGATTTTATTTCTAATCATCAGAATGTAAAAGATTAGAAATAGTAAGTAACAGAAAATGCTTTCCCCAAAAAATTGTGTGGAAGGGAAAAATTATTATTCTTCATGTATTAGATAAATGAGTATGTGTTGAAATTAAGCTTATGTGGTGGAGGTTTCAAATGAAACCCGGCATTTACTTTCCCACAAACCAATGAAATATTAGAGTTGTGATTAATTACTAGAATTTGGCAATAATAGGCCATTATAAAGACGAGTGTACATTTGTGCTGATTTGGAAAATGTAACAAGAAATGCTTAGCACAGCAGTTAGTCAAGAATGTGTAATTGATCAACCAAGCTCGTGGCAACACAACACAACACAACACAACACAACACAACACAACACAACACAACACAACACGCTGATTATGTAGATCAACGCTTATTTGTCAAGCAATTTAAAAAGAGCTTACTAATTTTTAAGGAATTAGTGGGCTCTTTTTTTGTACTCTCGATTTTAAATGGAGGTGCTGAAAATGCTTAGAGATAGTGAAAAATTCAATCAGGATATCAAACCCAATTCAGCATTTCTAAACGAACTTAAAGAAAAGTTACCGGAATTTTTTACTAAAAATGGTAATTTTGATCTGGATAAATTTAGGGATGAACTTAAAGAAAAAAATATTAATGAATTAAGTGAAGGATATCAGTTAAATTTTATTGGTAAAGATTATGCTCGTAGACAGGCTGGAGAAATGCCAACTAGCGTAATTGTACCTGATGAAGAACAAAATAATGGAGAGGGTAGAAACAGTAAAAATTTGTTCTTTACTGGAGATAATTTAGAAGTGTTGCGTCATTTGCAGTCTGCTTATGCTAATAAAGTTGATGTGATTTATATTGATCCTCCGTATAATACGGGACAAGATGATTTTGCATATCCGGATAACTTCGAATATACAGATGACCAATTAGAAAACATGTTTGGACTTGATGAAAATCAATTAGCTCGATTGAAGAGTATTCAAGGAAAATCTAGTCATTCAGCATGGCTAACTTTTATGTACCCTAGATTGCAGTTGTCCAAGCATTTGCTGAAACAAGATGGGGTTATTTTTATTTCTATTGATGATAATGAAGATGGAAATTTAAAGGAAATTTGTGATGAAATTTTTGGTGAAAGTAATTTTTTAGCTCAAGTTGTTTGGGAAAGAGCATATGCGCCAATTAATCTAAAAAAGAATTTCTCCCCTAGTCATGACTATATGCTTGTTTATGGTAGAGATGCCAATATTATTGAAACTAATGGTATTTTAAGGTCTGGTGAAGCGAACAATAGATATCAAAATCCTGATAATGATCCAAGAGGTCCTTGGAAGTCGAGTGATATGTCGGTTGGACCAGCTATTGAAAAGAATATTTACCCTGTCACGACTCCCTCAGGGAGAGTGGTAGAGCCTCCAGCAGGAAGAAGCTGGAGGCTCTCACAAAAAGCATTTCGTGAGAGATTCGCAGATAATCGGATTTGGTTCGGAAAAAATGGTGATGCAGTACCGAGTATGAAGAGATTTAAATCTGAGCTTCGTAAAACTGGTATAACGCCTATGACTATTTGGAAATATAAGGAAGTTGGACATAGTCAAGAAGCTACACAATATCTTCAAGATTTAATGGGTGGTAAAAAATATTTTGCGTATCCAAAACCAGTTAAATTAATTCAAAGAGCTATTCAGCTTTATTCAAATGAAAGTTCTTTAATAATGGACTTTTTTGCAGGTTCAGCTACTACAGCAGAAGCTGTTATGCAGCAAAACATTGAAGACGGTGGCAATCGTAAATTTATCATGGTTCAACTTCCAGAAAAAACATATGAAACTAATGACGATGGGACTCCTAAGTTAGATAAGCATGGAGATTATATCCCAACCAAAGGTGGAAAAGCTGCATATGAAGATGGCTACAAATCTATTGATCAGATTTCCCGTGAACGTATTCGTCGAGCAGCCGAAAAAATAAAAGAAGATAACGGATTAACTCTTCCTGAAAATTTCGACGGAAGTTTCAAACACTATCGTGTAGTAAAACCAACTAAGCAAACACTTGAAGACATTGATGACTTTGATCCAAATAACATTAACTTATTCACAAATATGATTGAGGGATTTTCGAGTGATAGCCTAAATATTCCGGGTAATGCTAGCGGGGAACAAACAGTCTTAACTACGTGGCTAGCTCAAGATGGTTATTCATTTGATACCAATATTCAAGATGTTAAATTCAATGACTATACAGCACATATGGTAGATAATCGCTTGTATTTAATTGCTGAAGGCTGGAGTGCAGATGAAACTAAAGAATTATTAAATCAGCTAGGTACACATCAATTGGATTTACAAAGTGTAGTGATTCTTGGCTATTCATTTAATATTGCTGAATTACGTGAACTTGAGAATGGTCTTAAGCAGTTAGACAGTAAAGTTAATTTAATCAAGAGGTATTAAGATTATGAAGATTAAACTTGAAACTTTACAACATCAAGTAGATGCACTAAAGGCTATCGATCAAGCTTTTCCAGGAATAGATATGATGAGTGATGATCCAGACGCTAATTACATCTATGCTAATCCGTTAATTAATTGTCGCTACAAAGATAGAGCTAATATTGATATTAAAATGGAGACAGGAACTGGTAAGACTTATGTTTATACCAGAATGATGTATGAGCTTCATAAAAAATATGGACTATTTAAATTTGTGATTGTTGTTCCAACACCAAGTATTAAAGAAGGAACGAGAAGTTTTATTACTAGTGATTATGCTAAGCAACACTTTAGTCAGTATTATGAAAATACACGGATTCAATTAAATGTAATAAATGCAGGTGATTTTAAGTCGCGCTCAGGGCGAAGAAACTTTCCAGCTCAACTATCAGAGTTTGTAGAAGCTACGCGGCAGAATGCTAATCAAATCGAAGTATTATTAATCAATCAAGGAATGCTCAGCTCAAAATCCATGAGCCGTAAGGATTATGACCAAACTCTACTAGGAGGAGAGAATATTCCGCTTAAGGCAATAGCTGCGACAAGACCAGTGGTAATTATTGATGAACCGCACCGTTTTCCACGTAATAAAAAGTCTTATAAAGATATTAAACTATTAAAGCCTCAACTAATCGTTAGATTTGGTGCAACATTTCCTTTGGTTGCATCTGGTCGTGGCAAAAATAGAGTAACTAAACCAGATTATTATCGTGGAAAACCACAATTTAATTTGGATGCAGTAGATAGTTTTAACCAAGGCTTAGTTAAAGGAATTGATATTGATTATCCTGATATTCCAAAGGAACAAGCAGAGCATTTATATAAGGTAAAGCAAGCAAAAGCTAGAGAGTTGATTTTATCTAGAAATGGACATGATTATTCTATTTCTGCTGGTGAAAATTTAGCCGATATTGATTCCGGGTTTGAAGGCAACATTATTTATTCAGGAGGAACAGATAGGGAATTGTCCAATGGATTAGCTTTGTCAAAAGATATGGAGCTTATTCCAGGAACTTTTGCTAAAAACTATCAAGATGAAATTATATCTCAAGCATTAGATTGTCATTTTAAGGCCGAAGAAGATAATTTTTTAAGACCTGATTAAGCCAATAATATGCCTAAGATAAAAACTTTATCTCTATTCTTTATCGATAGTATTGCTAGCTTTCGTGGTGAAAACAATACTAAGGGATGGCTTGCACAGCATTTTGAAGAGTTACTGACTAAGAAACTACAAAACTTGATTAATAAATATGAATTAGCGATCGATGAGAGAAAAAAAGAATACTGTTCTTTTCTCAAAGCAACGTTACGAAGCTTAAAATCAGATCATCAAAATGTTTATGCTGGTTATTTTAGTGAAGATCGTGGAAATTCTGATGAAGACATTCAAGCTGAGGTAGAAGATATTCTGAAAAATAAGGAAAAACTCCTTAGCTTTAAAGATAAAGATGGTAATTGGATTACAAGACGATTTTTGTTTTCAAAATGGACTTTGCGTGAAGGATGGGATAATCCTAATGTTTTTGTCATTGCAAAGCTTCGAAGATCTGGTTCGGAAATTAGCAAGATTCAAGAAGTTGGTCGTGGTTTAAGATTACCAGTTGATGAAACAGGACATCGTTTAAATCAGGATGAGTGGCAAAGTAGATTGTCATTTTTAATTGGATATGATGAACGGAACTTTGCTCAGAAATTAGTCGGTGAAGTTAATGATGATATTCCTCTTGATATAAATAAAGAGGAATTAACTGATGACATGATTGATACCATTGTTAAGGTAAGAAAGAAAACAGATCCAGAATTTAATGAAGATAAGCTGCTTGACGATTTAGATGAACATAATGTAATAACTAGATCAAATAAATTTAAACCGGAAGTTGAATTGAATGGTCAAAAAATGTCGGGATATGATGCTTTATGTCAATTATATCCAGAGTTAGAGCAACGGACAAAAGTTGCAAAAGGAAAAATTCGAGATAAAAACTCAAGAGAAAGTACTCAAGTAAAACTTAGAAAACAAAACTGGCAGCAATTGAAAAATTTATGGATGCAATTAGCTAGAAGACAAATGATAAAATTTGATTCTTCTGTAAACCCAGTTGCTGAAATAGTTGCTAAGAATGTATTCAACGATAATGATAATAAGATTTTTGTCCTACAAAGACCTCAAATAATTCATCAGCAACTTGAAACTACTGATGATGGTGCTGAAATTAGAGAGACACAAATTGATTATAATGCCACATATCTAACTATGAATTATGGTAAGTTCTTAAAAATATTAGCGAAGCAAACAGATTTATCAGTTAATTTGTTGAATAACTTAATGATTAAAGCAGTTAAACGGTTGGGTGGAAATAAAAACTATATTAATGAAAATACATTGAGTAATCTAATTCGTACATTTAATAAACAATTTAATGACCGAATAAGACAATCTTATAGTTATGAACCTTTAGATTTTGTTTCATCAACTTCTATTTATAATGCCAAAAAACACGAATTTGTTGACTCATTGCCAGCAAATGTTTTAGGAATCTACGTCTCAGACCATTCTACAGCTGACAAAGCTTATTTATACGATCGACCACCACTTCGATATGATAGTGCTGATCCAGAATTGAAAATTTTGAATAGAACGTATAGTCCTAAAATTAGTGTATTTGGGAAATTACCAAAAAAAGCCATCAAGATTCCACGTTTTGACAATGGTACGACTACACCAGATTTTATTTTTATGGTTGAAAATAATAACAAATCAGCTTATTTAATTATTGAAACTAAAGCAGAAAATATGCGCTTAGATGATGCTGAGATAGGAATTATTCAACAAAAATATTTCGATCAATTAAAAGAATCTGGAGTTTATTATCGAATGGCAACTAGTGAACAAGAAGTACACGATTTAATTAACAAATTAGAGAATGGAGAACTGAAATAAGTGTTGTCATTAATTAAACTAGCAAAAGAAGGAAAACTAGAAAAAACTGGAGCAAAGCCTAAATTACCAATTAAGGTTGATGGGGTAAGCTCTGAAACATTAGATGTTTATAAAATTCCATTAGATTATCTATATTACAATGATAAAAATGGACGAATTGCAACTGGTATTTCTCAGTATGAAGGTGAGTTACACCCTGCTAATGATCAGGATAATCCCAATTATAATATTTTTGTAGAAAAATTAATTGAACAAGATAATACAAATGCTTTAAAGCGAACTACTAACTCTATTAAAGAATCAGGTCAACAAGTATATGGCTATGTGTTAGATGATGGACGAATTGTCGATGGAAATAGAAGATTTACTGCTTTACGCGATATTCATCGAACAACAGGGAAAACAGTATATTTTGAAGCAGTTGTTTTGCCATTTTCTTATAACAACTCTACTGAACGTGTAAAGATTAAGAAGTTAGAGTTAGCTATTCAAATGGGTGTTGAAGAGCGTCAAAGCTATGATCCTGTGGATCTAGCTGTTGATATATATCAGACTACCGGCGGTGAAGCTCCGATAATGACTCAGGCTGACTATGCGGCAGATTCACATATGCGTCCAACAGAAGTAAAGAAATATTATGATGGTGCAGTATATATGAGAAAGTTCCTAGAGTTTATTGGAACTTCAAAAAATAAATATAATATTTTAAAAGAAAGTAAAGTATGGTCTTTGTTTTATGAAATGGGAAAATCGTTATCTAAAAATTTTGGCAATGATTCCGAATCTCAAGTTCGAAAAAATGAAACTATGATGTCCTATTTTGGAGTAATACTTTATCAAATTCATGTTGGAGTTAGTGGTATAACATCTCGTACTCATATTCGCGAATATGGTAAGAATATTGTAAATAATAGTGCAGATAATGAAGACTTTAATGATGATGTAGCGGATATGGTTGATGATTTATCGGAATCTTTACAAGATGATGAAATTGAAACAACATCAGATTTAATGCAAAGTCTTACGGATGAAAATGAAACAGTTGGGGCTATTGGGGAGGTTTTCGATACTTACATGCGAAATGCTCGTAATAGTGAATCCGTTGATAAGTTTATTCGTAGTATTAAAAAGAATGTTAAATACTATCATGATTTAAATGAAGATGGTGGTTTAATTGGGAGCCTGCGCTATAACGAAGTTAGCAAAGATCAGCTAAATGAATTACGAACATATATGAGAGATTTACATTACTTAAGTAAGGAGCTATTTGATAAATATGGAAAAGAAATTGGATAATCCAATTATTGTTAAAAATCAGGATGGCTTGTTTCAACTTCTCGATGATAAAAATCATACTTTGGAGACTAAGGCAGCTCAACGAGGATTATCCATTTTCACTCCGTATTTTAAAGATTCAGAGCAACACATATTTAAGTCTGATTTAACCTATGTTCAGTTATTAGAATTAATTAAGAAATTAAATAGACGGTTGTCTAGAAAAGATTTACCTGAAGTTCAAACTAGTGATAAATTTAATGAATTTGTTGAACAGCGACAGTATTATATTAAGGAGCAAAGTCAGGCAGGCTTGACTATTAAGGCAGATGATTCACGTTGGAACAATGAATTTCAAAACTTTAAGAAAGTCGTTAACCAAGAAGTGGTACGACCACTTAAAGTTGAGCAAGAGAAGGCTTCCTTCTTTTTGACAGTTATGAAGAGAGCAGCAAATTTTTCTGTACCAGGTGCTGGAAAAACAGCAATGACGTATGGCGCTTTTGCTTATTTATCAAGCCCTGAAATAAGTGAAGTAAATAAAATATTAGTAATCTCACCACTTAATGCTTTTGCTGCATGGCGTACTGAATATGAAAAAGTATTTGGATTAAAAAGACAATTACATTATTTAAATTTAAGAGATAAGAAATACAACAATAATGTGGGAGCTATTGTGCACGATTGGGTTCAAGCAAATGTTATTACAATAAATTATGAATCATTACAAAGCAGGCTTAACTTAATCAATGATCTGATAGATTCGAAGACTATGCTTGTATTTGATGAAGTTCATAGAGTTAAGGGAATAGGAGGCCAACGTGCCAAAGCAGCCTTAAAGCTTAGTCATGCGCCTCATTATCGTTATGTACTAACCGGAACTCCAATTCCTAATGGTTTTCAGGATATTTATAATTTTTTGCATTTAATGTATCCTGATGAATATTCTTCATTTTTTGCTTGGGATTTAAATGAATTAAAAAATATTGATGCAGAAGATGTAAACAAGAAATTAGCTCCATTTTTTTGGAGAACTAATAAGAAAGATCTACATGTTCCAATTCCGGATCCTGATATTATTAAGATTGTTAATCCTTCTTCAGAGCAGCAACTACTGACTAAAGCAATTTATGAAAATGAAAAAGGAACTTTAGCTACATTCATTAGATTACTGCAGGCTTCTACTAATCCAGAATTATTGGAGCAGAATATTAATTATCAAGATTTAGGATTAATTGATGCTGATTCTAGCATTTGGAATAAAAAAAGTTTGAAGATAAAAAGAAATAATATTAGTGATGCAGCTACATATAAAAAATATGATTTACAGCACATGGAATCTCCTAAATTTATACTAGGTATTAACCTGATTGAAAAATTAGTGGCTCAAGGAAAGAAAGTTCTGGTTTGGGGTATGTTTGTGGGAACAATGCAAAAAATTGCAGATACTCTTAACGAGAAAGGTATTAATACTACGCTTATCTATGGAGCAACTCCTAAAGATGATCGTGAAAAAATGATTGATAATTTTAGGACTGGTGATGCACAGGTTTTAGTATCTAATCCTAATACTTTAGGTGAGTCTATTTCTTTACATCAAACTGTTCATGATGCTGTATACTTTGAATATAATTTTAATTTGACTTTCATGCTGCAATCACGTGATCGAATTAATCGATTAGGGTTACCGCAGAATCAATATACGCGTTACTATTATCTAATGACTAAAGGTGATGTCGCTCATATGGGCTTTATTGATAGTACGGTATATCGAAAGTTAAAAGACAAAGAAAAAGTAATGCTCGATGCGATTGATGGACAATTACTAGCGCCCGAATATACTGATGATTACTTACAGGAAGTTAAAGATATTGTTCTCGGAAGATACAAATGAGGGGAATTTTTAAAGTGAAGATGCCAGAACTAAATCTCGAATTGCAAGACACGCAATGGCCGAAAACCTATATCGATCATGATCGGCAAATAGTTCGTGCGATTGTGGTTGATGATGAACAGAATTTCTATTTTGTAAAAGTACAAAGAGACGATGATTTCGGTAAAGGTACCTTTATTGAAACATCTGGTGGCGGAGTTGAAGCAGGTGAAGATCTAACTACAGCGCTTAAAAGAGAACTAAAAGAAGAACTGGGCGCAAATGTTGATATTCTTTGTAAAATCGGCGTAGTAAGTGACCACTATAATTTGATTCATCGACACAATATTAATAATTATTTTCTATGTAAAATAAATTCTTTTGGTAAAAAAACATCTAACGCAAGCAGAAATTGATGATTTTCATTTATCAACTCTAAAACTAACTTATGATGAAGCAGTTGATGCGTATGAAAAGCAAACTAATGCCAAATTAGGACAATTAATTACTAATCGAGAATTACCAATTCTCAAACAAGCAGAAAAACTAATAAGCAATTATAAATAAAAATGGGATATGAACGCTGTTAAGCTCATATTCCATTTTTATTTGGTCTTAATATGTCAACATGATTATATCCTCAATTTCAACCGCGTAACCTGAAATAATTATCTGACTATTATGATAACCATTAACAAAACCAGTAATATCTTTTCTAAATTCGTTATTATAGTTACGATTTTTAAGTTGCAGTCGAATTTTATAATGGTTGCTAAAAGCTTTCAATAATGTTCTACTTATTTCTTGCAAGTCCATTTCTGTTTCTTTTTTATAAGTAGTATTAGCTTTCTGATTATCTTTATTTATTTGAACAGTATGATCGCTTAAGAAAAAACCACCCCATTTTTGCATTCCGCGGTCGTGATAGTTTTTGAAGAAATTTTGGATCTCTTTATCAAAATTTGCATTATTCATAGGCGTTACCACCATTATGACCGCCAACTAAATTACTGCGTTCAATAGCAGTCGCGCCTTTAAGGAGGCTAGAAGCTTTGACTAGCGAAGTAAAACCATGTTCTTTTCGTATTTGGTCAACAATGTGGTCTAATTTATATCCTTTAATTTGCAGATCAAAGTCTTCAAGCATATTTAATTGTTGAGTACCATCAGGTGATAAGTCAGTATAGCTAACACTAATGGTTCGAACACTTTCTCTATGCCAGTTTTCACGAAAGAGGGCGATCAGTTCCTTTACTAAGTCATGGTTTACATTAGTTGGGGTAATTTTACGTTGAACGCCAAAACCA
>OGKH01000644.1_pt1 | contig 18802 bp, 20 predicted proteins | sample 1572421 | NCBI WGS metagenome assembly OGKH01 (sample SAMEA2582084, study PRJEB24529) | metagenome | biome: Human gut stool | place: China | collected 2011
GTTACAAGTTTTTCGATATTGTTCAATTTTCAAGGTCCTGTAAGCGCCTCAGCCATGCGGCTGACAGCTTATTTATTCTACCACCGAAGTACCAGATTGTCAAGCACGTTTTTGAAGATTTTTTGAAGTTCTTGGGAGAACCAATCGACCTTCGTGCTTTTTCTATCGCTTTTTCGGAGGTGTTTGTGTCAGACGTCCGCCTGACAGTAATGTATTTTAGCACAGCCCCCCTCAAAAAGCAAGTCCTTTTTTCACTTTTTTTGAATTATTTTGCGGTTCGTCCTTTTGCCCGGTTTTTTTCTCTCAGATTTGGCCGCTCTGTCCATCATTCGTCCAACAGCCTGTCCCGCATCACCTTTAATATCTTGCGCTCCCGCCGGGAGATCTGTACCTGCGTGGTATGGAGCAGTTTTGCCGTATCACTCTGGGTCTTGCCCCCATAAAAGCGAAGCTGGATAATAAGCCTGTCCTCTTCGGGCAGGCTCTTCAATACCTCCGCCAGGCCTATCTTATCCGCAAGCTCTTCCTCCGGCGACTCTACCGGAATATCCATCTGACGGTCGCCCTCTTCCCGGTTCTCCGGCGTCAGACTCACCGCAGGCTGCGCCGCCTGGATAGCCAGCGTGATATTTTCCACGCTTTCCCCCAGCTCCTCTGCCAGCTGCGACAGAGTAGGCTCTGCTCCGCAAAGTTTGCTGTGATGCTCCCGGGCTGCATTGATGCGCAGGCTCAGCTCTTTGAGTGACCGACTCACCTTTACAGTGCCGCCGTCCCGGAACAGCTTTTTGATTTCGCCCAGAATGACCGGCACGGCGTAGGTGGAAAAACAGACGCCACGCGACTCATCAAAGCCGTCATACGCTTTTACCAGCCCCATACAGCCGGCGCTGTAGAGGTCGTCGTATTCAATGCCTCTCCCCCGGAACCGTCCGGCACAGGAATGCACCAGTCCCAGATTCTGCTCGATGAATGTGCTCCGCCGGGTCTTGTCCGTTACCATTGCGACGCCCTCTTTCTCTTTATTATGTAGAGCGCTCATCCAGACGCTTGGTCAGCACCACCCGCGTCCCCTTTCCGGGCTGAGAGGACACCTTGACCTTATCCATAAAGCTCTGCATCACCGCAAAGCCCAGACCGGAGCGCTCTTCCGGGTTGCCGGTAGTGAAAAGAGGCTCCATGGCCTTTTCGACGTCCGGGATGCCGATGCCCTTATCCGTCACCGTTATCTTCACCAGCCGCTCCGGGTAGACGGCGATGCTCAGGGTCACGGGACCGATGGCATCCGGGTAGGCGTGGACGATGCAGTTGGTCACCGCCTCGGACACCGCCGTCTTGATGTCGGCCAGCTGCGGCACGGTGGGGTCATACCGAGCCAGAAAGGCTGCCGCTGCGCCCCGGGCAAAAGCCTCGTTTGCACTGAGCGAATCAAACTGGATCTTTGCACTGTTTTCCGCTTTCATTTATATCCCTCCTGATACTTCCCCGCCCGGCTCGGTGCAGGGGATGCTTGCAAGCTGTAAGACCCGCCGGAGCTGTTCCGGCGCGTGCTGGATGCGCAGACTGCCGCCCAGCGTCCGGGCGCAGCGCTGCCGCCCCAGTATCAGCCCGATGCCCGACGAATCCATGAACCCCACTCCGCCGAGATCCATCACCAGAATGCGCGGGCTGCGGGTGAGCAGGGCGTCGTCCAGCTGGATGCGAAGCCCCTGCGCCGCGTCGTGGTCGATCTCGCCGGCCAGATAGGCGTAGAGCACATCGTCCGCCGCGCTGAAGGTCACTGTCGCCATATCCTCATCTCCTTTTTCCTGGCATAAAGAAAAGACCTGTACACCTTTTCAGTGTACAGGTCTTTCGGGTTATTTTTTAGAGAACGGTGTCGCTCAGCGGTTCTCCAGCAGCTTCTCAGAAGCTATTTCGTAAGCGGGGTGCACCGAATGACGAGAATTTTTGCCCGCAGACAAGGCGATTTTCCGCTGCAATCCTTGGTGGATTGCAAGGGAGATCAACGCAGTATGCAGGCAAAAAGACCGTTCAGACGGTGTGCAATGCTTATAAAAATAGTTTCAGGGCCTCGAGGGCGATGGCTTCACTGCCGCAGACCAGCAGGCCGCGGCGGCTGTTGGCTTTCGCCTGCTCCACGGCCTCGGCCAGCGTCGGGCAGAACACTGCGTCGAAGTGATACCGTGCCTTTTCGGTCAGGCGCTCTGCCAGCGCCGCTTCCGTTCCCGCCGGGGCAACAAGGAAGACTTTGTCGAAGGGGTTCTCGCCCATGCCGGGCATGGTGCTCTTGTCCTTCTTCTGCTCTTCCGAAGTCAGTCCGGTCTCCAGTGCGGCAAGGAATGACTCCGCGCCTTCCTCCTCAGTCAGGCCGATCACGGCGCTCATATGGCGCACCTTGGCCATATTGAGGACGCGCAGAAGGGCTGCAGCCTGCTGCGGAGTACGGCAGGCGTCGAGGATGATGAGGGGCTTCTGGGACAGGACGCGGATGCTGCTGCGGTTCTCCACAGCGGCAAGGCCCGCCAGAATGGCCTCATCGGGGATCTCAAAGCCCTTGCGCCAGAGGGCCAATGCCAGCTCGACCGCGACGGCGGCATTGCCCGCCGCGTGGCGGCCCAGGAAGGCCAGCGGGGCGGTGTATCCGCCGTAGTCCACCTTGCTGGTGAACTTTTCCGCCTCGAGGAAGGTGATGTCCTCGGCGTCGGGGACGACGAGCTCACACTCGGCCTTGGCCGCCGCCACCACCAGCTCACTCAGAACCGCCTTCGGCTGCTCCGGCGCGGTGACGCAGACGGCGTCCTTCCGCATGACGCCTGCGGCCAGCGCGGCCAGACGCTCCACCGAGCGGCTCACGCCGTCCGGGCCGATGGCCGTGACGGCGCAGACCGGCATATTGGGCAGGACCGATGCCAGACCGGCATCCGGCAGCTCCACCACTGCCAGCTTGCAGCCTGCCGCACCAAAGCAGCGGGCAGCCGCCGCCAGCTCTGCCGCCTCACGGGGCAGAGGCTTTGCGGCACTGAGAGCCTCGGCAGCCTGACAGAGCAGCACCGGGTCCACCGACACGCCGCCGATGGCGATGCGGGCCGACAGCGGCTCACAGCCGGCGCGGTAGAAGCCGACGTGGAACGCCGCCTCCCGCAGGATAGCCGCCAGCAGACCGGCAGCAGCGGTCTTGCCCGCCGTGCCGGCCACACCGACGAACTGCACCTTCTGGACATCCGCCGTCAGGGCAGCGCGCAGCTCCTCCGCCGGGGCAAAGCCCTCGGGCAGAGAAGAAAAATATTCGTTTGCCTGTTCGATGGTCATTGCGTCAATCCTCGTTTCGATGTTTGTAGAGCAGCCAGCACATCCTGCACAGGGCCAGACAGAACAGGCCCACCAGAATACCGGCCATCCCGCCCGAAAAATCCAGCCAGACGTCGGTGAGCTGGCTGCTCCGGCCATCGCTGAACATCTGGATGGTCTCGTCCGTCAGGGCTGTGAGCAGACCGCCCAGGATCGGCCACGAGATGTGAACGAAAAAGTGCCGGGTGTAGACCCGCAGGCAGAGGGTGAGCAGGAAGCCTTCCAGCGCATACTCGCAGAAATGTGCCAGCTTGCGCACGATGTGGTCTGTCAGATGGTTCGCCGCGCCGGGCATTCCCAGACGGGTGAACACCTTTTTCATCAGGAGCAATACTCGTCCGCTTGCCGTTTCCGAGACGTCACCGATCTGCATGGAGTTGGAGAAGATGAATACGATGCAGGCGATAAGCGCAAAGGTAAAGATGACTCGTGCCGCAATGAGCCAGGGAGAAGTTTTTTGCATATCAGGACCCGTTTCCCGCATCAGCCCAGAGCCTTGATGCTCTGCTCAATGTTGGCAAGCTTGTCCTGGCTCTTGGCGTGCTTATTGCGGATGTCCTCCACCAGAGCGGCGGGAGCGCGCTCGACGAACTTGGGGTTGTTGAGCTGGTTCTCGAACATGGCCAGTTCCTTCTCGGCCTTGGCCTTTTCCTTGTTCAGACGGGCCAGCTCCTTGTCGCGGTCGATGAGCTCCATCATGGGGATGAAGCCGCGGGCGGTGTGGGTGGACACCTGCACCATGCCATCGGTGCTGCCCTCATACTTTCCGGTGAAGGTCACATCGGTGGCGAAGGCGAACTTTGCCAGATAGACCTCGGCGCGCTGGAAGGGAGCCGGGTCAGCCGTCTCGATGATCATGCTGGTCTTCTTGGCGGGGTGGACGTTCATCTCGGTGCGCATGGTACGCACAGCCTTGATGTAGTCCATGACCTTTTCAAAGGCTTCCTCTTCGTCGGCCCAGTTGTGAGCTTCATCGAAGGTGGGCCAGCTCTGGGTCATGATGGTCTCGGCAGAGCCGGGCAGAGCCTGATACAGCTCCTCGGTGATGAAGGGCATGAAGGGGTGCAGCAGCTTGAGGGCCTTATCCAGCACATACACCAGCACGCGGCGGGCAGTGTCGGCCTGCTCGGCGTCGCCGGAGTTCAGGCGGGGCTTTGCGATTTCGATGAACCAGTCGCAGTAGACATCCCAGATGAAGCTGTTGATCTTGGCAGCGGCCAGACCCATCTCGTAGTGGTCGAGGTTGTCGCTCATGGCGCCGGCCACCTGATTCAGCTTGGTCAGCACCCACTTATCGCTCATGTCCAGCTTCTCCTCGCTGGGCAGGCCGGGCTGGAAGTCCTCGGGCAGGTTCATCAGCACGAAGCGGGTAGCGTTCCACAGCTTGTTTGCAAAGTTGCGGGCAGCCTCCACCTTCTTTTCGCTGTAGCGCATGTCATTGCCCGGGGTAGAGCCGTCCACCAGCATAAAGCGCAGTGCGTCAGCGCCGTACTGGGCGATGACTTCCAGCGGGTCGATGCCGTTGCCCAAGGATTTGGACATCTTGCGGCCCTGGCTGTCGCGGACGATGCCGTGGATGCAGACGGTGTCGAAGGGAGCCTTGCCGGTGTAAGCCAGACCGGAGAAGATCATGCGGCTGACCCAGAAGCCGATGATGTCGTAGCCGGTGACGAGGGTGTTGGTGGGATAGAAATACTTGAGGTCCTCGCTCTCCTCATTGGGCCAGCCCAGAGTGCTGAAGGGCCACAGAGCGGAAGAGAACCAGGTGTCGAGGGTATCGGGGTCCTGGGTGAGCTTGGTGCCGCCGCACTTGGGGCAGGTGCAGGGTGCGCTCTTGGCGACCACAGTCTCGCCGCAGTCGTCGCAGTACCAGGCCGGGATCTGGTGGCCCCACCACAGCTGGCGGCTGATGCACCAGTCGCGGGTGTTCTTCATCCAGTTCATATAGTTCTTGGTGAAGCGCTCCGGCACGAACTTGATGTCGCCCTTCTCCACGCTCTCGATGGCGGGCTTGGCCAGAGGCTCCATCTTGACGAACCACTGCTTGGACACCATGGGCTCGATGGTGGAGTGGCAGCGGTAGCAGGTGCCGACCTCGTGCTTCAGAGGCTCGATCTCCTTCAGGAAGCCGCCCTCCTTCAGGTCCGCGAGGATGGCCTTGCGGGCCTCAAGGGTGGTCATGCCGGCATACTTGCCGCAGTCCAGCACATGAGGCTCGTTGACGGTGTTCTTGCCTGCGGCAAACAGAGCGTCGGCAGCAGCCTTGTCGGCGGCGCCGGTCATGCGGCCGTCGTAGGTAAAGACGCGGACAATGGGCAGGTCATGGCGCAGACCGACCTCAAAGTCGTTGGGGTCGTGGGCCGGGGTGATCTTCACGACGCCGGTCCCCTTGGTCATGTCGGCGTGCTCGTCGCAGACGATGGGGATCTCCTTGTTCAGCAGGGGCAGGATGACGTGGCAGCCGTGCAGATGAGCATAGCGGGGGTCATCGCCGTTGATGGCAACAGCGGTATCGCCCAGCATGGTCTCGGGACGGGTGGTAGCCAGCTCCAGCATCTCGCCGGTCTCCTTGACCGGGTAGAGCAGGTGCCAGAAGCTGCCGTCCTTTTCCTCATACTCCACCTCGGCGTCGGAAATGGAGGTGTTGCAGTGGGGGCACCAGTTGACCATGCGGTTGCCGCGGTAGATGAGGCCCTTGTCGTACAGGCGGACAAAGACTTCCTTGACCGCCTCAGAGCAGCCCTCATCCATGGTAAAGCGCTCGCGCTCCCAGTCGCAGCTGCTGCCCAGCTTCTTGAGCTGGCTGACGATGCGGTTGCCGTACTTGGTCTTCCAGGCCCAGGCGCGCTCCAGGAAGCCGTCGCGGCCCACCATTTCCTTGGTCAGGCCCTCAGCACGCATGGCCTCCACGACCTTGGCCTCCGTAGCGATGGAAGCGTGGTCCGTGCCAGGCACCCACAGGGCGGCATAGCCCTGCATCCGCTTGGTGCGGATGAGGATGTCCTGCATGGTGTTGTCCACGGCGTGGCCCATGTGGAGCTGGCCGGTGACGTTCGGAGGGGGCATCACGATGGTGTAGGGCTTCTTGTCGGGGTCGGCCTTGGTGTGGAAGTAGCCGCCATCCAGCCAGAACTGGTAGATGCGGTCTTCCACCTGGCTCGGATCATACTGTTTTGCGAGTTCTTTCATAGTATCCTCCCAGAAGGTTTGTGAAGTGGGACGAAAAAAGCCGCCCCACGGAGCGTTCCATGGGACGGCTGTAATATAACCGCGGTACCACCCAAATTGCACACGGCTTTCTGCCGCATGCCCCTTGATGCCCCGATAACGTGGGGCAGACCCGGAGGCGACTACTCCTGTTTCCCCGCCTCTGCTCAAAAGCGACAGTACGCCGCACCGCCATACCGGGTTTTCAGCAGCCCCCGGCTCTCTGGATGGCGAAAACGACGCACACTCTTTTTCCTTGCATTTATAAAAAGAATATAGCGTTTTTTGTGCGTTTTGTCAATCTCTTTTTCATCGGAACAAAATTTTCACAGCTGCCGTTCAGCGTACGGGCCGCGCTCAGACCGCCGTTCTTCTGCCGGATGGGCCGGACGCGGCCGTCCCGCCCTGCCATTCAGCTTTCCCTCCTTTTCAGGACAGCCGTGACACGGCCCTTGAGCCGATCGAACTCGGGCGCGTTCCGGTGGAGCGCCGCCATGACAGCCCCGAACAGCAGCGTATACAGCACACCGTCCAGCAGGAACCAGCCGATGTTCTTCGCCGGGCAGAAGCTCACCCATCCGTAGGACACAGCGGCCAGCACCGCGACGACTGCGGCGCGTTCGGCGTAGCGGACAAAGTAGTCTTTCAGCTTGCCCTGCCAGTCTTCCCGGATGCCGTAGCGCATCAGGATGTAAGGCTCCATCCAGAAGCAGGTCGTCACGGTGCTGATGACCGTTCCGCCCAGAATGCCTGCCACGCCGAACTTCTGCACCAGCAGCAGGGACGCCGCCAGATTGATGGCCGACTCGAACAGCGGCTTGTACCGGTCGTACCAGAACAGGCCCTTGGCTTCACGGAAGAGCAGGTTGACCTTCCGCTGGCCCGAAACATAAAATTCCGTCACGAGGACGGCGACTGTCGCCGTGGAGAAGCAGTATTCCGCGCCGAAGCAGAGGGTGATAAAAGCGTTGGACAGCGCGAACAGTCCCGCCGTCCAGTAAGCGTAAATGACGAAGAAGAGCAGGTCCAGTTCCCGGTAGATGCTGTACACCCGTGTCTCATCCTCAATGGCTCCCAGATTGCCCAGACTTCCGGTAAAGGCGTTCGAAAATTTATCCATCAGGTTGTTGATGCCGGACAAGATGAGCTTGTAGTTGGAGTAGATGCCCACCGACAGCAAACCCACGAAGCCGGACATCAGCAGGCTGTCCGTGTTCCGGACGATGACCGTTCCCAGCTTGTGGAAGCTCATGGCACCGATGTTCCGCAGGATACCGTGAAATTCTTCTTTTTCCGGCAGCTCCCCGCACTCTTTCAGGTAGGGAAATTCCTTATCCACCTTGACCGATACGATGATGTTCGGGATGAACTGCATCACGAACTGCACCGCCAGATAGAGGATAAAGTTTCCGGTCAGCACGATGAGGACGATCTGGAGCAGCGTCTTGACCGCGTCGCAGAGCTGCGCCCAGAGGTTGCGGACATAGGCTTTCTGGTAGGCCAGATAGATGGAGTTTTTATAGCTCAGCAGATAGGAGCAGACCGAGTTTGCCACATACATCAGATAGATGAGCCGCAGATGCTCGATGCCGCTGCTGTCCTTGATGAAAAAGCCCAGAAACGGCATCAGTGCAAGGCCCACGAGCAGCACCACGACCGCCACGATACGGTAGAGGAGCCGGTAAAGGTTCATCAGCTGCGCCAGCCGATGCTCATCCTTCTTCGCAGCCGGCTCATACAGGCTGTATATCATCGCCGTGCCGATTCCAAGCTCTGCAAAGTTCAGGATGCCCAGCACATCGGTGAACAGTCCGTTGACACCCAGATATGCCGCCGACAGATAGTGGATGAACACCATCCGGCTGATGAACAGCAGCGCCTGATTCATGAGCTGTCCACCCACATTGACGACCATATTGATAAGGGTATACCGTGTCCGCATTTTTCTTATGTCCCTTCCTTTTCGAGTGTGGCCCGCTGCATCCGCTTTATCAGGGTCCACAGGGGCCCTGTTCGTTTTTCTTTATTAGAATATCATCTCATTGCGGCGCTTTCAACGATTTATCCGTTTTTCAGCCCTCCGCGTCCAGAAGCTCCGTTTTCAGCCGGGCAATGAGCCGCTCCATCAGGGCCACACGGTTGAAGGGAGTCATGAGATAGAAGCCGTCGGCGTAGGGCAGAGCCTCCCGGGCCATCTGCATCGACACCTCAAGGCCCAGCGCCTCGCCCTGCTCCCGGTCGAGGCCCGCGAAGCGCTGGATGATGTCCTCCTCCACATGGATGCCGTTGATCTCGTTCTCCATGAAGATTGCGTTCCGCTGGCTGACCACGGGCATGATGCCGGCCAGGATTTTAGCACGTTCGCCCAGTGTCTGACGGGCCTTGCGGAGATTTTCCACCGCCTGTGCCGACAGCACCGGCTGGGTCAGGAAGCCCGACATCCCGTTTTCCAGCTTTTCCACAGCCCGGCGCAGCTCCACCTCAAAGTTCCGGGCGTTGAGGTTCAGCGCACCAAGGACGGTCATGGCCGAGGGCATCTCCCGGCCCTCCCCGGCCAGCGAGACGATGTACCGGGCCAGCTTGCGGGAGTTGAACTGGTAGACATTCTTCACCTCGTCCCGCTCTGCGGTGGGGATGGGGTCGCCGGTGATGGCCAGCACCTCCCGCACTCCCTCGGCGTAAAGGCCCAGCAGAAGGGCCTTGGTGGCGTTGAGGTTGCGGTCGCGGCAGGTCATGTGGGGCAGAGCACACATTCCCAGTTCCCGGTGTACCCGGCAGGCCACGAGGGAGGAATCCATCCGGGCCTGCGCGATGGGGCAGTCGGCGATGGTCAGCAGGTCAGCGCCTGCGGCCTGCAGACGCCGTGCGCCCTCCAGATAGCCGCTCAGGTCGGCCACCCGGGGCGAATCCAGTTCAATGGCGATGACCTTCTCACCTGCGTTCAGCTTCCGCAGGAAGGCATCATCTTTTTCCACCGCCGGTGCAGTCCCGGTGGAAAGCTTCGCTGCCGGAGCGGCTTCGGTCCGCTGGGGCAGGGCATCCAGCTCTGCACGCAGGGCCGCGATGTGGGCGGGCGTCGTGCCGCAGCAGCCGCCCAAAATACGGACGCCCGCAGCGGCGATCTGCCCCATCTCCCGGGCAAAATACTCAGGCTTGCCCTGATACAGCACCCGCGCCCGTGTGACCACCGGATAGCCCGCGTTGGGCATCACCGACAGGGGCAGCAGCGTCTCGCCAAGGCCCTGCACCAGTTTCTTCATCGCGCCGGGGGCCGAGACACAGTTCAGGCCCACGGCGTCCACCACGCCGCTGCCCTCCATCCGGCGCAGCAGGTCGCGGAACAGCAGGCCCTCGCGGGTGTAGCCGTCCGGCAGCACCGCGAAGGACGCCATGACAAAGGCGTCCGGCACGGCCACACGCAGCGCCTTTACCGCCTCCACAATGCCCACATCGGAGCTGAGCGTCTCGAACAGAAAGTTCTTTGCCCCCAGTGCGGCGAACTGCTGCGCCACGAGGCCGTAGGCGCTGCTGGCCGGGGCAGCCTCGGTGTCCGGGGCCGGGCCGAGGTCAGCAAAGACGGCAGCATCCTTCTCCGCGGCAGCGTCACAGGCCAGCTTCCAGCCCGCCTCGGCCAGCTCTTCCCAGCCCGGCGTCTGGGCCGCCGCCATCCGGGGCAGACCGAAGGTGTTGGTCTTGATGGCCTGTGCGCCTGCGGCCAGATATTCCGCATGGACCTTCTTCACGCCCTCGGGGTCGGTGAGGTTGGCCATTTCGCAGTCCGCGCCCGGTGCCGCTTTATAATAGGTACCCATGCCGCCATCGAACAAAAGCGGCTTGTGGGCAAGATACTCTCGGATGTCCGTCATAGAAAGGTTCTCCTTTTTATTTTCCTTGATTTTATAAAGAAATTCAGGTATAATTTTTGTATGAAAGTGAGGTGCTTTTGGATGCCCAAGATTCGTTCCAGCGCAGACCTGCGCAACAACTACAATGAGATCTCCACCTTCTGCCACGACTACGCCGAGCCGGTGTTCATCACCAAAAACGGCAAAGGCGACCTTGCCGTGATGAGCATCGAGACCTACGAGGCCCTGACCGCCCGGTTCGATTTGTATGCGAAATTGCAGGAGGGTCTGGATGACGTGGCGGCGGGAAGAACGCGCCCGCTGGATGAGTTCATGCAGGAGCTGCAAAACAGAAGGAGTCTTCGATGAACTACTTTATCGATGTTGCCGCTTCTGCTCAGCGTGACCTTGCAGATGCCTTCGACTATATCGACCTGAACTTGAAAAATCCCTCTGCTGCCGACAAGCTGGTTGCCATCGCATGGAAGAAATTCCGTTCTCTCGACACCTTCCCACAGCGTTTTTCACTTGTGAATGACCCATTTCTTTCCGCTTTGGGAATCCGGCTCATTCCAGTTCAAAACCATCTTGCATTTTATAAAGTCGACTCTTCCACCCAGACCGTCCACATCCTCCGCTTCCTGTATGGTCACAGTGACTGGCAGGCTATCCTCCGGGCGGATGTTCTTCCAACCTGAGCATTCTCCCCGGCCCTTTGCCGGGGAGAATTTTTATGCAGTCATCTTCAGTTTAATGAAGTTTGCGCACTTGTCAAGCATTTTTGCCCCGAAGCAGCCCATTTTGCTTGCGCCGAAGCCGGTTTTGTGCTATTCTATGCATATTTACAATGGTTGGGAGGAATGTATCATGCGCCACGCCGGCACACAGGAAATCGAAACGCCGCGGCTGCTTCTGCGCCGCCTTATGCCGTCGGATGCCCCGATGATGTACGCGAACTGGGCCAACGACCCGGAGGTCACCCGCTGGCTGCGCTGGACGCCGCACAAGGATGTGGCCGAGACGCAGGAACTGCTGAGCGCATGGGCGCTGCTCTATCCCAACGAGGACTACTACCAGTGGGCCATCGTGGAAAAGGCCACCGGACAGGTGTTTGGCAGCATCAGCATCTTTACCTCCTCCAGTGTAGAGCCGGAGCGGGACCCCTGGCCCGGCTTTGACCACAGCAACGGCGTGTGGGAGGTGGGCTACTGCATCGGCAGAGCATGGTGGGGCAAAGGCTGCACCACCGAGGCCCTGAAAGCTCTGGTAGAATACTGGTTCAAGAATACAGACAGTAATTGGCTGGCCTGCTGTCACGCCGTGGAGAACCCCGCCAGCGGCAAAGTCATGATGAAAGCAGGCTTTATTTACGACCACGAGGCCGTCTATCATAAATTCGACGGTACAGCGATACCCTGCAAGTGCTATGCCCTGACACGAGAATACTACGAATCGCTATATTCTCCAAACGAATAACAGAAAGGAATCATTTTGAGCGAACTTTACGATATTTTAGTCGAAACTCCCCCGACGAAGGTCATCCTTCTCGCCCTCGACCAGGGCCTGTGGGACTGCGAGCGCAGCCTTGCCGAGCTGGCTGCGCTGTGCGAGGCCAACCACATGGAGGCCGTGGCCGAAGTCACCCAGAAGCGCCAGACCCCTGAGACCGGCATCGTGCTGGGCAGCGGCAAGCTGGAAGAAGCCGCTGCGGCCGCAGCAGAGCTGGGGGCCGAGTGCGCCGTCTTCGACGGTGAGCTGACCGGCAGCCAGATCCGCAACATCTCCACGGCCCTCGGCGGCCTCGAAGTCATCGACCGCACCATGCTCATCCTCGAGATCTTCCGCAGCCGTGCCGTGACCAACGAAGGCAAGCTGCAGACCGAGCTGGCCCTCCTGCGCTACCGTCTGCCCCGCCTGCAGGGCATGGGCGAAAGCCTGAGCCGTCAGGGCGGCGGCGGTGGCGGCGGCGGCGGCGCCCGCCGTGGTGCCGGTGAAACGAAGCTCGAGCTTGACCGCCGCCACGTCCACGCCCGCATCGACGCACTGGCTGAGAAGCTGGCCGAGATGGAAAAGCGCCGGGGCGAGAGCCGGAAAGCCCGCGCCAAGACCGGAATGCCGGTGGTCAGCCTCGTGGGCTACACCAATGTGGGCAAATCCAGCCTGATGAATGCCCTCTGCGGCCCCAGCGTCGCCGAGGCCGATATGCTCTTTGCCACCCTCGACCCCACCAGCCGGAAGCTCGTCCTGCCCAGCGGCATGGCCGTGCTGCTGGTGGACACCGTCGGCTTCGTCTCCCGTCTGCCCCACAATCTGGTGGAGGCGTTCAAATCCACGCTGGAAGAGGCCGCATGGTCGGACGTCATCGTCCGAGTGGCCGACGCCGGCGATGAGCAGCGGGAGGAGCAGCTGGCCGTCACCGATGAAGTGTTGGACGGCCTCGACTGCGCCGACATTCCCCGCCTGACCGTCTACAACAAGTGCGACAAGCCCGGCGCGCTGAGCTTCGACCCCGACATCCTGCTCACCAGCGCCAAGACCGGCTACGGCCTCGACAGGCTGCTGGCCAAGCTGGACGAGACCCTCAGCGACCGCGTCCACACCATCCGCGTTCTCCTGCCCTACGATAAGCTGGGCATCGCCGCCCCCATGCGGGAGCGCGGCAGCGTCCAGCTCGAGGAGTACCGTGAAGACGGCCTTTATCTCGAAGGCATCGTCAAGACCGAAGACCTCCACTGCTTCGAGGGCTATCTGGTCTGAGGACCCGCATACGAAAAGAACCGGACTCCGCGGAGTCCGGTTCTTTTGCTTTTCAAGGCATCAGCCTGCGGCAGAGGGCGCTTCCTCTGCGCCCATCAGCTGGTCGTACCGGCCGGTGAACACCCGTTCCGGCAGGGCCGCCGTCAGGGCGAGGGCGGCGGTGAGCCGCTCCTCATCGGTCAGCTCTTCCTCCACCGGAGGGAAGTGCGCGAGCACTTCGTCCAGCTGCTTTTTGACCTCCCGGGCCACAAAGATGCCCCGGTCGGTGAGGTAGATCTTGCCGTAATACTCCTTGACGATCATCCCCCGCTCCATCAGCAGGTTCAGCACCCGCACCACCGAGGGTTTGGTCACGCCCAGCTTCTCGGCGATGCTGCGGGAGCTGATGTCAAGATGGGTCTGCGAGACCTCATAGATCGCGAGCAGATACCGCAGGTGTGCTGGCGTCAGTTCCATCTCGTATCACTCTCTTTTCGTTATATCACACAAACTCTTGGTTTACAAAAGGGGCGCGGGCCAAAGCCTTGACCCGCGCCCCCTTCTCTTCCATTATTGCTCAGTGGCAGTCGCCATTGCAGCTGCTGCAGCTTCCGCCGCAGTCGCAGCCGCCGCTGCATCCACTGCAGCCGCCGTGCTTATGAGAGTGCCAGGTAATCCAACCCACACCGCCAAACACGATAGCTCCGACGATGATCGTCGGCAGATTGAAATTCGCAGCCAGAAACTCCATCATAACAATGCACTCCTTTCAGCGCGTTTCGAGAAGTTTTTTTTTTTACTTGATCTTGGAAACGTCGATCTTGACCTCGTTGTCGTTCACGTACTTGTTGGGACGGAACATCAGATACAGGAAGGCAGCGACGATGACCGCGGCCACGACGGTGAAGAAGTTGAAGCCCACCTCACCGGTGATGAGGCCGCCCAGCTGGTACACGACCAGAGCGGAGCAGTAGGCCAGTGCGCACATATAGCCGATGGCGATGGCGGTCCACTTGCCGTTGTTCATCTCACGCTTGATAGCGCCCATGGCAGCGAAGCAGGGAGCGCACAGCAGGTTGAAGATCATGAATGCATAAGCGCTCAGAGCGGTGTAATCAGCAGCAACGAGGCTCCAGATCTCGTCGCCGTTCTCAGACAGCTCCTCGCCGCCGAAGTGGTACAGGACGCCGAAGGTACCAACGACGTTCTCCTTGGCGATCAGGCCGGAGACAGAAGCGACGGTAGCTTTCCAGTTGCCGAAGCCCAGAGGTGCAAAGATCCATGCGATCTTGGTGGCGATCGCTGCCAGCACAGAGTTGTCCTGATCCTCGACCATGCCAAAGGCGCCATTCTCGAAGCCGAAGCCCTGCAGGAACCAGATGGCGACGGTTGCCAGCAGAATGACGGAACCAGCACGCTTGATGAAGGACCAGCCGCGCTCCCAGGTAGCACGGAAGACATTGCCCCAAGCGGGGATGTGGTATGCGGGCAGCTCCATAACAAAGGGAGCAGGGTCACCTGCGAAGAGCTTGGTCTTCTTCAGGATGATACCAGAGCAGATGATGGCAGCCATGCCGATAAAGTAAGCGGAGACAGCCACCAGAGAAGAACCGCCGAACATGGCACCTGCGATGAGGCCGATGATGGGCATCTTTGCGCCGCAGGGGATGAAGCAGGTGGTCATGATGGTCATGCGGCGGTCGCGCTCATTCTCGATGGTACGAGAAGCCATGACGCCCGGGACGCCGCAGCCAGTGCCGACCAGCACGGGAATGAAGCTCTTGCCGGACAGGCCGAACTTACGGAAGATACGGTCCATGATGAAGGCGACACGGGACATATAGCCGATGTCCTCCAGGATGGACAGCAGGAAGAACAGGACCAGCATCTGGGGAACGAAGCCCAGGACCGCGCCGACACCAGCGACGATGCCGTCCATGATCAGGCCGTACAGCCAGCCTGCCACGCCGATGCTCTCCAGGAAGCCGCCCAGCGCATTGGGGACGATCTCGCCGAACAGGACATCGTTGGTCCAGTCGGTGGCGAAGGTGCCGATGGCCCAGCCGCCGTCGGCGATGGAAGTACCCACAGACAGGGAGTACATCAGGTACATGATGACTGCGAAGATGGGCAGAGCCAGCACACGGTTGGTGACGATCTGATCGACCTTATCGGAAACGGTCAGGTGCTCGACGCGGGCCTTCTTCTTGACGGCCTTATCGACGACACCGTTGATGTATGCGTAACGCTGGTTGGTGATGATGCTCTCGGCGTCATCGTCCATCTCAGCCTCGCAGTCCTTGATGTGCTGGTCGATGTGAGCGATCAGGTCGGAGGAGAGCTTCAGCTCATCCATGACCTTGTCGTCGCGCTCGAACAGCTTGACAGCGTACCAGCGCAGGAAGCGGTTATCGACTTTGCCCTGGATGGACTCCTCGATGTGAGCGATGGCGTGCTCAACGCTGCCGGTGAAGACGTGGGGCAGCTCGCTGCCCTTTCCAGCCTTTGCAGCAGCCATAGCAGCCTTTGCAGCAGCCTCGGTGCCTTCGCCCTTCAGTGCGCTGATCTCAACAGCCTGACAGCCCAGCTCGGCGCTCAGCTTCTTCAGGTCGATCTTATCGCCGTTCTTGCGGACGAGGTCGATCATGTTGACAGCCATGACCACGGGGATGCCCAGCTCGATGAGCTGAGTGGTCAGGTACAGGTTGCGCTCGATGTTGGTGCCATCAATGATGTTCAGGATGGCATCGGGCTTCTCCTTGACCAGATAAGTACGGGAGACGACCTCTTCCAGAGTGTACGGAGACAGGGAGTAGATACCGGGCAGGTCCTGGATGATGACATCCTTCTCGCCCTTCAGCTTGCCTTCCTTCTTCTCGACGGTAACGCCGGGCCAGTTGCCGACGTACTGATTAGAGCCGGTCAGATTGTTGAACAGGGTAGTCTTACCACAGTTCGGGTTGCCGGCCAGTGCAATTTTAATGCTCATTGCAACTCCTCTCCTCTCGTTACGGTCAAACGACTTCGATCATTTCGGCGTCGGCCTTGCGCACGCTCAGCTCGTAGTTGCGCACGGTCAGCTCCATCGGGTCGCCCAGAGGGGCGACCTTGCGGACGTAGATCTCCACGCCCTTGGTGATGCCCATGTCCATGATGCGGCGTTTGACCGGGCCTTCGCCGTGCAGGCGCGCCACGGTGGCAGTCTCGCCGACCTTAACGTCTTTCAGAGTCTTCATAAAAAATCCTCCTCTGCTTGTCTTTCTATCCAGAGACTTTCCAGTTTCGGAGCGTCTCCCAAACAGCGTTCTGCCGCTGCTCAGCCAACCATAATGCGGTTTGCCATCGTCTTGTCGAGGGCCAGACGGCTCTCCTTGACCTGAACGATGAGGTTGCCTGCGATCTCATTGACGACAGTCACCTGACTGTCCACCACGAAACCAAGCTCTGCCAGATGCAGACGCACTTCATCCTTGCCGGTGATCTTCTGGATGGTGACGGTATCGCCTGCTTTTGCCATAGTCAAAGGCATCATATTCGTTTCACTCCCATTCGTTCTCCCCTCGGCGGGGAGCGTTTCGGTTCGCTTTTTTTCGTCCTCGGGGATGGTCGCACCAGACAGACGCCGCAACGCGCTGACCGTGTCTGCATCTCCCTGCCAAAAAGCCGCGTCAGTTAGTCAGTCGCAACTATCAGCATAGATAGTTTACACCTACTAACCCACTCTGTCAATCATTTTTTTGCAAAAAAAGTTAGTTTGTGTGAACAAACAAACTTTCTTCCCTTATTTCAAGAAGATTTTTACAGTTTCTATATGCTAACTTTGTTTGCGCATATTTACGATTTTTCTCTTTTACACTCCCCGCATATGACACAGCCGCCCGGTGCAGGGGGTGTTCTGCAACGAGCGGCCGCGTGTCAAAAGGAGGATTCTTCCCGCCAGTGCGTGGTTTCGCTCTGGCGGGCGCCAGGATAAAAAGAGAGTATTTGGAAGAGAATGTCAAAATTCAGGGGCGTCAGGCTGCGACAGCCAGACGCTGGATGGGCGTTCCGCTGCGGAACAGACGGAGATATACTGCCGTACACTTGTTCAGCTGAGCAAAATGCCGCTGGGCGGCATTGGGGTCACCATAGGCTTTCCAGCAGCCGCAGCAGGTGAAGTTGCGGCCCGCATTTTCGATAAAGCCCACCACATCGTAAAGCGGATAGCCCAGAAATACGCCGATTTCATGGGGAAAATCGGCCTCGCGGCAGAGCCGGCGGGACAGCTGCCGCAAAAGCGGCGCGTAGTCGTCCGACTGCCCAGTCAGAGTGTAGCCTTCCCTGCACAGGAAATCCCGCACCTGCGGCTGGGCCAGCACAGCGCGGAGCTTGCTCTCGCGGTAGACGTACACCAGATACCGGTGGGTCTGCACACAGCCCTTGAGGACGCGGACGCAGAGGCCCTTTTCGCCCAGCTGTTCGTTCCAGCTGCGGACGCGGCGGGCAAGGTCGGCGCAGTCGCTCGTCTCGTAGCGGAAAAGTCCCGCAGGCTTTAAGCCGGCCAGCACCGGGGCGCACTGTTCGATCATGACGGTCTCAAAGTTGCGCTCCATGTCTTCGGCCTCCCTGCCCGTTTTCCGCTATTATCTCCTGCCGTGTGGTGCTTATGCAGGAGATACAGTTAGAAAAAGCTAACCAAAATTCCAAAAAGAACGCGGCAGCCTGCCCCTCTCGAGCTTCTTCCGCTTCTCGGTTAGTCATTTCTAACGTGGCATTATCTTACCATAGGTCCGGCTCTGTGTCAACACCTTTTTGCAAAAATATTTGCTCCATTTTCTCCGCCGTGCTATACTGAGCCAAAGCTGATACAGCAATTCAACTTTTTAATGCAGCAGCAACAGCGTTGGATTGCATATCGCAGCTATGCTGTTTGGATGTTGCACTAATTTCTTGACTTGCGATAAAAAGGAATGGTATCCCCATGCATCTTATCTCACCCGAAGAGCTGGCCTCAGCCATCGCAGACCGTCTGGCCCGACAGCCTGCCGTCCTCGTCGCACTGGATGGCCGCTGCGGCAGCGGCAAAACGACGCTGGCCGAACAGCTGGCAGAGCGTTTTCCTCAAAGCATCACCGTCCACACCGACGACTTCTATCTCCCGCCATCCCGGCGTGTCACGGGCTGGGAGAAGATTTCCTGCGCCAACATGGACATCCAGCGCCTGCGGAATGAGATCGTCGCTCCCGCCCGGGCAGGGCAGGCGTTCTCCTACCGGGCCTACTCCTGCCGCGAAGGTGCCTATCTGCCGCCGCGTCCCCTCGGCCCTGCGCCGCTGGTCATCGTGGAGGGAAGCTACAGCCATCACCCCAGCCTTGCACCCTATTATGATATAAGAATATTCGTCACCTGCTCTCCCGATGAGCAGGCCCGGCGGCTCCGCAGACGTGAGGGGGAGCGGTATTCGAATTTTGTGGAGCGGTGGATCCCGCTGGAAGAGGGGTATTTTGCAAATTGCTCCATTGAGGAGAACGCGGAGATGACGGTCGTTACGGGGTGATCGGGGTCGAGTGCTTTTTACGGAAGAGTCCGGTTTTCTTATAAACGGCTTCGCGCGCCGGTGCGCGGGGCAGGTTTTTTTCTTTTGGTCAAGCGGCTTGCGCTCCGCGCGGGCCAGAGGTAGGGAGGGG
>OGKH01000659.1_pt1 | contig 18302 bp, 16 predicted proteins | sample 1572421 | NCBI WGS metagenome assembly OGKH01 (sample SAMEA2582084, study PRJEB24529) | metagenome | biome: Human gut stool | place: China | collected 2011
GCCAAGGGTAATGAGGGCAAATTATCGAAAAATTTTAGTTCCAATTACTGAAGAAGCAAAAAAGCTTAAAATTTTTAAAGGTGAGCCACTTGATTTAAATGAAGTTTCAAATCTTAATACTATTGTAGAAATTAGAAAGTTAATTAAAAATAATCAGGCTAAGATTGAATACCTAGTTGAAAACAAAGCCAAGAAAAAACAGGCTGCAATCTGTCTTTTAACGAAAACTAAAGTTGAATACCAAGAGATTTTAAAAGGATTAAGAAAAACCGCTAAAAAGCAGCAAGCTTTATTGGATAATATCGTAAAAAAATATCATGAATATCCAAAATTTGGTTCAAAAATAGTGTCTGAACTGGATGTGTCAAGTTCTGTTCTAAGAACCGCTGTAAAAAAAGGCTGGCTTGTAAAAAAAGAGCAAGAAATATATCGTGATCCGTTAAAAGACTTTGAGTCTAGGAAACAGAAAAATCAAATTAAGTTAAATTCAGAACAAACTCATGCTTTAAATTCAATTAGAAAAAGTATTCAAAAAAAAGAAGCGAAAACTTTTCTTCTTGAAGGAATTACTGGTAGTGGTAAGACAGAAGTATACCTTCATGCAATTAGTATCGCACTTGAGCAGAAAAGAAATGCTTTAATGTTAGTTCCAGAAATTTCTTTGACACCGCAAATGGTTAAGCAAGTAAAAGAACGTTTTGGAGATAATGTTGCAGTTTTGCATAGTGGCTTATCCGAAGGAGAAAAATATGATGAGTGGCGCAGAATTCGTCGTGGAGAAGCTCAAGTTGTAGTCGGAGCAAGAAGTGCGATTTTTGCTCCTTTAAAAAATATTGGCTTAATAGTAATTGATGAAGAACATGAATCTTCCTATAAACAAAATGATACTCCTCGTTATCATGCTAGAGATGTTGCTTTATTGAGAAGTAAATTTCATAAATGCCCAGTTGTTTTAGGGAGTGCTACGCCTTCTTTGGCAAGTCGTGCAAGAGCTCAAAAAGGAAGATATGAATTATTGCTTTTAACTAAACGTGCTAATCAAAAATCTTTGCCTAAAGTTGATTTAATTGATTTAAAAACAGTCGAATTTACTGGAGCTCAGTTTGATTTATCGATTCCTTTAGTGGATGCAATCAAAGAAAAAATAGCTAAAAAAGAACAGGTAATTTTACTTCTTAATCGTCGAGGCTTCGCTAGTTTTATGCTTTGTCGCAATTGTGGCTTTGTCCTAAAATGCCCAAACTGTGACATTTCATTAACCCTCCATAAAGATACCCAACAGATGCAGTGTCATTATTGCGGACATAAAGAACCGATTCCAAGAAAATGTCCAAAGTGTCAAAGTGAAAAAATAAGATTTTTAGGTACTGGAACACAAAAAGTACAAGAAGAACTTGAAAAATTACTACCCGAAGCAAAGATTTTAAGAATGGATGTTGATACGACTAGACGTAAGGGAAGTTATAAAAAAATCTTAGATGGTTTTGGCGATCATAAAGCTGATATTTTATTAGGGACACAGATGATCGCAAAGGGATTGGATTTTCCCAATGTAACTTTAGTTGGTGTAATTAATGCTGATACTGCCCTCTCACTACCAGATTTTAATTCTGCAGAAAAAACTTTTGATCTGCTAACGCAAGTATCAGGAAGAGCTGGAAGAGCAGAAAAAACTGGCAGGGTAATGATTCAAACTTATAATCCTGATAATTATGCGATAAAATTAGCACAAAGTCAGGATTATGAGAGTTTTTACCAAAAAGAAATGCAGGTTAGATTTCAAGGCAACTATCCGCCTTTCTTCTATACCACACTAATTACGATTACATCAAAAAATGAGCAATCGGCTGCTAAAGAAGCATTTGTGATTAAAAGAAAGTTGATGCGGCATCTACATGCCCCAACAATTATTCTGGGACCGACTCCAAGCAGCGTAGCAAAAATTAAAAATCAATATTATTACCAAATCTTGGTAAAATATAAATATGAGCCTAAATTGCATGATTTGCTTCATCAAATTCAAGATGATGCACAATTAGCGCAAAAACGTGGTTTAAATATATATATTGATAATGAGCCAGAAAGAATAATGTAGTTAAGAAGGAAGTTGAATCTATGTCATCAGTTATTTTTTTAGGAACGCCAAATTTTGGTAGTGTTGTTTTGCAAGGTTTAATTGATCAAGGATATGATGTTAAGGCTGTAGTTACTCAGCCTGATAAACGAGTAGGACGTAAGCAAGTAGTTCATCAATCTGCTGTTAAGCAAACTGCGCTAAAACATAATCTTCCTGTTTATCAGCCAGCTAAGTTATCTGGATCAGATGAGCTTGCAGAATTAATGAAGATTGAACCAGACTTTATTGTAACTGCAGCTTATGGACAATTTTTACCAACTAAATTTTTGAAGTCTGCTAAGATTGCACCGGTTAATGTCCATGGTTCACTCTTGCCAAAATATCGTGGTGGTGCACCGATTCAGTACTCCGTTTTAAATGGAGATAAGGAAACCGGAATTACCATAATGGAAATGGTTAAGAAAATGGATGCAGGAGATATTTTCTCTCAAAAAGCTTTACCAATTGAAGCTGACGATACCAGTGGTACTTTATTTGATAAGTTAAGTATTTTAGGTAGAGATTTACTGCTAGAAACCCTGCCAAAATTTATTGATGGAACAATTACACGGACTCCTCAAAATGAAGCTAAGGTAGTTTTTTCACCAAATATTTCGAAAGAACAAGAGCAAATTAAATTATCAATGACGGCTGAGCAAGCTAATAATTTGATTTGCGCCCTTAATCCTGATCCAGGCGCATACTTAATACTTGATGGCAAGAGATTTAAGATTTGGAAGGCAAAACCTTTAGCTGAGAAAACAAGTTTTCCTGCTGGAACTTTAGTTACTAATAAAAAGAGATTTGTAATTAGCATGGCTAATGGAAGTGAATTAGAACTACTTGAAGTTCAACCAACTGGCAAGAAAAAAATGAATATTAAGGACTACTTAAACGGTCAAGGCAGTCATTTTACAAGTGGAGAAAAGATAATTGATGAGTAATGCGAGAACAGTCGCTTTAGAAACTTTGATTAAGGTTTTTAATCAAAAGAGCTATTCTAATATTGCTTTAAATAATGAACTAGTAAAACATGAGTTAAAGCCAGCTGATAAGGCTTTAGCAACAAGAATTGTTTATGGAACTATTCAATATAAAATATTTTTAGAATATCAATTAAAACCGCTGATTAAAACCAAATTACACGATAAATTTTTAATGCCATTACTTTTAATGTCTGCATACCAATATTTTTTCCTAGAAAAAGTACCAGCAAATGCAATCTTTGATGAAGCAAATAAATTAGCTAAAAAATTTAGTAAGAAAAATAGTGGTAGCTATAAACTAGTTAATGGAATTTTACGTGCTTTAGAGCGCCAAGGAAAAGTTTTACCATCGTCTGATAATTTAGTTGATTATTTGAGTATCAAAGAAAGCTTTCCTAAGTGGTTGGTAGAATATTTATTGGATCATTTTGGTGAAGATCAGACTAAAGAAATTTTGGTGCGAAGTAATCAACCAGCAGCTAACTCAATCAGAATGGCTGCAGGGAAAGGGAAGTTCGAAGAAATTAAAACCGCATTGAGAAAAGACGGTTTTGATTTTAAAGAATCTTGTTTAACAGGGCAAAATTTGAACCTAAGTAAAGGCGGAGCAGCACAAACCAGCTTGTTTAAGGACGGAAAAATTACTATTCAAGATGCGGCAGCTTCACTTGCTGTAGATGCTTTTAATTTTACTGGGAATGAACAGGTTTTAGATGCATGTAGTGCCCCTGGAGGAAAGACTGTTCAAATTGCAGAAAAATTAACAAGTGGTAGCGTAATTGCTTTAGATATTCATGAAAATAAACTAAGGCTTGTCAAAAATGCTGCCAAAAGACTTCATGTTAGTGATAAAGTAAAAACAAAGGCTTTGGATGCCAGAAAAGCTCAAGAATATTTTACTGCAGGACAATTTGATAAAATCTTAGTAGATGCTCCATGTTCTGGTCTCGGTTTAATGAGACGTAAGCCAGAGATTAGATATGAAAAGTCACTAGATGATATTAAAAATTTAGCTAGAATTCAGCTGTCTATCTTAGAAAATATTAGTGGACTTTTAGCTCCAAGTGGAGAGTTGGTTTATTCAACTTGCACGATTAGCCTTGAAGAAGATGAGGGAGTAGTTAATCAATTTTTGAAACTGCACCCTGAATTTGATTTAGTTCCAGTTCAGGTAGGAAAGCTTCCAAAACAGAACATGGTAAGAATTTTTCCTAGTGTAGATGGCAGTGATGGATTTTTTATTGCAAAATTAAAAAAACGAGGGTAAATAATTTTGATTAAAACAGCGTTTGCTTCAAGCATTGGTAGAGTCCGAGAGACTAATCAGGACTTTGTAAAAGTATTTAAAAATCAAAATAATATCATTATGGGGATCGTTTGTGACGGAATGGGTGGCCATCAGGGCGGCGATGTTGCTTCAACAATGGCCGTTAGCCATTTAGGTCACAATTTTGAAAAGACAGATTTTACTGATCCTGATTTAGCTCAAAAATGGCTAACTGTACAATTGCGATTAGAAAATGAAACTATTTTAAATACAGCAGACCGTTTTGCTGATTTAAATGGGATGGGTACTACAGTTGTTTTGGCAATTGCTTTTACCGAAAAAATCTTAATTGCTCATTTAGGGGATTCACGCTGCTATTTGTATGGCGGAAATGAGTTTAAGCAAATCACTGAGGATCATTCCTTAGTACATGAATTAGTTAAGATGGGACAAATAACTGAGCAACAAGCTAGAAATCATCCTCAAAAAAATATCATTACTGAAACATTAGGTGTCTCAAGTACTGTGAATCCAGAATTTGATGTACTTGAAGTACATGCAGGTGATATTTTTCTTCTTTGTACAGATGGACTAACAAACTCTTTAACGGATCCTCAAATTCAACAAATTCTCGCCACTAAGAACTTAAGTTTAAAAGAACGTTGCAATAAATTGATCAATGAAGCAAATCGTTTAGGTGGCGGAGATAATATTACTGTTTGTTTACTTGCCTATGTAGAAAAGGATGGTGACAAATAGCGATGGAAAAGGGCCATTTACTTGGTGGTCGCTATAAAATCATTTCTGTTCTAGGCGAAGGTGGAATGGCTAATGTTTATTTAGCTGAGGATATCATTTTGCAAAGAAAAGTCGCTGTTAAAGTATTACGGCTTAATTTGCAAAAAGATCCTCAAACTATTCAACGCTTTCAAAGAGAAGCACTTTCAACTAGTGAATTAAGTCATCCTCATATTGTTTCTATTCTTGATGTAGGAACGGAAGGAGATTGCCATTATTTGGTAATGGATTATGTTGATGGCTCCGATTTAGAGGAATACATTCAACGCAATAATCCAATTCCTTTGCCTAAAGTGATTGATATTATGGATCAGATTTTGAGTGCTGTAGCTTTAGCACATAAACACAATGTGATCCATCGCGATCTAAAACCACAAAATATTTTAATGGATAAAAAGGGTAATATTAAGATTGTTGATTTTGGTATTGCGATTGCACTAAATCAAAGTACCATGACGCAAACTAATACTGCTATGGGATCAGTACATTATATGTCTCCTGAACAAGCACGTGGCAGTATGGCTACAAAGCAATCAGATATTTATTCTTTGGGGATCATTTTATATAAATTATTGACTGGAACGGTTCCTTTTACGGGAGAAAATGCGGTTGCAGTTGCCTTGAAACATTTTCAAGAAAAAACGCCGTCTTTAAGAGCTAAAAATCCGTCAATTCCCCAAGCACTAGAAAATGTTGTCTTTAAAGCTACCGCTAAAGATCCGAGAGATCGATATAAGTCTGTTTTAGATATGAAAAAAGATTTAGATACTTGTTTGGATCCAAAGCGTAAGGATGAACCTGTCTATAAGCCTCAACATGATCCCGCAGCAGATGAAACTATCGTTATTCCTCCGCTAGAAGGAAGCGTTCATAATAAAGATCATGAAACACAGGAAAAGTCAGAGCCAAAAGAAGAAAAAAAGAATTTCCTAGATAACCTAAAAGGCCATAAGTGGTGGTGGATAGGTGCTTTAATTGCATTTTGCGTGATTATGGTAATTCTCTTTTTTGCTCTTGGTAGAAAAGATATGGTAGATATTCCTAATCTTAATAAAATGACGCAGACAGAAGCTAAAAATTCTTTGAATTCTTCTGGTTTGGAACTTGGAAAAATTAGTTATGAGTACTCTGATACTGTACCTAAAGGAAAGGTAATCAGAACTAAGCCTCCAATTGGTTCGCAAATAAAAGATGGACAAAAGGTAAATCTGATTATTTCTAAGGGGTCTCATCTTGTCGAAATGCCTAATGTGATTGGTGAATCATATACTGTTGCTAAGAAACAGTTAGTTAAATTAGGCTTTTCGGTTGCTAAAACTGAAGAATATTCTAGCAACCCTAAGAATCAGGTTAATGCTCAAGATGTTGAGCCTGGCCAGCAAATTAATCCTGATAAGGCAACTGTAACTTTATTAGTTTCTAAAGGACCTTCTTCGGCGAGTAGTACCCGATCTAGAAGACATACAATAAAGTTAAGGGATATTGTAGGCTATTCTTTAAAGGGCGCTCAAGATTATGCTCGTGAGAATCATTTAACACTTAAAGTTGAAGAAGAAGATTCAGATGATAAGAATGATGGAACTGTCTTGCGTCAATCGCCAGAATCGGGTACTGACGTAAGTTCAGATTCTACCTTAACTGTTATAGTAGCTAAGTCTAAAAAGACAGATGCAAATAGTAGTTCAAACAGCTCTACTACGACTACCACGGTTACTAAGTCATATACAATAAATTATCCAGCAGATTCTAGTCAAAGTAATTCACAAAAGACACCTGATCATATTCAGGTTTATGTTTCGGATGATGATCATTCGATTAATAATATTTATCGTGATATGAATATTACTTCTGAGCAAAGTTTTACTGTTCCTTTTAAATTAACTAAGAAAAATGGCCATATAAAGATATTAAGAAATGGCAATACTATTTTAGATGAGGACGTTAATAAATAATGAATAAAGCACAAGGGACTATCGTTAGCGCTATTTCCGGTTATTACGACGTTGAAATTGAGAACAAGGTAGTTAGAACTAGAGCACGTGGAGTTTTTAGAGATCGTAAGCAAAAGCCATTAGTAGGTGATAGAGTAGTTGTTCAATTAGACGATCAAGGGATGAATTACTTGATAGAAATATTACCTCGAACTAATGAAATTGGACGTCCTGCAGTAGCCAATGTATCAAGAGTATTATTAGTCATTTCAGCGGTTGAACCGGATTTTTCACTTGAATTGCTAGATAGATATCTGACCTTTTTTGCTTGGAAAAATGTGGGAGTAGTTATTTATTTATCAAAATCTGATATTACGCCTAATGAAAAATTAAAAGCAATTAAATGTAAGTTAGATTATTATCAAAAAATTGGCTATTCTGTTTTTGAAGATGCAGAAGAATTAGAACGGCAATTGCCTACTATGATTCAGAAAGATCAAATCTGGACTTTAGCAGGTCAATCTGGAGCGGGAAAGTCAACTTTGCTAAATAAGCTGGAAAGAGAAGCAAACCAGGCGACAGGTGCAATTTCAACAGCTTTAAATCGTGGTAAGCATACAACAAGACAAGTTAAGCTTTTTAAATATGCATCTGGTTTTATTGCAGACACTCCAGGTTTTTCAGCAATTGACTTATTTAAAATTAAAGTTGATGAGCTTGGAAATTATTTTTATGATTTAAAAGATGCAAGCGTTAAGTGCAAGTTTAGACGATGCCAGCATATAAAAGAGCCTGGTTGTGAGGTTAAGAAACTAATTGAAGAGGGAAAAATAGCTAAAAGCCGCTATGATTCTTATTTAAAGATTAGACAGGAAATTTCTGAAAACAGAATGCCTGAGTATTTAAAGAAATAGGTGAAGAAATGATAGCACCATCAATCTTGAATGCAGATAACATGCATTTAAGCCGTGATATTAAAGCAGCCATTGAGAGTGGCATTGAAAGGTTTCATATTGATATAATGGATGGCCATTTTGTTCCTAATTTATCCTATGGACCAGAATTGGTAAAAGATTTTAAACGCTCATTTCCTTTTACTAAGGCGGAAATTCATTTAATGAGTAATAATTTGGATACTACTTTGCCACTTTTTGTTGAAGCTGGGTGTGATATTTTAGAATTTCACTATGAAGCCACAAATAAGCCAGATTACTGGTTAAATTATTTGAAAGACCATAATGTTCGTTGCGGAATGGCAATTAATCCTTCGACGCCGATTAATAAATTAAAGCCTTTTTTAAATAAATTAGATCAAGTGCTATTAATGACTGTCAAACCAGGTTTTGGTGGTCAAAAATTCGAAGAAGTATCGGTTGATCGTTTGACTGAACTTCAAGATATGATTAAAAATGAAAATCTGGATTTGCCGATTGAGGTGGATGGCGGAATAGATCGTGAAACTTTAAAATTAACTCGCGATGCTGGCGCTAAGATTTTTGTTGCTGGATCGTATATTTTTAAAAATGGCAGTATTGAAGACCAAGTAATGAAGTTGAAAAAAGAAGACAAATGAAAGCAATTGCATTATTAGGCGGTCCAAAAGAAGAATGGCCACAAAATTTAGCAGATAAAATTAAATTAGCACAAAAAAAGGGCGCCCTAATTATGGCTAGTGACCGGGGCAGCCTTTTTTTATTAGAACTAGGAATAGTTCCTGATGTCGCATTAGGAGATTATGACTCATTAACTAATCATGAAAGACAATTAGTTGAACGTAAAGTTAAAGATATGCGTTATTCAAATCCTATTAAAGATTTTACAGATTCAGAAATGTTGTATTATGCAGCATTTATTGACTATAAGGTTGATGATTTGACTGTATATGGTGCAACAGGGGGAAGATTAGATCATTTTTTTGTTAATATGTACGCTGTATTAAAAACACCTTTTGCCAGTTTTAAAGAGCAAATTAAGTTCGTTGATAAACAGAATATTGTGCGCTTTTTTGGCAAAGGAAGACACTTAATTTCTTATAATTCTGACTACAAATATTTAGGGATTGGTGCTTTAACCGAGGTGAAAGATTTTAGTATTAAAAATGCTAAATATGATTTAGCCCCAGTTGATTTGAAAGTGCCAACTATGTATTCTTCAAATGAATATTTGCGTCAGCAAGCAGTAAAAATTTCTTGTAAATTTGGTGTTTTAATTGTAATTAATAGCCGAGATAAAAAATAAAAGGGATCAAGTTTTATACTTGATCCCTTTTATTTTTTTTACTTCTTAATTAGGCACGTTTAACCTTACCGGATTTCAAAGCGCGAGCAGATACCCAAACACGCTTTGGCTTACCGTCAACAAGGATGCGAACTTTTTGAAGGTTTGGCTTCCATGAACGCCGCACGGAGTTCAAAGCCTTTGAACGCTTGTTACCAAAGACCGTCTTGCGGCCAGTAATAATGTCTTTTGCCATTTGTGCTAAACCCTCCTTTATTTGTGTTGTAGTACTTATCTAATTTATCACAGCTTTTAGTTTTGTGCAATATTGTCTTTTCATTTTCTTAAAACTAACATTGTTGATATAAAAGCTTGCTGTGTTAAAATAAATTGAGAAAAAATTGTTCTTCGTTAATGGAGGAATACGATGGCTGTTAAAATTAAAACAAAGTATGGCTTAATTGATATTTCAAATAGTGTGATCGCTACTGTCGTTGGTGGCGCAGCAACTTCTAACTATGGTGTAGTTGGAATGGCTTCAAAGAACGCTTTGCGGGATGGAGCTTACACTATTTTAAATCGCGAGAATTATCGACGCGGTGTAGTAATTAAAACTAATGATAATCAAATAGTCGTTGATGTATATATTATTGTGGGTTATGGTCTAAAAATTTCAGAAGTAAGTCACAATGTACAAGATAGTGTAAAATACAATCTTGAAAATCTTTTAGGCATTAAAACAAAATCTGTTAACGTCATTGTTCAAGGCGTAAAGATTTTAGACGATTAATGCAATCTGGAGGAGCTAATTGTGGTTTTAACTGAAATTAATAGTGATCAATTCAGAGATATGGTTCGTGCAGCAACTCATCGCATGGGCAAAAATGCTGAATTTGTAAATAAAATAAACCTTTTCCCAGTACCTGATGGTGATACTGGAACTAATATGAACTTAACCATCGAAAGCGGAGCTAAGGCAGTTAATGAAAACCTCAGTGAATCTGTTGGCGATTTAACAGAGAGTCTATCAAAAGGTATGCTAATGGGAGCTCGTGGTAACAGTGGTGTTATTACTTCCCAACTCTTTAGAGGCTTTTATAAAGCTACAGAAGGTAAAAAGACCTTAACTGCACAAGACTTAGCTGATGCTTTTGCAAATGGTGTTTCCACTGCTTATAAGGCAGTTATGAAGCCAGTTGAGGGAACCATCTTAACTGTTGCTCGCGTTGCGGCTGAAGAAGGTAAAAACAAGGCTAATGAAACTGATGATGTCAGTGAAGTAATGAGAGCAGTAGTTGACGGTGCTAAGAAAGCTTTAAAGACTACACCAGATTTATTGCCAGTTTTAAAGCAAGTTGGAGTAGTTGACTCAGGTGGTCAAGGACTCGTATTTATTTATCAAGGTTTTTTAGAAGGAATACTTGGTGAAAAAGATAATGATGATTATCAACTTGATGAAGGTGAAATGGATGAGTTAATTAATGCAGCTCACCATCAAGCTGAATCTGCGCAAGTTCAATTATCAACGAGTGATATTAAGAATGGCTACTGTACTGAAATAATGGTTGACTTGACTGCAGATGTTCCAAACAAAGAGAAGTTTGACCTTGACCAATTCAGGGAGCATCTTTCTAACTTAGGTGATTCATTATTAGCAGTTTCTGATGGTGAAGTTGCTAAAGTTCACGTTCATACGGAGCATCCTGGAGATGTCTTTACTTATGGTAAAAAATTTGGTCAATTAGGCAAAATTAAGATTGATAATATGCGAATTCAACACGAAACTATCTTAGAAAATAACGAAGAACAAGAAGAAAGTGTTGATTTTGCAGTTATTGCAGTTGCTTCAGGTCACGGAATTCGTGAACTCTTTAAGAGTGAAGGCGTAAATAGAATCATTTCTGGTGGACAAACTATGAATCCATCTACTAAGGATATTATGGACGCCATCACTAAATCAGGTGCTAAGAAAGCCATTATTTTCCCAAATAACGGTAATATCATTATGGCAGCTAAACAAGCTGCCGAAGTTAGTGATATTCCAGTTGGAATTGTGCCAACTAAGACAATTTCTCAAGGTTTAACCGCTATGCTTTCATTTGATCCTGATGCTTCAGTAGAAGAAAACGTTGAAGCAATGTCTGAAGATTTAGATACTGTTAAATCTGGTGAAGTTACAAAAGCAATTCGTGATACTAAGATCGATGATATCCAAGTTAAAAAGGATGATTATCTTGGAATTGTTGACGGTACAATTAAGGTTGATAATCCAGATTTAGTTGATACCACTGTATCTATGATTGAAAAGATGTTAGATGAAGATAGTGAAATTATTACTATTATGTACGGTAGCGATGCTACTAGAGAAGAAGCTGATGCAGTAGTTAAAAAACTTGAAGCAAGCCACGATGATTTAGAATTTGAAATTCATGATGGTGGTCAGCCGGTTTACTACTTCTTGGTATCCGTGGAATAAAATATGAATAATAAGCAGAGTAAGTTATTTGAACCAGTAACTGAGCTAAAAGGCGTAGGAGCTAAAACTGCCACGGCTTTAGCTGGTCTTGGCATCAATACAATTTATGATTTACTATTTTATTTTCCTTTTAGATATGATGACTTAGAGACAATCCCTCTTGATCAAATCGAAGATGGACAAAAAGTTTTATTAAAGGGAATAGTGGTAACAGATCCATTTGTTAGCCGATTTGGTTATCGAAAAACAAGGCTCAGCTTTAAAATGAAAATTGATCATGACATAATCATGGTCAATTTTTTTAATCAGCCTTGGTTAAAAGATAAGGTTGAATCAGGTAAGGAAGTTGCCGTTTACGGTAAGTATCAGGTGGCTAGACAATCACTAAGTGGCTTTAAGTTAGTAGCAGAAAAGAAAGACTCAGGCTTTGCGCCAATTTATTCTGTTAACCGTCATTTGAAGCAAAATAAGTTACAAAAACTAATTGATCTGGCCCTAGAGGAAGTCTTGCCTGAAGTTGGGGAAACAATTCCAGCAGTCTTACGAGAAAAGTATCGCTTACTTTCTGATCAAACCTTAGTAGAAAAAATGCATCATCCTAAAAATGGTAATGAAGCCAAAATAGCGCGTAGAAGTGCTATTTTTAGGGAATTTTTTCTCTTTCAAGTGCAACTAGCTCAGCTTCTTTCTCAAAGAGATGAAGATGTGCCTGGTATAGAAAAAAGATATGATTTAGCTGCCGTGAAAGAATTAATTCAAGCGATTCCTTTTGAACTATCAGATGATCAAAAAAAAGTGGTTAATGAAATTTTTGCCGATCTTCATTCTCCAAGACAAATGAGAAGACTACTTCAAGGAGATGTTGGTAGCGGCAAAACAGTTGTAGCAGTTTTTGCTATTTATGCCGCAATTACTGCCGGTTTTCAGGCAGCCTTGATGGTTCCTACGGAAATTTTGGCTCAGCAGCATTTTACTAAAGTGGACGAATTATTAAGACCTTTGGGAGTTAGAGTTGCCTTATTGACTGGTGATACCAAGTAATTAGAAAAGAGAGAAATTTATCGTGAATTAGCTGACGGAACAATCAATGTAGTGATTGGAACACATGCTTTAATTCAAAAGGATGTTCATTTTAAGAATCTCGGTCTTGTAATTATTGATGAACAGCACCGCTTTGGTGTCAATCAAAGAAATACATTAATTAAAAAAGGAGTTGCTCCAGACGTTTTAGCAATGACAGCAACGCCGATTCCACGTACTTTAGCTTTAACAGTATATGGCGATATGGCTGTTTCAGAGATTCGTCATTTACCTAAAGGACGTAAGCCAGTGGTTTCTTCATGGGCAACATCAAGCAAGTTAAAAGAAGTTCTTGAATTAATGCGTTCACAGCTTGATAAAGGTTTTCAAATTTATGTTGTAACTCCCTTGATTAGCGAATCAGAAAAAAGTGATTTAAAAAACGCTGAAGATCTGCAAGCTAGACTTGCTCATTACTTTAAAGATGAAAATGTGGTTTTGCTTCATGGTCAAATGAAAGGCAACCAAAAGAATGAAATCATGGACAGCTTTGCTGCTGGCAAGATTGATATCCTTGTTACAACTAGTGTGATTGAAGTTGGAGTCGATGTTCCAAACGCAAATATGATGGTAATTTTTAACGCTGATCGTTTTGGTTTAAGTCAGTTGCATCAGTTGCGCGGACGAATTGGGCGTGGACAGACGCAAAGTTTCTGCGTTTTTGTGAGTGATCCTAAAACTGAAATCGGTAAAAAGCGGATGAAGATAATTACCTCTACCAGTAATGGTTTTAAACTAGCAGAAGAAGATCTGAAGCTGCGAGGTGAAGGAGACGTTTTTGGTAAAGCACAGTCTGGCTTACCACAGTTTCAGGTTGGAGATGTGGTAAATGACTATAATACTTTGGTTACGGCTCAAAAAGAAGCTCGTACCCTAATTAAAGCTGATCCTAATTTGACTAGCTCAGAAAATAAATTCTTACTAGAAGTGCTAAAATATAAGAAAGATTTAAATAATAATTAAACGGAGTAAGTATGAAAAAAATTGCAATTGATGCGATGGGCGGAGAGAATGCCCCTCAGGCTATTATTGATGCTGTTTTAAAGGTAAAACCTAAACTAAAAGATACAAAATTTATTTTATTTGGGGACGTAGAGAAAATTAATCAATTGATCCCTGATGAGCAAAAAGAAAGAATTGAAGTTATTGCTACGAGTGAGGTTATTGCCGATAGCGACGAGCCTGTAAGAGCGATTAGACGTAAAAAAGACTCCTCGATGGTAGTTGCTGCTAACTATGTTAAAGCAGGAAAAGCAGACGCATTATTTTCATTAGGAAATACTGGAGCACTGCTTGCTTGCGGAATTTTTATTATTGGCAGAATTAAGGGCGTTGAACGTCCAGCCCTAATGCCAACGCTGCCTAGTGCTAAGAGTGAACAAGGCTTTAATATTATTGACGTTGGTGCTAACGCGCAGAGTAAGCCTGAATACTTAGTTCAGTGGGCTCAAATGGCTAACTTCTATGCTCAAAAAATTAGAAATATTCAAAATCCTACTGTTGCTTTACTAAACAATGGTGCAGAAGATGATAAGGGAGATCCACTTCATCAAGAAGCTTATAAACTTTTAAAAGAAACTAAGCTTAACTTTATTGGTAATGTTGAAGGAAATGATTTGATGGAAGGTAAGGCTGATGTAATTGTGACTGACGGCTTTACTGGAAATGCTACTCTTAAAGCTATTGAGGGAACTGCTAGTGTGATTCTACGTTTACTTAAAGATTCGCTCTTAAATAATGGTTTACGCCCTAAAGTTGGCGCCTTGCTGGCTAAACCAGGATTAACTGCTTTAAAGAAAAGATTTGATACAGCAAGATACGGCGGTGCAGTTTTATTGGGCGTTAATGCGCCTGTTGTTAAAACACACGGAAGATCTAATATTCGACCAATTTACTACACTTTGTTGCAAATTGATAGGATGCTTAGTCAGGATTTAGTTGGTGAATATAAAAAATACTTTAGTGAATCTCGCTAGACTTTAATAAAAAAATGCCTTAGAATTAAACTAAACTTTTTTGGAGGTTAAAGAAATGACCGAAGAGGAAATTTTTAACAAAATTGCTGATATGATTTCAGAACGTTTTAGTATTGATCGTGATAAGATCACTAAAGATTTAAATTTTCAGAATGATTTAGATGCAGATTCAATTGATTTCGTTGAGTTAGTAATGGATCTTGAAGATACATTTGGAGCAGAAATTCCAGATGATGACGCAGAAAAATTACAAACTGTTGGTGAAGCAGTAGAGTATATTAAGAATCACCAAAATTAAAATTTTAATCATTGAAATTTCAGAAGATACTGTCATTTTTCATTTACTTTTATAAAAGTTATTGAAATAGCAGTATCTTTTGTTTATAATAATGACATTAAATTGAAAATCTAATTGACTTTTAATAATGTCGTAAGGTTTGAGAGGAGAATGGCCTTTGGAAAAGCAAAGTGATCTTTTATTAGATATCGAACACTTGCATACCGCATATCGTTTGCACGGTAAGTTTTATGATGCCGCTGATGACATTAACTTGACCTTGAAACGAAATGAAATTTTGGCAGTTGTTGGTGAATCTGGTTGTGGTAAAAGTACAATTGCTTCAAGCATTATTGGTTTGTACGACCACAAAAATACGAGAGTAACCGGAGATATCTTGTACAATGAATTAAACTTAGTTAACTTAAATGAATCATTGTTTAACAAAATTCGTGGAAACAATATTGGAATGATTTTTCAGGATCCATTGGCATCTCTTAATCCATTAATGAAGGTTGGAGATCAAGTTGCTGAGACACTTTACTACCATACTGATATGGACGAGAAAGCTCGTCATGCACGTGTAATTGAGCTCTTTAACCAAGTTGGTATGCCACGTCCTGAAGAAATGTATGAGATGTACCCACATGAATTATCTGGTGGATTGCGTCAACGTGTCGTAATTGCGATCGCAATTGCATGTAAACCAGAAATCATTATTGCTGATGAACCGACTACAGCATTGGATGTTACTATTCAGGCACAAATTTTGGATTTACTTAAGGAAATTCAAAAAGAATCACATTCAGGAATTATTTTGATTACTCACGACTTAGGTGTTGTTGCTGAAACCGCTGATCAAGTGGCAGTTATGTATGCTGGACAAATTGTTGAAAAAGCTGATGTTAAAACAATTTTTGAGAATCCACTTCATCCATATACACGTTCACTTCTTCATTCAATGCCGCAAACGGATGATGAAAGCCAAGATCTTCACGTGATTCATGGAACAGTTCCTTCGCTAGTTAATATGCCTAGAACTGGTGACAGATTTGCTGCAAGAATTCCTTGGATTCCAGCTAGTGCTCATGAAGAGAACCCTAAGATTCATGAAGTGGAACCAGGGCATTTTGTAAGATGTACTTGCTGGCAAAGCTTCCATTTCCAAGATGAAGAAAAGAAAGGATAGGAAATTATGGCCGATGAAATAATCGAAATAAAAAATTTAAAAGTTCACTATCCAATTCGTTCTGGCTTCTGGAATAGAGTTACTGGATATGTTAAAGCCGTAGATGGAATTAATCTTTCTATCAAAGAAGGAGAAACTTACGGCTTAATTGGTGAATCAGGTTCAGGTAAATCAACAACTGGTAAAGCAATTGTCGGAGTTGAAAAAGTAACCAGCGGACAAATTTTATACAAGGGCGTTGATGTAACTAAAGCCTCAAACCGTAAGCGACTCAACTATAACAAAGATGTTCAAATGATTTTCCAGGATTCTATGTCTAGTTTGAACCCTAGAAAACGTATTGAAGACATTATTGCTGAGCCAATTAGAAACTTCGAAAATTTAACTACTGATGAAGAAAGAAAGAGAGTTCAAGAACTCTTAGATATCGTTGGGATGCCTAGTGATGCAATTTACAAGTATCCACACGAGTTTTCTGGTGGGCAACGTCAAAGAATTGGTGTAGCACGTGCTGTTGCTACTCACCCAAAGCTTATTGTGGCCGATGAACCGACATCAGCTTTGGACTTATCAGTGCAAGCTCAGGTTTTGAACTTCATGAAGCATATTCAACAAGAATACAATATTGCTTATCTCTTCATTTCACACGATCTGGGTGTTGTAAAGCACATGTCAGAAGACATTGCGATTATGCACCGTGGACGTTTTGTTGAAATTGGTAAACGTGATCAAATTTATAAGAATCCAATGCATATTTATACTAAACGTTTACTTTCCGCAATTCCTGTTGTTGACGTTGAGCATAGAGAACAACATAAGGAAGAGCGTCAACGTGTAGAAAAAGAATTCTTGCAAGATCAAGACAAGTGGTATGAAAAAGATGGTCGTGTCTTGCCACTTCAAAAAGTTGGCGATCGTCATTTCGTTGCATTACCTAAAGAAATGATTAGGCAAGAATTGAAGGAGGGAGAATAGGTATGTGGAAAACGGTTTTACGTCGAATCCTGATTATGATCCCCCAGTTACTTATCTTGAGTTTGCTAGTCTTTATTTTGGCTAAAATGATGCCTGGTGACCCATTTACTGGAATGATTAATCCGAATTCAGACCCTAAGGAAATTGCAAGATTAAGACAAGAATATGGTTTAAATGATCCAGTTTGGGTGCAATATACTCGTTGGCTGGGAAATATGTTCCATGGTGATTTAGGTCAATCATATATTCAGAAGGTTCCAGTTACTTCTTTGATTTGGGATCGTGCAGTTAATACTTTCTGGTTGTCTTTAATGACTGTTGTTTTAACTTACTTAATCGCAATTCCATTAGGTGTTACAGCAGGCCGTCACCAAGATGAATGGCAAGATCACGGAGTACAAATATTTAACTACATTACTTATGCTGTGCCTCCGTTTGTTTTCTACATTTTAGGTATCTGGCTATTTGGATTTACACTAGGTTGGTTCCCAATTTCTGGGTCCGTTAGTGCAGATGTCAACCCAGGAACTTTTGCTTACTTCTGGAGTAGGTTCTATCACTTGATTTTACCTTCAATTCTTTGTGCTTTAATTTCTACTACAGCAATTGTTCAATATTTAAGAACTGGTATTGTTGATAACAAGGTTGAAGATTACGTAAGAACAGCTCGTAGTAAAGGTGTTCCAGAAAATGTTGTCTTTAATAAACATATTTTGAGAAACTCACTTTTACCAATCGCTGCTTTCTTTGGTAACACTATTACTGGTTTATTATCAGGTTCAATGGTTATTGAATTAGTCTTTAGTTACCCTGGTATGGGTAAGTTGTTCCTAGATTCTATTGGACAACGTGACTATACAACTTTGACAGCCCTAATTTTATTATTTGGTGTGTTAACTTTAATTGGTAACTTATTATCTGATATTATCATGAGTATCATTGACCCAAGAATTCGGATCAAGTAGGGAGGAGTAGAAAATTATGGCTAAAGATAAAAATACATCAAAAAATTTC
>OGKH01000660.1_pt1 | contig 18300 bp, 19 predicted proteins | sample 1572421 | NCBI WGS metagenome assembly OGKH01 (sample SAMEA2582084, study PRJEB24529) | metagenome | biome: Human gut stool | place: China | collected 2011
TTCAGAAAAAATAGGTTCAAAATTTATTGCCATGTTTGTTCCTTCTTTCTTTATTGTTAAAATAAATAGCCCTTAAATCACTTGAGCTGTTGGATAATTAAAATAGCCTGTACTATGTGATAAATAACTGCTGCCTTTACCATCTCCAGCTTTAGCAGCACTATCATCAACATTACCCAGACTAATCTTAATTGTTTTATTGCCACTCCCTAAATACCAATCTCCATATTTGTAATATGGTTTAGCATCCATGTAGAAATTACGTGGTATACGGACAACGATTGAATTATTATCCGTATATTCTGCCTCACAAGGAACTAACTTGGTTAACGTTTCACCAAATGACCCAGCACCTAAACCGCCGATTTCAGTACCAATCGCATTTTCATAGTAGAAAACTGTTGGTTTAGGATAGTCTTTTTGATTGTGTACGATTGTGATTTTGTATCCGTAAAGTAATTCCTCCAGGCTGTCAGCTGTTACCATTTTTATAAAAATTGATTTCTTAAATTCTTCTGCCTCACCTTGAGTGAAAAGCCCATCTTGTTTAATCTTATCTTCTAAAGCCCCTAATGCTGTTTTAGCACTATTCAACTCACTCAAAGTAGCTGTATTAGTTTGATTTAAGGTAGTCATCAAGTTAGTAATTTCCGCAACCTTATCATCAACAATCTTCTTCAATTCAGCTACATTTTTAGTTTCAGTTTCCTTGATTGTGTTAAACAAGTCATCTAACGGGCTGATATAATCTCTAGGAACTAAGCCAGTAACAACCATATCAGCCAGTACTTCAAACTTAAATTCAAGTGTGGCGATATTACGATAATCTTTCATCACTCGGAAAAATGCTTGTTTATACTGCCCGGCTACGCTAAAAGATTGTGCTGGCATATCAAAACGGAACTTACCAGTTGTTGGATCTTCATAAAATACAGCATGAGAGTTATCCAAAATCTTGTGTTCGTTGTCTGGCAAAATACCTTCAAATAGGACATTAGCTCCTGTTAAATCATAGGCAGAACCGTCTTCGTTGGTAATCTCAACAAAAACTTGTCTCAAACTGTCCTCATACTGACGTGCTTGCACCCAGTTAGATTTATCATAGTCAGGCGTAAAAGTATTACCACCCTTAGCCTCTAAAGCAGTCAAAGGCCTGTAATCTTTACCAATCACATATTTCAATATTTGAGCCATTAGATTACTCCTTTCTCAATTAAAATTTTCGTCACTATATTCTCAATCGTTTCTTCATCAGTACCTAAAGTTACACGCTTTAGTCTTGCCTTCCAATCTTCGTTTAAAGCGTCTATTTTATCATTAATATCATGCAAATTAGCTTTGCTATCTAATTCACTCTTAATCTCATCAGTATTGCTATTAACAGTACGCTGAATTTGATTAAAATTAGCAACCGCTGTGTTATACTGAACTCTATCAGTCAAACCAATATCATCAAGGTTCAGATGTTCCATCACTACCACCTTCTTCTTTTCCAGTTTTTTCAATGCTATCCAATCTTGTATTTATATCTTCAAATTGCTTTAAAATTTCTTTATTACTATTAATGAATGAATTATTAATTTCATTGAATTTTGAATTCCACTTATCTTGAGACATCATATTTCCTTGTACTTTAACAATTTGATTTCTCAATGTTTCACCTAACTTCTTATTTCTCTCAAATGCTTTTTGATTTCTAACTTGCCACTCAACTGGATCAAATCTCTTATTACCAAACGTAACAGTATCTGCCTGCTTATTTTGTGGATACCAAGTATACGAGTTAATTCTTACTTCAACATCAATTCCAAATCTATCTCTTAACCAACCGTAATTACCTACTTTAATATCATTATTGAATTTAACTGAATTATACTTGAAGTTAGCATAATCTAAAGTATATTCAATATCTGGATAATCATGGATACTTGCTTTTAGTTTATTAATCAAAGTATTCTCATCAGTTATATTATCGTCAGTAATTGGTTCAGCTTCTACTTTTGGCCAATGCGCTTTTTCAACCAATGGAGACACATATTCAGAGTGTATCTCATACTCAGTGGGCTTATTCTCTTCAGCCGTTTCTGTTGGTTGTTCAACATTACTTTCAGAATTGTTATTCGCTATACCATTTCTAATAATTTCTTGTGGATTAAGCCACGTTCCATCATTAGTAAATGATTTTCCTACAGCAGTATTAAAATCAACTTTAGTAATTCCTATGTGGAGATGCTCTGTATTGCGATATCCAATTATGTCTCCTGTTTTTACTACATCACCAACGTTTACTCTTATGTTAGACATACTAGAAAAAGCTTCCTGGTAAACTATGTTATATCCATCATCCGAATGTATAACAACATAATTCCCCAAACCACCCATATAGGACTTGATAATAACTTTCCCACCATGCACTGCATGAACCTCACTTCCTGGATGATCTACGGAACCAAAATCTAATCCATCATGAAATGAATTAGGTCTGAATCCACCATCATAGCCAAATCTTTGCCCTAAACTAAAAGATCCTTCCCCTACACTAGGAAAGGGCCAACCCCAAGAACCATCTGAACTAGAACCACTACTTGTTTCATCTGATGTTTCTTGAACTATTGGCTTAGCTTGACCTTTGATGTACGTTGTTATTGTTGAATAATCTTCGCTATAACTTATCTTTGAAACATTGGCATTGTCTATAAATAGAAAAGACTCTTTTGTTCCTAATTTCTTTTGAATGTGGATCGTATAGTTATCAAAATAGAATTCAAATCCAAAATCACTTGCTAAATTCTGCATTAGCAAATCATCAGCATAACCGCCACCAAAGCCTTCTGAAAAAGCATAATTATCAAAATTATCATGTAGTACATACTTTATTTGTGTATCCTTAATTAACAGATCTAAACATGCTTTTAAAGATTGCGTATTTTCTAATCTCTCATCTACATACTTGTTGTGCAAGTCTTTAGCAATATGAATGGCTGTCACTGAATATTGTTTATATCTTCCTAGAGATACAGGGTTATTAGTAACTATTCTATATCTCTGTTTATTTTCTGGTACTTCAATGATTGTAAAAGGTATCATCATCTGAGCTGCAACTTCATTTTCTGGAGTTTCGACAAATGTAAAAGATAATGTTGGATATTGTCCTAATGTATCTGTAATTTGTACATTATCAGCTTTGAAAGCTGTTTGATCTCCATTGACATTTTGAACAAATAACATTTTCTACACCCCTTAATAATAGAATCTAGTATCAAATTTTATGTTGAAATCTGAACTTCCTTCAATTCTCAAATGATTTTTACCAACCACAAAATCTAGGTAAGCATGATTACATCTGCCATAAGCTTGTGAGCCATTAATAATAGGGACAAGCCCTACAATCTCTAAAGTATCATTCTTACTCAAACTTCCACTAATAGAGTAACTTTGATTGGTTGTAGTATTGGTTATCTTTAAATTGTTTGCATTTCCTTTAAAAATAATTCTTACTGGTCTTTCATCAGCTTTTAAAGGAATGATACCCAAATTTATGAAATCAAATTCAGTTTGATTGTTAAACTCATACTCTAACTTTTTCTTGCTAGGTATCTCTAATCCAAAGCTCCACAATCCACTTGTAGCATTCATAGGAGTTAGTGTAGTTGCTACAGTCTCAGCATATGATTCAGTACATTCTAAATTAATCTGTACATCTGACGCTCTCCAAAATGAATTGTTTTGTGCAGGAGTAAAAGTATCAGCAACAACTTTCCATCTTAGAAATGGCATTCTCATTGTTTGAACATAAAACTCTTCATTTGAGCTTAAAATTCTTCTTAATTTTAATTTCTGCAACTCAAAATCATTGGTATCATTAGCGGTAATATCCAAAACTAATGAGATTGTAGTTTGTTGAACTACCTTATCTACTAATAAATTATGATAAGTACTCATTGACTGGAATGTGTACTGAAAATTAGGATATGGAACATCAAATTTCTTAACATGAAAACCTAACTCATTTAAATCATAGGTTGTTCCATCAAGTTTAGTTATCACAACTGTACTTGTCATTAAATAGCACCTCCATATCCATTAACAATAATTCTTCTAGCTCTAATTGCTTCTAACTTAGAGTAAGTAGCATTAGCAATTGTATTTGAATCCATTACAACATCTATCTTCAAATCTCCACTCAAATCTAGCTTACTTTCTCTGCTAACGTGGTTAATTGAAACATTACTAATATTAGTAGATGGAGCAATCATTGAGCCATCATATCTACCAGCTTGAATAATACGATTTAATTTAGCACTCATACCATTAGGATTTTTAGCTGCTCTAGCTTTAATAGCTTCTATAATGTGATTATCAGCAGTGCTTCTAGCCGGATTAATAGCAATTTCTGGTTCTCCATCAACTTCACCAAAAATAGATGGTCTATCAGCCCAACCACCGTTAGCGTAACCATGTCCATGTCCAATTACAGCTAGCATATTGCCACCATATCTAGATTTGGCGTATGCAATAGCTGCTAATGCATTATCTAAGCCTTTAAAAATATTATGATGTCCTGGAAAAGCATAGGCATTAAAAGTACTTCTTTTAGTCTGCAATAGACCTAAAGCAGGTCCTGAACCATCACCATCTGGATCAGCTCCCGGTTGTCGTGCATTAGCCCTACCGCCTGATTCAGTTGCAATTTGTCTTAACCAAGCTTTTACATAAGCACTTGTTGTTGGTAATCCATTTTCCTTTAAAGCACGTCTAACAACTCCAGACCAATCTCCATTAACTGCATCTCCACCGATCTCATCTAGCTTGTCTTTTAATTTCGTAAGTAAATTCTTGAACCAAGTTTCTCCCCAGTGAGGAATTTTCTTAGCCCCTGAATCTCCAAAATCTTTCCAAAATGATTTAGCAGTATTAGTTCCAGCTGAGTATATCTTTAATAGAGTTCCCAATGGATCACTCAGTGCGTCTGTAATAGCATCTATCTTATCGTCAATCATATCTTCTAATTTACTGATTTTTGAAGAGGCATAATTCCAGGCTTTACCGAACCAATTACCAAAGCCACCTTCAAATCTAGGTATACCAAACATTTCAGCTGTTTCTTTAGCTGGCATAACTGCATCACCAGGATGTAACATAGTTAATACATTACGTCCTTCTGGTATTTCAACTTTGCCATTTTGTCTAAAGATTGCTTCTCTATGTAGTGGTCCTTCTTGGTCGTTTACCATTGCTAACATTGGTCTAGCTATTGGACCAAAACTACCTTGTTTAAACTTAGGTATTGAAATCTTAGCACCAAAGAAACCTGCTACTTTTTCTAATCCATTGGCACCTGTATTCCAGAAATCACCGATAGCTTTTACACCATCATGCACTATTCCTTTAATACTTCCCCAAATATCAGATACTTTCTGTTTGATTCCATCCCAGATACTATCCCACTTAGATTTAATAGCGTCTAAAGCTCCTGAAATAGTATCTTTTATATCATCAAACTTACTCTTAATAGCTTTCCAAATTCCACTCAAAATATCTGAAATTTTGTCTAAAATGCTATCCCAGATGTGCTTAGTTATCTTAAAAATATCATCAAAAGTATCCTTAACAATATCAAAAATCTTTCCAAAAATTTTACTTAGTGGTTTCCAGATAGCTTCAACAATACTAATTATAATACTTTTAACGCTATTCCAAGTTTTGCTGGTTATTTGTATTAATCCATTCCAAGCTTTACTTACAACTTTTACAATAGCATTTATTCCCTTTGATACAACTTTGCTCAAGCTATTCCAAGCTTTAGAGACTGTTTTAGCTATCCCATTCCATACCTTACTTGTAGTTTTAGCAATAGGATTCCAAGCTTTTTCAATATTCTTTTTAAGACTGTTTATTACTTTCATAACTGGCTTTTCTATTTTTTGCCAGACTTTTATAATTGCAGCAGTTAATAAAACAAATGGAGCAAGTGCTATAGTACCTATTATTTTGGCTTCACGTTTAATTTCTTTTCCCAAAGCATCAAATACTTTTACAACAGGTTTCTTAATTTTGTTGAAAACTTTGCTTATTCCACCAATAGCCTTTTCAAAACCACTAGCTATCCCTTTGCCAATATCAGCCACTTTTTTGGTTACACTTGTTTTTAGCTCATCAAATACCTTACCTGTATCTTTCTTAATTTTGGTAAAGTTCTTACCAATTGAGCCACCGCCTTTAGCTCCAAGCATTCCACCAACAGTTGAACCAACAAAACTACCAACACCAGCACCTACAGCAGTACCAGCACCAGGAACAATAGAACCAATCGCTCCACCAATCCAAGCTCCAGCAGCACCACCGGCAGCAGTCCCTCCAGTTGCTCCAACAGCTCTACCAATTTTTTCATTCTTATTATTTTTATTGATACCGATTAATTCAGTACCACCAGCAATTAAAGAACCAACAACAGGAATTCTAGATGCTGTTCTTGCAATGATACCTTTTTCAGCAGCTCTTACTGCTGTTCGTTGACCTACTTGTGCTGCAGTTCTAGCACCATTAGCTATTGTTCTTGGTCCAACTTTCTCAACAGTAGATTTTGCAACTGCCTCAGCTACTTCTTGTCCTCCACGCTGAATACCAAATAACTTATCAGCACCTATACCAATTAATCTACCTACTTTACTTGCACCAGTGGCTTTTACTCCACCTGCTGCAACTTCTTCAGCAGTGGTTGCTAACTTACCACCTTTTGCACCTACTCCTATACCTTTGGCAATACCACTTAATCCACCTAGCCCTATAATATCTTTTAGAATTTTATAGTAACTGGTCAAAGCAGTCACCATGTCCCAGGCTTTTTTTGTAACAAATAAGCCTAACATGACTTTGATAAAAGTTCTTAAATCTTCCTTATGTTCTATTATTTTTACTAAAATTCCATTTATTTCTGATAAAACATCTTGAGCATCATTACCTTTATCATGTGTTACTCCTAAAGCATCAGCTATACTACTAATAATATCTTTAAAGGTATCCCATACCGTTTCACCAATAATAGTAGCAATTTGCTTTAAATTTCCTAATATTGCAATAATCTCGCCTTTATTGTCGTGAATAAAACTAATTACTGACATAACACCAGATAATACAGCAGAAAAAGCATCACTTAATGTTTTAGCATATACTTTCATCATGTCATCTGAAAGTAAATCCCTAATATTTTCTAAATTTTTCTTACTCAAATTAAAAGAAGTTTGAGTTACTTCTCCCCAAAGAGTTTGCCATCTAGACTTTATAAACATTGACATCCCTTGAAATGATGTCATAGCTTCTTCAGTACCAGATTTATACTTTTTGCCTAGAAAATCAATTGCTTTAGTAAATTCATCAGCAGTTAATTTACCTTGGGCTGATAAATCTAGTAATTGTTTCATTGATTTACCAGTTGCTTCTTGAATAGCTTCACCAAACATAGGGAATCGATTAATCATCACATTCAAGTCTTCTGAACTAGCTTTACCACCAGCTTCAATTTTTGCAAACATTTCAGATGCTTCAGCTAATTGTTCATTGGTCATATGCATTGTAGATCCCAACGCAATAAATGAGTTGGTCCATGATTTAGTTTCTTCAACATTAGAATGCACATGATAAAATGATTGAGCCATTTTGTTAATAGTATCAGCTGCATATATAGAATGTTGTGACATATCATTAATAAAATTAATTAAATGTTGTCCGTCTTTAGGAGCTTGTGTAGTTAAGGCAGTCCATACTGTTCGCATAGTATCCTGCTCTTTGTTATATTCCATACCAGCTTTTGTTGCTTCAATTAATCCATTCTTAATCGCTTGGATACCAGAAACAGCCAAGCCACCTACAAGAGTACCTACCATAATATCTTTTAGTTTATTAAAACTGGTACTCGTTTCATTTGCTTCTTTTCTTAGGGAATGGAGTACTGTTGACGCATTATCATTTAATTTAACTTGTGTTACTAATTTAGCCGGAACTTTTTTTAATAATTCTTCGTAATCAATAACTTCGCCTTTTTGTGCTTTAGTCAGTAATTCTGTTCTGACTTGCTTAGGGAGCTTTTTTAGTAATTTGTCAAAATTATCTATTCCTTGTTCTTTTGCATCTGCTGTTATCTTAGTAATAACTTCTTTAGGTACTTTACGTAACTTAGTTTCGACTTCCTCAGTCTTACGTTTTAAAGGTTTATCATCAGCATCAAATTTTGGCTTAATAGGATCTTTAAATTCTTTCTCAATATCGTCATGAGTTTGTTTAGCTTTAGTCTTAGATTTATCTAAATTATCAGATAAATCTTTTTCTAATTCATTTCCTGCATCTTTTCCGATACTTTTTACAATATCATTAATTTCCTTAGTATCAGAAATGAACTTATCCTTACCACCTAAAACAACATCAATATTAACTGTACTATCTGCTGCCATCTGATTAACCTCCTTTCTAAGACTGAGCTAAAGCTTTCAATGAATCTGCAAAACTGGCCACTTTTGCCTCTTGTGCTTCAACTGTTTTGTTTTCATCAAGTTCGTAATAATTTTGTGCTTCTATTGCACTTGTCAATTCTTTACCTTGTAAGTCACTAACATCTTTTCTGCGTATATCTAAGATTTTTCTAAAATAAGTATTCTCATCTAAGCCATCAAATAAAGCTTTAAATACATCCCAGTGCATTTTTCCTTGCTCTGCAATTAAATCAATATTGTATTGTTGTTTAAAGCTGGCATAGATTGCCCCTGCGTCTTGTGTGTATGAGAATAATTTCTGAGTATTAACTTCACTTGAAACTACATCACTTTCAACAGGATCATTTCCATAAGCAGACTTAGATATATAACCTGTAATTTCATCAATTGCTTTCATAGCAAATTCAGCGTCTTTAGGTTCAAAACCAAAAAACATTTCAAATGCAATTACAATTTTTTCTGCATCTTGAAAAGTATCATCTTCAAGTAAGTTATACATCCTAATCACGTTATCAAAACTCAAATCTATTTGATATTCTTTGTCTTGATACGTATATGAACTTTTTAATGGTTCAGTCAAAGATAACATGACTAACCACGGCTTTTCTTAGTATATTTTTCTGCACGTCTTTCTTTACGATTTTTATTAGTTTTTAATTTGTCATTTAAAACATCATCAATTGCAGCAATAATTTTACTGATTGCTCTAGTAGATTGATTATAGTAATCGTAAATTCGTTTACCTTCACCAGTACCAAAGATTCTATCCATAGCCTTAAAGATATCTTCACGTCCATCATGCATAGTATCAACCACTAATTTTTTACGTTCATCTAACGACATTTCTTTAAACTTTTCTTCTGGCATGTCAGTTAAATCTTCAATTCGTTTGCTTAATTCAAGTTGAACATCTGAGATTTTAACTGATAATTCATCATTCAAAACTAAAGAATATTTCTTCTCGGCTACTGTAACATCTACTTTAGTATCTAGGTTTAATCGTTCATCTAAATTAATACTTGGCATTTTATTTCCTCCAATCGTTTCACATTACTCGTCTCTGTTTATTTTATTTATAATGTTGATCCGCTTTGTTCTTTTTTAGCGTCTTCTGCACTAACATATTTAGGCTTTCCGTTAAATACAGGAACTACACTAAATGTTTGCTTAGCACCTGGAGCACCACCGGTTGCTTGAATGTTTGTTAATGTAACTACACCAACAATGTAAGATCCATCTGGATAAGTGAACTTAAATAAGGTCTTTAAAGAATCTCCAATTTCTAGCTGTTTACTTGCAATATAATCTTGAGCAGGATCTCCATTTAAACGGTGGCCAGCAATAGTGAATTGATAACGCTTGGATGTTACATCAGATGTACCAAAGCCTTCTCCATCATAATATTCATCATTTGTTGTTGTATCGTTTTCTGCTGGTGTTACGTTGTTAATACCTGCAGCTAATCGAGCCCATTTAGCACTCGCTAAAGCAGACATATCCTTATTGCCTGCAGTATCAATTTCCATTTTTACTTTATGGTTAAGAATAAAAGAACCAATTTTTTCTGGTGCTTCTGCCATGATTAATCACTCTCCTTATAAGTATCAACTGTGATTTTAAAATCAAATAAATAAACAACATTACCCTCAGTATCTGCTGACACGATATGTGGGAATGTTGTTACTTCTAATTTATTAAAATTAAAACTATCATTCTGACTAACCAAATTAAAATCATATTCTGAAATATACTTCGATATATTCCACAACGTTTGATTAATCAGTTCTTCATCATTACTACGCATTGCAATTTCAAAGATAAATTCTTCTGTTCGATTGCCTGCATAATCTTCATCAATTACTGTTGATGGCAAGTCATATATACGTAATTCTGGACTTGTTTTATTAGTCATATACGACTGATATAATTTAACTGGCAAATCTACATTATCGTTAATGCAGTCTGTCAATCTATCCTTTAGGTCCATGATATTCAACTACCTTTCCATAAAGTAAGCCTTGTTTAAATACCCTAACCCAATTGTTAGAGTACAAACCCTTGGCCTTTAAGTCCCATCTAGATGTTGCTTGTGGATGCTCACTTGTTGTCCAGTGAGTAATTGGATGTCCGTTAATATATCCATAGAATTGAGCTTTAGCATAAGGTGTTGTATAGGTAACATGGTTATCTTGTACATGGACTGACCTTGATAAATTACCTTGCTTGAATGGTACGAACTTATCCATATCCATTGCCATTTGATTAGTAAAATTATAAAGTCCACGATTTAAAGCTTTCTCAGAAAAACGATCAAAGCCTTTGCCATGAACTGATACCACTACTGCCATTACAACACCTCCAATTCATAAGAATAAACATCATTACTGTAAGGCTCACGATTATCTACAATATTGGTAATTGTGTATTCCTTACCTTCAAAGATTAACTTATTTCCAACGCTATCCCTATCTAATCTAGGTAACGGATTAGAAATTTTGGCAAACAAAAAGGCAATAGCATTAGCCGTGATTTTACGATTATTGCTATCGCCTGAATAGATTGTTTGTGGTTGTACAAGTACATTTTTTACCTCAACTTCTTCTGTTTTTTGCTTACCATATTTATCCAATTCACCTACTGAAATCTTTAAAGTAACATTTTGATTACATAATCTTCTATCAATTCTAGGTATCATCTGTGTACACCTCGATATAACAAACCATATCTTCCTAATAGATTATATGCTTCTGTACATAAACCATTCTTCATAGTCGCTCCTACATTGCCAGCAGGACTTAAAGATAATCTACCTACTGTGATGCTGGTAAATTCATTTTGAGCTAAATCATAACTCTTATTAATACCAGTTACATGCATAAAATCTACTTGCTCACAGATAGCCATTTTAAACGTTTCTACGCGTCTTTTTGACTTATCGACTAATATATCATGAACCTTATAAAAATCATTTGTGGCTAAATCTATGATACGTTCTGCACCTTTTACAAGGTTATTAAATGCATCTTCATCTAGCCTATACCCAAGCTCAACATATTCATCATAAGTTAGATAAGCCATTTACATCACCTTTAACCTTTAGCTGTTTCAGCTGCAACATAAATAGATTTCTTAGCATTTTCAAATACTAATGCATCATAGTAGGATAATCCCTTAATTGTCCAACGATAACCAGCACGGTCATTATCTGGAGAAATTACGTCAACTGTATCATATTTAACAATTGGAGCAATTGCAAATGTTGGAACTGCTAAGAAGTTTACTGTATCAGGAATTGTTAAGCCTTGAATACGGTCTTTGGCTACGGTTAAAATTGGTGTTCCACCGTCTAATTGAGCAACACGACGATTAATTCCGTTAATTTGTTGTTGGTTAACAGAGAATGTCTTAGATACACCATCAGCGTTCTTTAATGCTTTGTAGTATTTTGTAGAAACAAACATTAACCAGCCACCAGGAATTTGATTGTCAATCATGTAGGATTCTACTTCATCATAAGCTGCTAAAGCATTTTTAGAATCGATTGTGTCTGTTACTAACTTACCACCAGACTTAGCTGTGTCATAAATCTTTTGAGCTAAGAATTTATCACGGTGTGGAATTGTAATGCGTTGGTTATGTTCACGAACAACATTAGCTACTGTGTAAGCCCCATTTTCGGACATATCCAATTGATCTAGGTCATACCCAATCCAATCTTCTTGTGTCAATTCTAGAGTTTCTTTAGAAACATTAACGTTGTTACGTGCATTATCTTGGTTACGTTTATATTTTGTTGCATCTACAAAACCATCCATTTTGTTAATACGAACTGTCTTAACTCCTGTAAAGTCTGCAGCTGTGATAGACTTAGCACCGCCTTGTAATTGTTGCCAGAGTTGAGAATCTGCTCCAAACTCTTCATCAATCTTTAATAAATCTTTTTGATCTAATACTACTACCATTTTATTTCATATCCTTTCTAAATTGATTTCATACGTGCTGCAATGCTAGAAACTACCGGATCAACTTTACCATCAGCACTATTTTCACCATTATTAAATTTACCGCCAATGTTAATCTTTGGTTCTGGTTTGCTTTCTTCAAATAAGTAACTATCGCTTTGTTGAATAGCTTTAATTTGGTCATCTAGTCCTTTCAAGCTATCTCCATCAACAGTTACTTTTTCCGTGTCAATAAATGGTAAAACTGCCTTTACGTTCTTAGCTTTTGCTTCACGTAATGCTGTTTCGATTTTAAAATTCTTGGTTTGAGTAGCTAATTTATTTTGCCATTCTTCATTAGCTTTCTTATTGTCAGATTGTAATTGCTTGATTTGTTCGTTTAAATCATCAACGTTTTTAGAATTTTTTTGTAAATCAACTAACTGTTGATCTCGTTCATCAAGTTGTGATTTCAAGCCGTCACGTTCATTAGTTAAACCATTTACTTTTTCTTGTAAACTGGTTATATCTTTACCATGTTCAGCCATCACTTTTTCAATCTGTTCATCAGTCAAACCTAAATTCTTCAAATCTTCACGTTTCATGTCAATCTCTCCTATCGTTTTTATTTTACGTGGAACGCTCCACGCTGATTGATTGCATACAAAAAAAGCAGTTTTACGACTTACTCAGGTCGGAATGTTAAATAATTTTTATATGTTTTATTTCACTTTCTGATATTGCTAAACCTGTTTCAAATCCCCGATCAGGCACTTCTACATCTAGCCACCATTGATCATCATCTGAATCAGCAGGAGACTCAATTCCTACTACATAACCAATCCACTTTCTACCATCAACATCTATTATTTCAACGTTCTTTCCCCAAAATTTTTTATACATGATTATCATCCTTTCCTTTAGGAATATGAGGAACGATATGCGTACGTTTTTTTGAATGATGAATTTTAATCCATTCTGCTTCTTTACCTGTATTATAATCTACGCCTATTTTGTGATCAACTTTTACAACTTCTTTTGTAGTCCACTCACCTTTTCTAGTTTTTTCAAGCTTACCTTTACCAGCATACTTATCTAATAATTCTTGTGGATCTTCGCTATCGTATAAATAACTCTTACCTTCTAATTTTGTAGATTCCATATGTGGTGCTTGTTTTTCTGGATTAATCTTAGTTCCCCATTGACCACTCTTTATTTTAGCTTCTACATGCTTTTGAGACTCTGTTTTATCACTTTGATCAAGCTTTTTCTTTTTATAAGTTATTTGCTCTCTGTCATAATCTCTAGTCAAAATATCATGTTTATTACCATACATCTTATTAGTTTCTTTGATGTATTCTCTTAACTTCTTTTGACGTGCTGAAATTAGTGTTTTGGTACGAGTTATCATTTGCTCATCTTCTAATTCTTCGGCAACTTTCAAGCGTTTCTTAGCGTCTCTAATTGAACGTTCATAGTAACGTTGCTTTTGATGTAAATTACCATTCCTAATTGCTTCTTTAGGATTATACTGAGGCATGTTATTCACGTTGACACCTGGAGTAAATGGAAATAATTTGTGTCTACAGTTAATTCCTAATGTCCCAGCAGGTTCACCGTAACCATGATTATAGATTGAATCGTACTTGTCATTGTAATTAGGATCATCAGTTGGAACTATATTGACTACCTTGCCTTGAATATAAGCACATGCTTCACGACTGTTAGGGTGGCTAGACATTAAACATAACACTTGGTCAAACTCTTGCATCCGTTTAGTCCGTAAGTCATTGTAAGTCCTGTTAGATGTTGTCGTAAGTACCATACGTGTATAACCTTCAAGGGACCATGCACGTCCAGACTTATCTTTCATAACTTCGATACCTTTATCTAATTGTTGGTAAATAGCATCTTTGACTGCTCGATCATGAGTTTTAAGTCCAGTTACAGTTTCAATCGTTGAGCGTTTTAAAATTTCTTGATAAGTACGCATAACAGGATTAACACCATAATTACGACTAAGCAAAGTTTGATTAATCGTGTTATTTAAGGTATCTGTTGTTTGTCTAACCATTGAATCAAGCATGTTAAAACTCTCATCACTGATTGGCTGACTAACTTGGCCACTGTACTTCAATTCTTGGCTGACTTCATCTAATATCTCGTAGCCGTCTTGTTTTAAGATAGTTTCAATTTCACTAGGTGAGATACCGTCAAAGTCTGCCATTAAATCAATTACTCTCTTGGTTAAAGCCCCCATTTGTGACAATTGCTGTGCTTGCCACTGAACAACATTATCTTGTGTTACATCTTCATAGTGCCCACGTTGTAACACTTTGATAATTTCAGAAAATATCTTATCTTCTAAATTAGAATAGAGATTAGCAATGTTATTTGTGTCTTGGTCTAGTTTCTGTTTTGAATCCATAGGCTAGACACCACCTGTATCTTGCTCCTGAAATATATTAGCAGAATAATCTGGTTGTTCATTAGTAACTTGAGCTAACCATTTTTGAGCATCTTCTTCACTCAAACCAAAATTACGTTTTAAATACTCGAGCTTTGGCATAATTCCGGCAGCAACTAACTGCATCTCATCAGCTCGTTGTTTGTCTTTATCAATGAACACACCATCATCAAAATGTATAGATAATTCAACATCTGCTACATTGCCAGTCCATCTAGGCTTACCGTCAGAAAAGAACTGACCTACACTAGCTACTTCAAGAATTGCATCAACTAACTGATTTAAAAACAACTCTACTTGAGTAAGATAACTGGAACGTGTTTGATAAGTTGTGGAATTCTCAGAAACAACTTCAGTAGCTGTTTTAACTCCTTGGCCATCATAGGAGAATGTACCAGAACTAAAACCAATCTGTTGTTCAAACTCACGTAAGAAATAATCTATCGACTCTTTGAATTGAGTAGACCGAATATCAGAAGTTAAATCAGTTACACTCAGTTTGTCTGTATCTCCATACATTCCCTGATAAACATCTTCGTCCTTATCAAATAGGACTGGATGAGCATCATCTACTTCATCTCCGTACAAATTGCCAGTAGGTTTCAACATTTCAGCAGGAACTGCAATTCTACGTTTACCCATTCTAACTTCATGAATAAACATATCATGAGTTCGATTGATAGCATCTATTACATTCCTAGAATTATCTACAATACCAACACCGAGTGGACTATCTAAATTTTTATTATTAGCTCCTGGTGTTCTGAAATACGAAAATAATGGTTTAGTAATAACATCAGTAAAAGTTAATTCTGGTGCTAAATTAGGATATAAAGTTTCAAGTGCTACTTGTTCACCAATTACATCTGATTGATAAGAACGGTATAGCTCATTTGTTATATGATAAGTTTTAGCATCATCCCATTCATGAAATTCAAGCAATGTATAATAAACATTTCTGTCATTTTCGGTCTTAACTGTGCGACTAGCAAAAGCACATTCAGAAATATCATCAGTGTTGTTACGTAATGGATAGAATTGGTCTGCGTTAGCCCAAGCTATTCTAATAACATCATTATCATCAACATAAGGTCTTGCAGCTAAACCACCTAAAGCAATAGCAGTTTCTAAACGTTGTTCAAATTTCATATTGAATTTATTATCTTTAACTACTTCATTGATGAACTCGTTTGTTGTTTCATCTTCCAAAGACAAGGAACATTGTTCATTAAAGATAATTGACGCTAATTTTTTAGACGCTAACTTAGTCACATTTAGTGAACTCAACGGACGTTGTCTATATTCACCATATGAATTACGATACTTAACTTTTGGTAAATCATCTTTGTAATACAACTTGGCCAACTTTATCCGTTCATATTCCATTGGATCAATTGAAACTCTATCATCATCAGTAATGTTAGTTAAACTCTTTACCATTCCTAACTTGGCACCTCCTTTCCTAAACCAATCTTTTATCTGTTGAATTAATGACATCACTCCACCACCTTAATATTTCAGACCTAGCAAGCGTTCATTATCTCGCACAAAGTACTGAAATTGGTCGCATGTATGGTCTTCTTCTTTGATAACTTTAGGATCATCACTATTTAAAGTTTTTTCATCCCACCTATAATTTCTATGCTCTTCAATAAAGATCTTATTTGCTTCAGTATCCAGATAATAAAAACGACCCTGAGCAACTATATTTTGCACACGGTCTATCATATCTACTTTCTTCAATTTTGCTACTTTATGAAGATGTACTCCGTAATCATTGTAGAACTGATTATCTAAAGCACCTTCAGCAGAATCTATTGTTAATTTAGTTGCCGGCTTTTTGAATTGTTTGGCCAGCTTATTGATGAATGAATACAAGTCCTTAGATAACTCACTAGGTGGCTTTTTATGAGCCTTGCCTTGTGGACTGTAATAATAAGTATCCAATAGAATTACACTACCTTTTCTAGTCAATCCATAAGCACCAAATGTAGTAGCAGATACTTCATGACCAGAGTCAATAGCACAGAACCAATTTGTAATGTAATCATCACTTGGCAACTCTTTTAATGCTTTGAAATTATCCATGTTGTAAATATTAGTACCAAGTCCAATGACTTCACCCAGATACAACCAACGGTAATAGTCATAATCATTATTCTTATAACTCTCAATCAGTTTTAATTGTTGATCAGTTGTGAATCCTAATTCATCATCTAAGTAGGTACTCGTATCAACAAAATATTCTGGATCTTCTTCTCTAGCAGTTACCCAGTCATTAATCCACTCATAAGGATTGCGTGGTGGATTGTATGAAAAATAAACTTTTACATCATCAACATAGTCCGGCTTTTGTCTAATAAAAGAAGGTATAGACTGGTCAAACACATCTACACCTTTCATATTCGCTGCTTCTTCAAACCAAACAGCAATGATATTATCTACCTTGTTAGATTTAAGCTTATGTGGATTATCAGCACCATAGAAATAAAACGTACTACCGGTTAGCTTATGTGTAATTCTCAATGGTGACTTGTAGTAATTGTACTCATCACTTAAATTAAGCATATCTAAAGCCCACATAATTTGACTGTAAACTGTATCATGCAAGTCTGACTTATTGGCCAGAATACATACAACATTTACTTTCTTGTGCAACTGCGTCCACTTTTTAACTGATGTAACTAACTTTAAACTAATAACAGATGATTTAAACGAACCACGGCCGCCTTTAGCAATGATATATGATTTTTTAGTAGTCCATAGCTTGTAGAAGTGTGGATTAACCATATCAGTCATTCTAATAACCTTACTCATCTTCTGCATCTCCTATATCATCAACTAAAACGGTAGAATCATCTGACTTGTTTTTACCAGCAAGTTCATCAGCCCTCCAGCGTGCAATATCTGCCTCTGCATTTGTTTTGCGTGATCTAGCTTTGGCAAGTTTGCGTTCCTCTGGCGATAACTCACTGTCGTTGTACTTATCACGCCAGTTGTTCTTTAACCAAAAAATCATGGCGGTTGTATTACCATTCATAGCTTTCTGGAACAATTTACGTTCAACTGCATAATTAGCAGATTCGTGGCCTATTTTTAAAGCCTGTCTAATCTGTACAAACCGTTGTTTCCACTTGTTTAAAGTGTTAACGCTAATTCCCATGTTTTCAGCTATTTGTTTGTCTGTCAGACCGTTTCTTTTCCACCCCTCTAATAAGACTAAGTTCTCGCTTTCTAACCACTTTTGGTATCTCCCTTTAGCCATCGCAAGCAACCCCACCACCTTTTAATTTAATCTTGCTAACATCTCTACTGTACTTACGTTTATGTTTTACTGGATGTTTTCTATAATGCTTTTCTAACTCACGTAACATTTTCAGTTCTTCATAAGTCTGTACCTTTCCGA
>OGKH01000672.1_pt1 | contig 17707 bp, 18 predicted proteins | sample 1572421 | NCBI WGS metagenome assembly OGKH01 (sample SAMEA2582084, study PRJEB24529) | metagenome | biome: Human gut stool | place: China | collected 2011
AGCGGCTATAATAGCTATAAATATTTAGTTAAATGTCAACAATACAGTACACTAGCTATACTCGAACTGCTTCCTTTATTTTCAGAATTTTCGAACCGTTAAACAAAGACTTTATACCCTCTTATAGATAATCGGAACGTCATATCCAAATGTTCTTTTTCCATTCACTTCCATACTTTCGAATACTTCCAAACACGTATCCGAAAACTTTTCCCATAGTTTAAATATCATAACGGGTGAGAACTGACTAGTACTGCCTCCCTCCCAGACACCGTTTCTCTCATAATATAGTGCAGGAGTAAATTTTTTGGATTTTTTTAATTCAATATATTCCACCTCTTTCATAAATTCATATGAAAACGTGTTCTTATCTTCCCCATTTGGAATTTCATAGGATGAAAGTAAAATTCTATCTTCTTTCTCTGTAATCAAGAAAAGATGCGGTGACGCATGACGCTTTCCTTCATTTTCATAATAACTTTCTTCTACAATAAACATGCCCTTAAAATCAGCAGGAAGATTTTTAATTTTATCATTGCAAACCGTATTTACGTGCTGTGCATAAGGGTATGTCTTCCCTGCCTTTTTCATTGCATCAAATTGCTCCTTATTATCAAATCGTCCTGTTATCAGTTTTACAAATTCTTCTATTTTCGTCATAGCTTACCTCCAAAATATATCACAATCTCTTGGAATCTTCGGCCCAGCAAAATCGAGGCCTGCTAATTCAATTTCTAGTTACACCCACAATTCAATGGTGGTTTATTATCAGCTCTCCTAAGGTTACTGTTACTGCTCGTCCTAAAAGACGGATATCACAAGCACATAGGATCCTTTTTTTATTGCCCCCACACACCTCTGCTTATTCCATTCTCCCCAACATAGCTAGGGGATTAGGCTTTTCATTAACGAAAGACTATCGATATTATATCCTACAAAAATAACAATATTTTGATAATCTAATCCATTTTTCTTAAAACTGGGGGATACATCCCTACCCACAGATTTCTCCAAAATTTATACGTAAAAATTGACAATCCTTAATTATAAGATAAATTATTTCTGGTCAAGTACGGACTGGATCTGTTTCATCAGCTGATCGTAGTTTGACTGATCATCGATTCCGCCCATGAATGGCTCGCCAATGATATTTCCGTCTTTATCTACGAGAACGGTTGTAGGGAATGCCATGATGTTTCCAGCATATTTTCCAACTGTTGAATTAGAATCGAAAGTCAGGTTCTTGTAGGAAGCGCCCTGAGCTTTCAGAATTTCTTTTGCTTCTTTGATTCCCGCTTCATTGTTGTCTAAAGTATCCGTGTTGATACCAACAACTTCGCCACCCATTTCTTTGAGTTTCTCATTTAATTCATTCAGCTTAGAGAGCTCTCCGACACATGGCTTGCATCCACTGAACCAGAAGTTTACAACTGTAACTTTGTTTTTAGCGAAAAGACTGTCATCTACATCGTTTCCATCCAGATCTTTTCCTTTGAAAGCTTTGAATACAGCTGTGGATTCGTCTGATTTGGAGGAAGAACTGTCAGAGGAATCGGATGCAGCAATCTCTTTCTCAAGCTTGGCAATTTCTTCTTCAATTCCGCGGATTGTCTCGATGTCTTTGCACAGAGTTTCATATTCTTCTTCAGAGAAAGAGTCTTTGTTAGATTCCACTGTGCTTGCGAGGGAATCAGCATAGTTTTCGCTCATGGCATCACCGGCAGCGTTCTTGTTCATAAGACCAAAGGCTTTGTCCCATGCATCTTTGTGATCAGCAAAAAGCTGGTTTTCCTGCTGGTAAAGGTCGTTCAGTTTTTCGTTCAGCTCGTCTGCGCTGCCAGTTTCTGTTGTGGAAGAAGATTCCTGTTTTGTGTTTGTATTGTTTGTTGAGGAAGAGCTTCCGCAGCCTGTAAACGCAAAAAGTACAGAAATGGCAAGGGATGCAGCAATTACCTTTTTTAATTTCATTGAGTTTGTTCTAAGTGTTTTGTTTTTCATGAGTTTAAATCTCCTTTTCAATTTTATTTTGTTCGTTTTAGTTTATTTATTGTCAGCCTTTTTTTTGTTTGAAAATCCGTAATGATAGCAGATTGCATCAGTCGGACAGGCTTTCATACATTCTCCGCATCGGATACACTCCGGATGGTTTGGTGTGTCTACTACATTGACATCCATCTTACAGACACGACTACATTTCTGGCAGCCAACACATTTCTCATGATCAACCTGAATCTTAAGAAAAGATACCTTGTTAAACAGTGAATAAATAGCACCCAGCGGGCAGATCCATTTACAAAATGGACGGTAAAACAAGATGCTCAGGATGATGAAAAGCGCAAGGATTGTGAACTTAAATGTAAATAAATGTCCGAGTGCGGCACGGATTCCTGAGTTGGCAAGTGCCAGCGGAATTGCGCCTTCAAGTACGCCCTGTGGGCAAATGTATTTGCAGAAGAAAGGATCTCCCATACCAAGTGAATTGGTTACAAATGCCGGAAGTAGTATAACAAAGACGACCAGAATCACATATTTCAGATACCGCAGAGGCTTCAGTTTTGCGGTGGAAAATTTCTTGCCCGGAATCTTATGCAGCAGATCCTGGAACCATCCAAACGGACAGAGGAATCCACAGATAAACCGTCCTAACAGAACACCTAACAGGATGAAAAATCCGGTGATGTAGTAGGTAAATTTGAATTTTGAAGAACCGACCACGGCTTGAAAAGCTCCAATCGGACAGGCACCTGTGGCGGCAGGACAAGAGTAACAGTTTAGTCCCGGGACGCACATCGTTTTTACATTTCCCTGATAAATTTTCCCTTTAAACAGATTCGGGATGTGAATGTTGGTCAGTAGTGTAGCAGCTGCCTGAATCCATCCGCGGAAGCGGACCAGAGGGTTTTTGTTTGATTTCATTTTCTTATCCAATTCCGACACACTCCATACATAATTTTATTGCTTTGCTGAGTACTACAGCGGCTTCGCCGCGGAAAATTCCGCCAAAGAAAAGAACCAGACCGGCTGTAAGTAAAAGAATCTGTGATGCTTTTTCAGATTTCATAAAATACTCCTTTCAATGTTCAAAGTCAGTTTATTGACTTTTCGATGTTGGCATTATACAATAGGAGGTGTAAAATTTCTGTTAAGAAGATGGAGAAAAATAAAGTGAGATTATTAGTCGTTGAAGATGAGAAGAAATTATGTGACATGATCGCGAAAAGTCTGCACCAGAGCGGCTATGAGGTGGATGTATGCAATGACGGAGAAGAAGCATTGGATATGATTTATGCTGAAATGTATGATCTGATCGTGCTTGATCTTAATCTTCCTGGGGTGGATGGGATGGAGATTCTTCGGGAACTTCGTAAAGAAGATGAAGAGACAAAGGTATTGATCTTGTCTGCGAGAAGTCAGATTGCAGATAAAATTGAAGGGTTGGATGCAGGTGCGAATGATTATATGGAAAAACCATTTCATTTGCAGGAACTCGAGGCACGCGTGAGAAGTCTGACGAGACGAAAATTCATACAGAAAAATGTCTGCCTGGAATGCAACGGCATTCGGTTTGATATAAGAGAACGAGTGGCGTATGCAGAAGAGAATCCGGTTGCGTTGACGAGAAAAGAAAATGGGATTCTAGAGTATCTTCTTCTGAATCAGGGCCGGCCGGTCAGCCAGGAAGAGTTGATTGAGCATGTTTGGGATTCTTCTGTGGATAGTTTTAGCGGCTCTATTCGTGTGCATATGTCTTCTCTGAGGAGAAAACTCAAGGCGGGACTTGGCTATGATCCGATTGTAAATAGGATTGGCGAGGGTTATAAGATAGGAGGAGATAGCAAAGCATGAGAAAATTATCACTCCAGTGGAGACTGACAATCCTTACTACAGTGTTGATCACAGTATTGTGCGGATGCCTTACATTTTTCTTATATAAGAATGGAGTCTATTATATCGATACACTTCAGGAAACAGTTACAGATCAGGGAAAAACACCGGAAGCACTATACATTGAGATTCCGGATAATGAGTGGGACAATTTTGCATCACAATTTGCTACGGAGGTGTATAATTCGAAATCCGATTATAGAAACAGAAGTCTACTGATCACAGGTGTTGTAGCGTTACTTGGTGGAGCGGTGACATATTTTATTAGTGGCCGTGCATTAAAACCGCTCAGAGAGTTTTCTGAGACAGTTGAAAAAGTACAGGCACAGAACCTGCCGGATTATACGATCGAAGAGAATAAGATTGCAGAGCTGGACATACTTCGTACGTCTTATAATAAGATGCTTTTGCGACTGTCGGAATCGTTCGAGACACAGCGCCAGTTTACCGGGAATGCAGCACATGAGCTGCGGACTCCTTTGGCATTAATTCAAGCACAACTGGACCTCTATCATGCGTCAGAAAATCCGGAGAATGGGGAAGCGGCGCAAGAGACGATCCAGATGGTGACAGAGCAGAACGAGCGTCTCAGCAAGTTGGTCAGAACACTTCTGGATATGAGTGAGTTACAGACAGTAGCGCGCAATGACAAGATCGAACTTTGTGGACTAATCGAGGAAGTGCTGGCAGATCTGGAACCGTTGGCACAGGAAAAAGGTGTTACACTGATACAGAAATCGCAGAGTACAGTAGATGAAAAAGAAGAGAATGCAGGCGAGGGTCTGATGCTGACAGGAAGTGATATACTGATCTATCGGATGCTTTATAACCTTGTTGAAAATGCGATTAAATACAACCATACAGATGGAAAAGTTACGGTATCGGCAGAACGAAAGAGGAAAGAAGTTGTTCTGACGATTGCAGATACAGGAAATGGAATCGATGAGACATTCCGAGAGCGGATCTTTGAACCATTCTTCCGGGTGGATAAGTCAAGAAGCCGAAAAATTGGCGGTGTAGGTCTTGGACTTGCAATGGTACGCGAGATCGTGCAGGTGCATGACGGGGAGATTGAGGTTCATGGAAATGAGCAGGGCGGAACGACATTTGAAGTGAAAATGAGTATAGAAAGACTAACTATTAAAAGTCAAGTCTAAAATGAAAGTTTTTTGAATGAATTGCAGAAATGCATTTCAGATATATTTGAACCTTGAAAACTGTATGACAACAAGAGCATCTTTATAGGTGCTCTAAAAGGAGATATTTACAGAAAAAAATTAAGCAGTTGGCAGATATGCTTTTCCTGATTTCTCCATTGCAAAAATCAATCGCACAAGCTTCTTAGCGGCATGGGATATGGCAACATTATAATGCTTGCCTTCCGATCGTTTCTTTTCAAGATATGCACCAAAAGATTTATCCCAGTGACAGACATATTTTGTGGCATTGTAAAGGGCATACCGGAAGTATCTGGAACCTCGTTTCTCCATATGGGAATAACAGTTGTCTAACTGTCCGGATTGATAAGTGGAGGGAGACATTCCTGCATATGCGAATATCTTATCTGCGGAATAAAACGAGAGAAATCCCCAATCTCAGCGATGATCATTGCGCCCATCCGGTAACTGATACCGGGAATGGTAAAGATTGGCGATTGGATTTCTTCATCCATGATTCGTTTGATGGCTGCTTCAATCTCGTCAATCTCAATCGCTAATTCCCGAATAAGTTTTATGGTGTGCTTTAGTTTCAAAGACTTGGCAGGCATATGAGAACCGATAGAACTTCTTGTAGCGTCACGAAACATGACAGCAGTATCTTTTCCATATCTGCCTTTCGAACTATCAAAGAGTAGGTTGGAAAGCCTTGTGAGATGTGCATTTGCAACAGCATCTGCACTTGGAAATCCACAAAGCAAAGCATAGACGGATGCCATATGAAGCGTAGGAACAAGTCTTTCCAGCTCCGGGAAAAGAATACAGACAAGTCTTGAAACAGAACTTTTCAATTTTGCCCGTTCTTTGACCTTATCAAAACGATAACGGGTTAGTGACTTTAATTCCTCATTGTGGTAAGATGTATCTGAGTAGAGCCGATTATCCCATAAGTATTCAATCAAATCTGCCCTTGTACAGATGACTCCGTCATGCTCAAAAAGATAATACATGATCCGCAATTCATTTTTTGTAAGCTCTGCCTGTTTTCCACCTGCCTCTATAGTTCCTGTCTCCAACCACAGAGATATTCCCTCATGAGTAAGGTATCTACTCTGTTTCTTTTCCAATCTGTTCTATCGTAAAGGAAGCAAAAATATTCTCAAAATGCTTTATTTCTATATTTATATCCAGCAACAAGTCAACAAGAGTTTTTATCGCAAGAAACTCCTATACTTTTACATTTAACTTTTTTGATCTTTGTGAGAAAATATTTTCAAATTCAGTGGCCATATTCTCTTGTATTCTTGAATATATATATTTATTGCTTTCATATTTTCTCATCCCCTGCACACCATTCAAATTTATTTACAAATCAATCTTTCTTCTGATCTATCAAATCATAACTCAGATCCAAAAAATCCAATATCTTTGCTTCGCTCACCCTTCCATCCAACAACATTGTAATCCAGTACTTTTTATTCATATGATATCCCGAAAGAAAACCATAAGTCTGTGTCAGAAGTCCAACCATATCCGGTTCGCACTTCACATTGATGACATCTACCATGCTCTCTTCTTCTAATCCCAACCTAGATTTTTCAACCTGCATCAGCACTGCATACCACTTTCCATTTTTATGCCGAAGCACTGCACTTTTCGGTGATGTTTCCCAGAGATACTCTGGAACTGTTCCATATTGGTTTTTTACATATTCAAAAATCTCTTCTCGTTTCAAATATTCCACTCCCTGATTACTCTATTTTATCAATCTCATGATTGTACTTTTTGTATTTATCAACAGGCAGGACATTAGCCCTGCCCACCTTTTCTATTATAGCATTGTTCCTCTGCTCCTACAATGCAATCCATTCTTTGATTTTTTCTCATTTTTTAATAAGTAACCAGTCCATATCCCAAAATGGACTGGGAATTCACTGTATAACTATTCTGCTTTACTGCATCTCCACTATTTCCTTCAATCGTATGTACCGTAGTTCCATCACAGCTTTCCACGATTCCTACATGGTCACTGGCTCCATCCTGATTCCAGTCAAAAAAGATGAGGCTTCCTGGCGTCGGAACACTTCCTCCACCTTGCCATTTTCTCTTTGCCTGAAACAAAGCCACACCGTCCGTACAAACAGAAAACTTTGGCACTACTTCCTTTTGAATAAGTCCTGCCTGATCCGCACACCAGCTGACAAAACAGGCACACCATTCTTCCCGACTGTCAAATCCATACCATGACCAGAACTTCTGGCCGCCTTCGTTCCCCAACTGGCTTTTCGCAATGGTCACAAGCTGCCCCTTTCCAAAAAGTCCGGCAAACAATCCCCCGCCGGAATAATATCGAAGCACATGGGGTACATACTCCGGATCGCCATACCTTGGCCATCCATGGGCGGCTGCCTGTTCCTGGGAAAACTGCAGTGCATTGGCTTCACTATAGCCCCCATGTTTTCGGATTGCCCATGTGATGTACCCATTCCCGTAATTATAGCCTTGTAAACTAAGTTTTAACTTGTCCATATCCTGTGGGCTTTTACATCCGGCTTCCCGGACACAATCTGCATAATACTGTACGCCTACCTTGATGGAATAGTCTGCATCCTGAATTGCACCAGGCGTATTAGGATACTGGGTATTATACGGACACTCGCTGGCCTGCATGGGATCGGTTCCTCTCCCGCCGCTTTCCTGCATCATGATTGCCTGGATGACCGATACATATTCCGGGATTCCAAATTCACTGGCATACCGCTGGATCACTTGGGTATGGGCCAGGACTTCCGCACTCAGCGGCTCGCTGCTCTGGGAACTCCCGATAAACGAAGCGCCGCCAATGATTCCTACAATAAGGATCAAGATCACAAATACCATACCACCGCCTGCCATCAATGCTGCAAAAGCTGCCTTTACCGCATGGGCGGCAGCTTCCGCCATAGCTTTCAGCCCCCTGGCAGTTGTTTTTGCCGCCTCGGCGCTTTGTCTTGCTGCCTGGGCAGAACGCATGGCAGCCCGTTTTGCTTCCCTTGCCGCCCTCATAGATGTTAGAGCCTGTTTTTTTTGTAAGATTGCCTGGGTTTTCACCTTCTTGTAAGAAACCGGGGACGCTTTCACCATGCGGGGCGCTGTTTTTACTGCCCGGTTTCCGGCTTCCTTGATCGTTTTCTCCGCTTCCGGTTTGACCTTGATGCTCCGTCCGGCTCCTGTGCGCCCTTTCTTTGCTCTTGCCTGTCCTGTCTGGGCAGATGTTCCGCCGTTTCCTGTTTCCCCGTCCAAAGGGGCGGTAACAGCTTCTCTCTGCTTTTGTCTTTGTTCTTTTAACTTTTCATAGGTTTTCACTGCCAGCTTCTTTCCGCCACGATAGGCTGCAAAAGCGCTTTCTTTCCCAGCCCGCTGTTCCACTCGTTCTATCCGGTTTCCAGCATATTCTACCGGGGATTCCTCTCCCGTTTCTCTTCCGATCTTATCTGCCATGATGCTGGTCTTTTCTTTTGTCTCCAGCATCGCAGAACGCACCAGTTCTTTCGGAAGCCGGGAGGCTGGATTGCGGATCTTTGGACTTTGATCCCGCACTTTTTCTTTGATATCTTTCAATCACACACCTCCCATCTTCTGTACTTTCTAACGTTCCCTTCCCCGCTTTTTTAATTTCTTCTGCTGACTCTCCAGCTGTTCCAATTCCCTTACCGCTTCCTGCACCAGCGGATGATTGGCATAGTAGGGAACATAGGATAGTAACTCTTTTCCCTTCTCCCCGGTAGCCAATGGATATTCTCCCTCGTTATACAGAGGATCCTCTGCATGGTGCAGGGAAAATTCCAAAGACGGAAGCATCTGAGGGGAACGTTTGCAAAATCTCTGGTAATGCCGGAAGGCTTCTTTTAAAGACGTACATTCGATACACTCCCCCATCCCATGAAACTCCCCGCACTCCGCTGCAAGAAAGGTAATGGTTGTTTCTTCTTTCATGGATTTCACCTCCCTTTGAAAAACTTCTCTTTATCGAACCGCCGACTTCTGTTTTTCTTCTTTACCAAGCTTCAGATGGTGTTGTTCTTGTCGAAGTTCCTACAAGGTATTCCTCACAGACAATTGTTTTCCTTCTCTTGCTTCCAGTTTCTCAGCCTGCTGTTTCAATCGCTCTGTTTTCTGCTCCAACTGATGGATACTCCGCATAGACTGGAATAGCACTTTCTGCGTTTGAAAGATGATTCCCTGTTCGGAATTGCGTTCTGTGAGCTTTCGCACCTCTTTTCCACCCGCTTCCAGAAATGCCTTCCGCAGATGCTCTTTGGCAACATGCAGTTCTTCCGCCATGCTCCCCAGACGGTCAATCTTCTGATCCATCGACAGCATCACCGTATGCAGAGACGATTGGATTTTTTGCAAGCCTTGAGTAAGGTGCATTCCCTTTACCGCACAGGCAAGGGCATCTTTCCCCTTTTCTTTAAAGTCCATAACTGCCTGTTCTGCTCGTCCCACAAACTTTCTTTTCCATTCTCCCACCTGAAAACGAAGTGTTTGCACCTGATGTTCCGCCTTCTGGATTGTGTTCACCGCAAAGAGTTTGACCTTGCTTTCCTGCATCACACCCAATTGCTTCTTCACCTCTCCCAATTCCTTTAGGACAGTTCCCAGCTGCATTTCCATAGAATCAATATAGTCTGCCATACGGAGCACATCCCCTTTTTCCTGCTCCATGCCCTGCTGTTCCAAAAGTTCCAGCAATGCCCGGATACTGCCCTGCTCCCGAAGCGGTTCTCTCGTTTCCTGGATTTCCACTGTTTCTCCTTCTTCCATTTACATTTCCTCCTTCCCAAAAGGATGCTGCCGAAGAACGTTCAGCAGCACCCTCAAAAATATCTTTTTCACTAGCATTCACCTGGTTTCGTTGTCATCAAACGGTACAGCTTCGTATTCTTTGGGAAGCTGTTCTCAAATGGCACAAGATTTCCGGAACACCGGATCAAACCCTTACCTGCGCCTACATTGGTGATATAGGATAACTGGTTCTCGGAAATGTTCAAAAGAGATGCCAGTTCGTCCCGGTCTGTGGCAGCCTGGTTCAAAAGGATCAAAAACTCACTGTTTGCCAGCATCAGCCTTGCCGTATCCGATTTCAAAAGTTCCTCTACGTTCTGCGTTAAACTTGTGACAAACCCATGGTATTTACGGATTCTCTTATAGAGCCGGTAGAAAAAGTCCGCACTGTACTGATACCGGAACAACAGGTAAAACTCATCGGCAAAAACCCAGGTAGTCTTTCCTTTCTTCCAGTTTTGGATCACCCGGTTGAAGATGCTGTCCAAGGTGACCAGCATTCCCAGGGGCATGAGCTGCTCTCCCAGTTCCCGGATATCATAGGCAATGATACGGTTCTTCGTATCCACATTGGTTTTCTGGGCGAAGGTGTTCAGGCTTCCATTGATGAACAACTCTGAAGACAAGGCAAGCCCCCTGGCTTCCTCTTCCGGCTGGAGCATGAGCTGTCGGTACAGATCTTTCAAGGTCGGCACTTCGCTTTTATAACCGCTTCGGATATATTCCCGGTACACATCTGCGGTACAGCGGTCCAGGATGGACTTTTCCTTGGCAGACAAGTTGCCAGCCCCCACCAACTGTTCAAACAAGGACAGGATAAACTCCGACTTCTCGATCAGCGGATTCTTGTCATTTCCATAGGCGGAGTCCATATCCAGCGCGTTCAGATGGGTATGGGACGTTGCAGAAATGGAGATTACTTCCCCATTCAGCGCTTCCACCAAAGAACCGAATTCCGACTCCGGATCTAAAATCAAGATGTCATCTTCCGTAGACAGGGCAAGGTCCACGATCTCTTCTTTTGCCGAGAAACTCTTTCCCGAACCGCTGACACCCAATCGGAAGGAGTTTCCATTCAATAACTTCCTCCGGTCTGCCACCAGCATATTTTTGCTCACCGCATTCTGTCCATAATAGATGCCACCCGGCTGCATGATCTCCTGGGTATGGAAAGGGATCAGCACAGCAGTGGATTCTGTGGTCAGGGTACGAAGGGCATTGATCTTACGGATGCCATAAGGAAGTACCGTATTGAGTCCATCCACTTGCTGCCATTTCAAGGTTGCCATCTGACATAAATGCTTTCTTACTACCGACAAGATGCTCTCCGTATCCGAATCCAACTGTTTCTTGCTGTCTGCCATATGTACCATGGTGAGGATGCCGAACATCATCCGCTGATCCCTGGTGGTCAGGTCATCCAGCATCTCTTTGGTTTCCTTCCGCTGTAATTCCATATCATAAGGCACAATGGCAGAAAAGTTATTGTTGGCATTCTGGCGTCTCTGCCAGTTGGTCACATTGGTCTCCACGCCAAGCAGACGGTTCTGGATCTCACGCACCGCTTCGTCTGTGGGTACCGGGAGGATATCGATGGACAGCATCAAGTCCCGGCTTAGATCGCACAGCTCCGAGATCATGTCATCCTTGACATAACTGGCATAATCCTGCATATACAGCACCCGCCCAAACCGTTCATTAATCTTGAAGAAGTCTTTGGAAAACTCCATGGACTGGGGACAGATCCAATCCTTGAAGCTGCTCCCCTTTTTGGCAAATGCCTTCATATCAAAGGGAAAACACTGGGGCTGATCTGCCTGAAAGAAATCCCGGAAAATCTGCAGGCGCTGTTCCGCATCCAGTTCTTCCCCAATAGAGGACAGCTTGCTCAGATGGGTGATGATATCCGTTCCCACACGGGCGAAATAGGTTCTTGCCTCATCAATGTTCTTCTTATGGACACTGACCGTCAGATACCGTTCCTGATAGATGCTGTTGTTGGTGCCGCTGACCTTGGATAGCAGCATTTCGTTGTATTCCTTTCGGTATTCATCCAGCCCGTCCTCTTTCATTGGCAAAAGAAGGGATGCTTCAAATTCTTCTTTATTGATCTGCCTATTATTTAAAGTGATCTTTGCCGCCGCACCGGAATCTAAGGCATTTAACAGTTCACTGTAATCCAAGAACATTTCCGTCTTATCCTCTTTGCTTGCGATGGCATAGTTGATATCGGAAAACCGGAAGGTCTTGGAAAACTTTGTCCCGGACTGGAATACTCCATCCGGCCAGATCCGCTGGATCGGGATCGCCTGCTGGACAGACCTTGGGACTTTAAATTTCTCCCGGTCCATTTTCAATGCCTGTTGTAAGGTTTTAATCAAACGCACCACTCCTTCCCGTTCTCTTTTTCTGTTTCATCCGTTTCTTTTTTGCCCGCTGTTCCCTTTTTTTTCAAAAGGGCTGCACCATCTCCCCTGGTCTTTTCTCCCAGGGCCAGTGTTTCTTCCATACAGGCATGGTACAAGTCCTCACTTTGAAACAGCAGGCGCTTGGGGTATAAAAATTCAGACTTGATATACGCCCAGGCAAACTGCTCCGCATTCATGCCATGGTACTGGAAAAAACCACAGGCTGCGAAAGGGGCAGCCCCTAAGATGCACAGCCACCCGGTCATTTCCTGTCCCACATACTTTCCCAAGCCAAAATAAATCCCTACCGCCACAGCGATGGCAAGCAGGGAGAAAATACACTGGCGCAAGTTCAGTCCCATAAACATGGACTCCTGATAGTTGCGGATCTCTTTATTCATTTTTACTTCCATATACTTCTATCTCTCTCTTTCTCTTTTCTTTTTTCCTGTCGATTTCCCTTGGACTTTTTCCTGTTCTTTTGGAATATCCAATCCCCATTGTCTGCAAAATTCTTCCACCCCTTCCCGGTCATACTGGGCAAGCCTTGAAAGGTCAAACGCCACTGGGGTGTAGGTAGCAAAGCCTGACCGGGCCTGTCCCGGCAGTCTGTTTCCCAGCCTGTTCTTTTCGATGAATGCCAGCTTGTCCTTCGTAAAATCACCGCTTACAAATGCTTCTTGGGGTTCCAGCCCATACCCGCCTGGGAGATTCACCGTCAAATCACCAAATAGTTCCAACTCCCCTTCACTTTGGCTGTACATCAAAACCGCAAGCCCGTTTCCATAGACATAGCTGGACACTTTCAAGGTGATTTCTTCCTTGCCAAATTCCCAATGAAAAGGCAGTGTATCACTGCTTTCCTGATTTCCATTTTTCTCATATATTTCTTTACGCATGGTTCTTTCCTCCTATAATCCCATCATTTCTTTTACGATCCGGTCAGATGCTTTCACCGCACCCACCAGCACCAGCAGATTGAACACCAATTCCCCTACATAGTTCCACACAATGGTCACTGCACTTAAGAACGTATCCCCAATGGCCGGCGGACTGGCAGAATAGACGGAAAAAATGATGCAGGCCAGTGCAATGATCGCCCCTTCCAGACACACCCTGCATAGGACTTGATAAAGTTCTTTCCCACCGACTGGGAAGGCTCTCCCGCAAAGGTGGAAATGGGGATGGGTGCAATGGCGGTATACATATACAGCTTGAACATCCTTCCATATACTGTAAGGATCATGATAAAAGACAGCACTGTGATCAGAAGGCTTCCAAGCAGTGTCACGATCCACAAGGGAATGGATTCCAGCCTCCCTACTGATTCGATCTTTTCCACGATCTCTGCCGGGAGCTCTGTCACACCCCCGTTTGTCATCCCCGACTGTGCCATGATAGTAGACACGATCCCCTGTACAATGGAAAACAGGGCTGTCATCAATTCCATGCCATACATGATGGCTCCTTGTGCCAGTGCAAACCGGATAAAGGCTTTGAGGGCATGTTCCGGCTTTTTCATGTCTGTAAAGCTGCCACAGGTCTTTACGATCCCGGCTGAAAAAAAACAGTACCAAAAGTCCATACCCAATGGCAGTCAGAGCCCCGTTGATCCCGGTGATGACACTCCAGATCGTCCCGCCCTTAAAGGATTCCGGGCTTTGGGTAAGGAGCGTCCAGATTTCTGCCAGTTTCTCATTCCATGTTGATAATGCGGAGTTTAGGTTCTGCACGATCCAGTTATCACTCAAACAGTCTCACCTCCTTTACCGGGGGCAGGAAGATGTCCTCCCTGCCCGCTTCTGTCTCTTCCTGCTACCCAACGATCAAGTCCAGGATCTCTTTTGCAAAGGTGATGATGACACCGCCTGCCAGCGTCAGAAACCCGTTGGCTCTCTGGCTGGGATCATGGCTCTTTAAGCTCAAACCCACCTGCACCACACCAAATCCCAATAAGATCAAGCCGATGGCCCGGATCAGGGAGAAGATAAAGGTGGACAGGTTATTGATGACTGACAGGGGATCTCCGGCTGCAAGCACCGGGATACCTCCTACCGTCATAGTAAGCCATCCATCACTATATTGTCCGGTAAGATATTCACACAGTTCCGATAATTCTTCCGTTTCCAGATACTCCTTTAGTTCTAAGATTGTACAGCCATATAACACTCCATCAGCTTCTTTCACGGATGGAACTGCGGATAACACTTTTTCTTTGATGGCAGCACTTCCATCAAAATAATCCATCAGATTATCTGTCTTATCATCCTCATGTCCGACACGGCTGTATTCCGCAATCTTCTCTTGAATTTCAGAAACATACGGTATCAAATCTGCTCCATCAAAGAGTACCTGTTCTTCTTCTAATTCATGATATTTCTCTCCTTCCCAATCTTCTTCCATCTTATTTGGAAGAAATGTTCCTGTCAGTGATGTCAATAATTCAATTTTTAAAGTATCTTCCATTTGTCTCACCTCCCTAGTTCCCTTCGCTGTTTCTGCTGTTTTTCCCATGCCTGTTTTGCCAGATCTCCATAATCGGCTCCTTCTATCTGAGGTAAGTTACAGACCACGGTATAGTTTTTCCCATACTGCTCCTTTAACTGCTCGCATGCCCATCGCCCGGCAAAATCATTATCGGTGCAGATTTCAATCTCTGTCACCTCCGGATGCTTCTTTAGGAAATGCTCCAATGCATCCGGGCGTTTCATCTTCTTCGGTGATTGTTCCATCCCTTCTTTTGGTGCTGCTATCCCACCCAGAGACAGGCGGTACTTATTGGTCCTTCCATCTTCCAGTGTCATATGGGCAAGGGCGTCAATGCAGGCTTCATACACCGCTACCCGATGACTTTTCCCAAAAGGCGGAACACAAAAGCTATACTGTTTGTTGCTTCCTTCCTGTTCCATTTTAAAACTCTTTCCCCGGGTGTCATAAATCCCACGCAGAAACGCATACTTTGCTTGCTCCTGCTCATCCAATCCAACAAAAACAGCGTTATGGTATGGAACGCTCTCATACAAGATTCCAAGCTGCACACAGTAATCCAATACCTCATCCCGGATTCCCCTTTGGTTCAAATATCTCCGCACCCGGTAAAAGCTGTCATTGGGCAGGGGCAGGGAAAAGGGCTTCTTCCTAGGCGCTGGTTCTGCTCTGGGAACATACACAGGAGTCTGCTCACACAGGATTTTTACGGCTTCCGTATATCCCATGCCATCTACCTGCATCAAAAACCGAAGGGCAGACATTCCACCGATATTCCTGGATTTCCAATGCCATTTACTGGTGATCTCATTAATCTTAAAACTATCATGGTCCTGAAGCTGCCATTCATTTCTTGTCCTTGTTTTCTTCAATCTCCCCGGTTGGTATGTCTGCAGATACTCATAGGCTCTCACCTGCTTGGCTGCCTGATACTCTTCTTCAGTAATCCAGGCCATCAGATCACCGCATTGCGAAGAGCCTCCACCTTATCGGTACGCTCCCACGGAAACTCTTTTCTCCCGAAATGTCCGAAAGCTGCTGTCTGTCGGAAAATCGGACGGGTAAGGCGCAGGCTATCCACAATCTGCTTCGGAGTCAGCCCAAACACCAGCGGGATTGCCAGCTCCAGACAGTCATCGGCACACACCTTCCCCGTACCAAACGTATCCACCTGCACCATGACCGGCTGGGCAACCCCAATGGCATAGGCCAAAGACACCTGACATCTGCTGGCAAGTCTCGCAGCGACAATGTTCTTGGCAATGTATCTGGCCATATACGCTACCGAACGGTCTACTTTTGAACAGTCTTTCCCAGAAAATGCTCCGCCGCCATGGGGAACCATGCTGCCATAACTGTCTACCATCAACTTCCTTCCGGTCAGTCCCGTATCTGCATCCATGCCTCCGCAGACAAAACGACCTGATGGATTGATAAAAATTTTTGTATCTTCATCTGGCGGAAGGAGACGAAGTGCCGGAAGAAGCACCTTTTTTCGGATCTCTGCTTCCAGTTTCTTCAGATTCTTGTCCTCCGTATGCTGACAGGACACTACCACACTGTCCAGTCGAACAGGCTTTCCGTTTTCATATTCTACGGTCACTTGGGCTTTTCCATCGGGTAGAATTCCCTGAATATAAGAGCTTTGTCTGCAAGCAGATAATTCTCGGACAATTCGATTTGCCAACACTACGGGTATGGGCATGAGCTGCTTCGTCTCATCACAGGCATATCCGATCATCACTCCCTGATCCCCTGCCCCTTGGAACCAGTCCATCTGATTGTCAGACACTCCTTCCCTTCGTTCTTTTGAAGTATCGACTGCCCCTGCGATATCGGGACTCTGCTGATGGACAAAGGTATCCATTGCAATCCCCTCACTGGAATACCCAATATCAGACAGTACCTTTCGCACGACTGCAAACACATCCGGTTCATAGGCACTGGTAATCTCTCCCGCCACAATAATATTTCCTTTTGTAGCAAGCACTTCGCAGGCTACTCTGGAATTTTCATCATTCTTCAGACACACATCCAAGATTGCATCTGCGATCTGGTCGCACAATTTGTCCGGATGTCCTTCTGTTACTGCTTCTGCTGTATAAAATTTTCTCATATGAATTTCCTCTCTTTCATGCAAAAAAGGCAGGATACCTTCCTTTTTACGGGAACATATCCTGCCAGCTTTCTTATTACTTTCATTTTTTTATTATCATAAATCTTTCCAAAGAAAAACTCCCCAGATAAACTGGGGAGCCTCCAGAAGCTATACCTTACGGTCCTACGGCTTCGTTTAAACATTTATAAAGTACCCACTGTATCTTGATTGCTCAAGCGTGGGACTTAATCATAGTATCTCTGTTCTTCTTTATTATATGCAACTACCTTCTCTTTGTCAACAAATTTTTAGCAGTCACATTTTACAGGTTGTATGCTCTTTTGAATTTTCCTTTTACAAGATTAAAATCTTCCGGTGTTAAAGTACCAATACATCCTCGATTTGCATCCAGCCTTGCCTTACTAACTGCACGTATCTCCTCACACTGGATCATACTGTCTTTATCCAAAAATTCATAAGTATGCATAGACGCTGGTATCGTTCTTCCCGGAATCACTTGCTTTTCTTCATCTTCTGTATCAGAATATAACAAAAACCATGAATCCTGAATCGGCAAACATCTTGCGTTTACTTTTCCTTTTGCATCGGTAATACAAACAACTACCACTTTTTCAGAATTATTGATTTTATTATTGGACATCACCAGTACCGGACGCATTTTATTTTTCTCCGTTCCTATGTTATATCCCAAATCACAAAACCATATTTGCCCATGTAAAACCTGTCTATGTTTATTCGTATTAAATTTTGATACCCGATTGTAATTTACCCTGGATTATTCACGGCGTAGCCGTGAAAGTGGCTGAAAGCCACATAGTTACTAT
>OGKH01000679.1_pt1 | contig 17425 bp, 15 predicted proteins | sample 1572421 | NCBI WGS metagenome assembly OGKH01 (sample SAMEA2582084, study PRJEB24529) | metagenome | biome: Human gut stool | place: China | collected 2011
TTGAAATTTTCATCACCTCCGCATCGCTAAGTCGTGGTTGGTTTGGTTCTGGTAGGAAAGCTGCATGGTGGTGGGCGCGTTGTACAGAGAAGCGAGCAGATATTGTTTCATGTTACGGATCGGGCTGCTGTTCTCTGCAAAGCACTTCAGCACAAAGCGGATGTGGTCGGCGTTCAACTTCATAAACCGACTGCATACCACCTCGGCGGGCTTATCGTCCCCAGCAATGTGCAGCAGCTTACGGTTGGTAGCGCAGGTGTCCACCAGCAAGTCTACGATCTGGTAGATAATGTCCTTGTCATCCGGGCAGAGCCGGAGCAAAAGGTCTATCTCCAAAGACTGAGAAAAATATTCTTCCAGTTGGGTGCGTTTGCTCATCCCATCCGCTTCTTCAGAATTGAATGGATCAGTCTCACTCATTTCAGTATCATTCTCTTTAGTCTTATTACATCGTGATTTTGAAGGGTCTTGACTTGCGTTTTTGAAGCCTCCAGAATCGTGAAAATCACGATTTTGGAATATTGATTTTGACGATTCTGCCGAAAAGTTCTTCACATACACCAAACTTGGCTTTCCCAGACCTCTGCGTTTTCGTTCAATCAGACCAAACTTTTCGAGTTCCCGGAGCAGCTTGGTCGCTTTGTTGTCTGCGCAACACAACGCCCTCTTGACATCCTCTATCGTGAAGATGATGAACACCCGGTTCTGCTCGTCCAGCCAGCCGTTTTTCACAGACAGGCTCATGCGGTCCAGCAGGATGCCGTACAGGGTTTTTGCATCGGTGGACAGACTCTGGAACCGTGGCTCCTGAAAAAGAGCCTTGGGAATGCGGTAGAATGAAAACAGTTCTCCGGCTTGTCCGTAAAAGTAGTCAAGGGTTATGTGGCTTTTTCAACGATTTGCTCCAGCTTGTGTTCAAAAAATCGACCGCCTTTCGTTTGAAAATAAAAAGCGCACTCTTTTCTTATTGAAAAGTGGTGCGCTATGTAATATAATGGCTATATAATTTAGCTATCCAAAAGATAGTCGATGAGATATTCTTTCGGAATCATGAAAGATCGTCCGACTTTCAGGCAGCGAATTCTATGTTGATGGATTCTTCTGATGATGGCAGTCTGGCTTTTGAAACCGAGTAAAGTTGTTGCTTCTTCGACAGACAGCACATCAGGATAGTTCACAAATAATTTTTTATAATACTCTTTTGCTTGATTTTGATTCATTATCCTTGACTTTCCTTTCGTTTTGTGCCTAAGCAGAGGAGCGTTTTGCCCTGCATCCCTCCTGAACATCCCTCCAATTTCCATTTGGGCGGTCCAAACCGAAAAAACAGAGTAGAGGAAAAACGCATCGAAAAATCGTGGATATTTCAAATTATTGTTCGTTGAGGCGTGAATTTTGCCTTTGCACAGTGGGAACCAGATATCACTAGATATCACTGGATGACACCAGATGGAAGATGCGGATAAAAACTCAAAATCCCTTGTGCTAATAACACGTGTGGGTTCGACCCCCACCACCGGCATAGAAAAAAGCCGACAGAGAGGCATTCTCAGTCGGCTTTTCTTTTTAATTTTTCCCTTGTCCATCAGGAACGCCGGGAACTGAAATGCTGCAAAACTCAGCGGCGGAGCCGGCTGTTTTAACGACTGTTTAAGACTTTGTGGTTTTCTGTTCATAAACTTCTGGTATCCTGTACATAACGAAACGAGAAAGAGGGAGCTTTATGAACGCCGAACTCACTTTCCTGCAATTCCTGCAATCCCTGCACAGCCCCATGCTGGATGGAAGCATGTGTTTTATTACCCGTCTGGGAGACTCCGGTATTCTCTGGGTGACGCTGACAGCGGTGCTGCTGGTGTTCCGCAAAACGCGGCGGGTCGGATGTGTGCTGGCAGCGGCGCTCCTCATCGACGCTGTTCTCTGTAATCTTCTTCTCAAGCCGCTGGTGGCCCGCGTCCGTCCATGCGACATCCTTACGGAGGTGCAACTGCTTATCCCGTACCCGGACGATTTCTCCTTTCCTTCGGGCCATACAGCGGCGTCCTTCGCCTCGGTGACAGCCCTTTGGATGGCCGGGAAAAAGCAGTGGGCGATGGCGGCTCTGCTGGTAGGCATTCTCATCGCATTCTCGCGGATGTACCTCTGTGTCCATTACCCGACGGATATTCTGGGCGGTGCTATTTTGGGAGCCGCCTGCGGATGGGCGGGAGCATGGCTCGTAAAGAAAGCAGAGCGCCGAATGGCCATCCCGCGGAACTGAAAAAAGAAGAAGAGACCGCCGTACAGCAGCTTGCTGTACGGCGGTCTCTTTTGTTATGGGAACCCGCTTATCTGCGGGAACATCTCGGTTTTCCGTAAAAAGCCCAAAAGACATGCAGGCGAAGCAATGCAGCCCCCCAAAATATGCTTCAGCAAAAAGAAAAGCACTGTACTTCAAACGAAGTACAGTGCTTTTTTGGTGGAGAATAGCGGGATCGAACCGCTGACCTCTTGCATGCCATGCAAGCGCTCTCCCAGCTGAGCTAATCCCCCATAGCTGGTATGCCGTCCCTGACGACATGTGTTATTATACCAGCCAAATGGAGAGTTGTCAATAACTTTTTTTATTTTTTGTGAGCGACGCTGCGGCTGGTGCTGCGTTTGTAGTAGAACAAGTACTGCTGTACGATGCCAGCCTGCTGATCATAGGAAGGAAAAGGGTCGCGGCCGCCGAATTCCTCATCAATGAGTCGCTGTATCCAGACATCAATGGGAGCCATCGCGGTACGGCCATAGCCAAAGAGGCAGACGCAGTTTGCTACCTTTTTGCCGACGCCGTCCAGCTCGAGGAGGCGGGAAAAGAGAGCGTCGTCGGGCAGCGCCGCCAGAGCACCGAGGTCGAGTGTGCCGCTGGAAGCCTGAGCGGCAGCGTTCTGAATGTAACGGGTGCGGTAGCCCAGACCACAGCCCATCAGCTGCGCCTCAGAGAGGCCGCAGAGCTGCTGCGGGGTAGGGAAGAGGAAAACTTCATCGCCTTCGGCACTGAGCGGTTCGCCGCAGCACCGGGCAAGGTGTTCCACGGCGGTGCGGATGGCCGGAATGCTCTTGCGCTGGGAGATGAGAAAGGTGATGAGCATTTCCCATGGGTCCTGATGCAGGATTCGGATGCCCTGCCCGAAATCGAGCGATTTGTCCAGATAGCTGCTCTGTCCCGCCAAACTGCACCGCAGCGCGGCATAGTTCCGGCCCAAATCAAAGTAGGCGGACCAGTACTCCCGATCTGAGCCATACCATGCGGCGTCGTACTGCCCATCGCCCAGCGGAGTCAGATAAAGAAGTGCGCCGCCGGAAAGAAAGCGGTAGCGCCCGTCGGACAACTTTTGTGGCCGGAAGCACTGGCCGCTTTCGATGATCTTGTCGAGGTCAAAGTCGTCCTGAATGGCGACGAGCTGATGGGTGAGGGAAACTGTATGCATGGAAAACTCCTTTTTGGAAAAATTGTGGCGATGCCCGATTCGCGGTGGAAACTGATTTCTATCTGTACCCTCTGCAAGGAGGGTGACTCGGGGTGGAGACCTCGACCGCCTTGGCGTTGTAATTTCTATCCACGCCCTCCGCGAGGAGGGCGACCTGCCTATTTTTTGTGGTCGATGTAGTATTCTGTCAATTTCTATCCACGCCCTCCGCGAGGAGGGCGACCGGCAACACCATCTCGAAAAAGAATTTCCCCGGCGATTTCTATCCACGCCCTCCGCGAGGAGGGCGACCGGCGGTAGATGTAGTCCCTCTGCGCCCGCCGGGTATTTCTATCCACGCCCTCCGCGAGGAGGGCGACTTCGGCCCCTTGATAAGCACTTTGAGCCGGGCAAATTTCTATCCACGCCCTCCGCGAGGAGGGCGACGTACTTCAAGTTGGTCTTATGGCTCGCGTTAAAAATTTCTATCCACGCCCTCCGCGAGGAGGGCGACGCCGCAGCAGATGCACCCGGCGGGGAGCTTGCCGCTATTTCTATCCACGCCCTCCGCGAGGAGGGCGACACAAAACGATAGATCTCAAGGAACCCGCGCTCCACATTTCTATCCACGCCCTCCGCGAGGAGGGCGACGTGCTGTATGTGGGCGGCAACTGGGACAACGGCTCATTTCTATCCACGCCCTCCGCGAGGAGGGCGACAGCAAAAACAGAGACAAAATCTCTATTTTCTTATAAATTATACAACATTCTGCACGAATTTAGAAGAGCTTTGATTTACAACGGGTCAAAGAACTATCCAAATCATGCAAAATGACACAAAAATCCGGTGCGAAGGTGCCGGAAAAATGCTGAGAACTCCCCCTTCGCACTGGGGCGCAAAACTCAGAACAACAGCAGGCCGTCCTGCTCGAAGGGCGGATGAACGCCGATATGCTCCACCTTACTCTTATAGTTGTTGCCCAGCTGGTAGAAGCGCAGGCTGTCCAGCGCGGGGTCGATGAGGGCCGTCAGCTCCGCCTTGAGAACGGCATACTGCGCGGCATCCAGCAGACACTCGAACACGGAGTTCTGCACCCGCTGGCCGTGGTCCACACAGCGCTTGGCGACTTTGCGCAGACGTTTGCGCCCGGCAGAAGTTTCGGTATTGACGTCGTAGGTGATAAGGACCAGCATACACATCCCTCACTTCCAGAAAAATGGCGGGTAAAGCTCCATATCGCCCCGCAGGGTGCGGGCCAGAAGCAGAGCCTGCACATAAGGCACGAGGCCCCACGGAAGCTTTTCGTTCAGGAACGGGTGGGTGATGGTCTCCTGTTTGCGGGTCTGCCACCCGCCCAGAAAGGCGCGGCGGCCCTCATCGGTGAGAAGGACAGCTCCGTTCTCCTGCTTCTGGAAATGCTTCGGCGTCATGATTTTCTGGTTGATGCAGGAGAGCACAAAACGGTCGGCGTAAACAGTGCGCAGCTCTTCCATGAGGTCGAGGGCGAGGCTCCTGCGCCCGGGCCGGGCGCGGTGGAGAAAACCGACGTAGGGATCGAGGCCCACACTCTGAAGAGCCGCCGTGCAGTCGGAGGCCAGAAGCGAATAAGTGAAAGAGAGCAGGGCATTGGTATTGTCCAGCGGCGGGCGGCGGCTCCGGCCTGAGAAAGAAAAATCATCGTGCTGCTGCAGGATGAGCGAATCAAAGCAGTCGAAATACCGCTGTGCCGCCTCGCCCTCCAGGCCGCGAAGCTGGTCGAGGTCGTCGCACTGCTCGATAAGGGGCAGCGCTGCCGCCAGCTGAGCGCTGGTGCGCTTGAGCTGTTCCACCGGCACCCGCTGGGGGTGGTCGCGGGTGGCCCGTTCCAGCACCCAGCGGGCGTTATAGACTTTGCCCAGGATGAAATTGCGCGCATAGAGACAGCTCTCTGCCTCGCTGTCTGCGATGCGGTACTGGGTCTGCCGCAGCAGGACGTTGCCCCGCTCTTCGCCTACAGCCCGGGCCAGAAAGCGTCCCTGCGGGCTGAAAAAGCTCAAATCGACCCCGAGGCGGGCGCATTTGCCCATCAGGACAGCCTCTCGCAGGTGACTCCTTCCGGCAGAGTGTCTGCCACCGTGACGGTGTAGTCGCGGTGGCTGCGGGCGGCGTCCACATCGGGCTTGCGCTGGACAGTGACGGAGTCGAAGAGCTTATAGGCCGGGGCATTGCCCAGCTCAGAATCGTGCTTGAACACGATGAGCTCCCGCACGGCCATCTTGCCGCGGGCGGCGCTGTGGTCGTTCTCGAACATGTTCAGGATGGCAGTCCACAGAAGTTTCAAATCATCCTCGGAGAAGCCGGTGGTCTTCCGGGCGAGGTTGGCCGAGACATAGCCCTCGGCGCGGTAGAGGGCGTAAGGCACGATGTGCTTGCGGCCCATCTCGGTACCCTTCTTCTCGGCGTCGGCCTCGGTGGTGATGGCCACGCGGGTGATGGTGACTTCCTGCGGGACGATGGGGTCCACCGACCGGGCAAAGCTCAGCTGGACGGGGCCGCGCACCTGACCGCAGTTCAGCGCACCCTTGACGAAGGTGGTCATGACGGCACCGAAGGTGCGGATGTCGAAGTAGTTTTCGCACATATAGTCCCGCAGCCTGGCATCGATGTCGGGGTCGGCCTTTTTGGCGGCTTTCAGGTCGGGGTCGATGCCCAGAGTTTTGATGGCCTCGGCGTCGCTGCGGTTGAGGGGAACGCCGTCCTTGATGTAGATGCGGTAGCCTTTTTCGTCCTCTTTCAGAGTCTCGACATAGTTGCGGATCTTCCGCTTGAGGCAGACGTCGGTCACCAGACCGTAGCCCGTCTCGGGGTCGATGCGGGGCATGTTGCCTGCGTCGGGGTCGCCGTTGGGGTTGCCGTTCTCGACGTCGAACAGGATGACGAAATCATAGCGGTTCTTGATGGGCTCAGACATGGTTTATTCCTCATCATTCTTTTTGGCGTAGCGTTTCTGGGTCTGGTGGTAGTAGCCGATCTCAAAGGCACCCTGCTCCGGCAGGCTGAGCCGCGCCGGGAAGCCTGTCTCGGGCAGCTGGGCCATCAGCTCGGTGAGCTGTTTGCTGAAATGCACCTCGTTGGGGGTGCTCATCTTCTGCAGATGCTTCTGAGCCAGCTTGACCAGCGTAGGGAAGGCCGTTGCCGGGGTGGCACAGGCCGAGTTGAAGTACCGGTCTTTGATGGTGGCATTGATGCCGGGGTTGGCGACGCTCTGGATCGTCTCCAGCACAGAGAAGAGACGCCCCAGAACATAGGGGACATTGCTGCTTTCGTTCAGGCTCACGGTAAATACCTCCTTGTTGAGCTCGGTGGGGTAGTTGCGGAGATAGTAGGCTTTCAGGATGGCGGCGCGGCCCCGGGTGACTTCCCGTTCGGCCCGGATGCGGAGGGTCACGCCGTTGAGCAGAGTGGCGGGGTACGGCCCGCCGGTGAGGATGGCCCGGAGCAGGTCGCCTACCAGCTGGGGCGATGGATTTTTGTCCCGGGATTTCTGGTTGACCGTCTCCTGCGCCAGCGCCCAGACCGACAGGCTTTCCCGCTTGTCGAAGGCGGGGCGGGTGATGCTGAGCCGGTCGGCGTGGTCCTGCAGATTTTTGGCAAACTGTCCGAAGCTGCTGTGCAGGAAGAACCGGACGGAGAGCCGGGCCGCGTTGGGCGAGATGCCCAGCACATAGAAGTTCTGGTTCGGGTCCAGCTTGTCATCGAGGAAGGAGACGGGACGTCCCTGAGAAAGGGCTTTCAGTGCGGCGGCAAGGTCACTTTCCGAGACGCCGCGCGCCTCGGCACCGCCGCAGAAAAACATCAGCATGGCGTTTGAGTAGGCGGGAGCGGCGCTTTCGGCCCAGCAGACGATGGTGGTGTCGCCGATGCGCTGGCAGCAGTTCCGGTCAGCCAGCAGCAGATTGAGGGCCGTGGTGTAGGCGAAGGCCGCGTACTCGCTGACGGGGGCGTTGGCACCCTGCTCATGGCCATAGGAGCAGAAAGCGGGTGAGTTGAAGGAGACCAGCGCCGCACCGGCGGCCTGTGCGCCCATCACACCCTTGATGGCGGGGTGGATGCGGGCGATGCCGGCTTCTTTGCCGGTGATGAGGCAGCGGGCCGTCTCGGCGTCGGCATCAGAGGTGTCAAAGGCGGACTGCCATGCGGCCCGGATGGCGTCATCTGTGGTGGCCAGCCAGTCGGTGCCGTCGGGGGATTCGTAGCCGAACACAAGGTTCGCGTTGTTGTTCAGGTCGGCCCACTGCTCTGCCAGCAGCGGGTGGGCGGGGGCTGTATCCGGCTCCCAGCTGTCAAAAAAGGCGAGGACGGCTTTGGCGGCAGGGGAGTCCACACCGTCGAGTACCTTGTGGTGGAGGGCGGCGCAGGCTTCGAAGCACTGGCGGGAGCGCTCGGGCTTGCCCTTCTCGTCTGCGCCCAGCAGATAGGACGTATTGTCGCACAAAAAGTTCGCGGCGACGCCGGAGGCGCGCTTGACCTGGTGGGGGACAGGGAGCTCACGGGGGGCGATGACGGTCTTTTTGCCCTTGGGGACTTCCTGCCGCAGGTCGTTGAGGGCGAAGAGCTGGCCGTCGGGGCCGAGGCGCAGCTCGTAGCTGACTTTGAAGCGGCTGTCCCAGCCGGGGGCCTCCACTCTGCCCTGAGCCAGAAGCTGCTCATAATAGGCGGTGAGTGCTTGGAGTATCATGTAAACACCTCCACGTCCCGGCATTCCATCACGCCGTCCACCAGCTTTGCGCGGAAGAACTGGCTGCGGATGTTGGCCGAATCAGAGTAATCGAGGCTGTGGAGCATGAAGCCGAGGTCCTGCGTGACCTTCAGCGCCGGAATATCGCCGCCCGGCCATTCCCGGAAATTGGCCGGGAACTCCCGGCACCCGAAACAGGGCTGGTGATAGCACTGACCTTTGCGCAGGCGTCGGCGCAGGATATCCTGAAACTTGCCGGGGTTGTCGCTAGGGGCGGCCTTGTCCGTCAAATCAAAGTGGCACTCGATGACGTAGTGGACGTCCTGCAGGACCATCGCGGCCCGCTGCTGGATGTCCTCCGAGGTGTAGAGCACCGGCGGTGTGCCGCCTTTGGCCGCACTGAGGGCGGCGGAGGACAGCAGGGTGGACTTGACCTCGTTGCGCCGGATGTTGGTGAACCGGATGGGCCGCTGGGTGTATTCCTCGGTGGACGCTTCATCCACGGGGTCAAGGCCGAAGGGCTTGAGCAGATAGATGCGGTCAACCGTATAACGCAGCCCGGGGTGCCAGTAGATGGCTTCCACAAGGCCCCGCGCAGCGGACGGAGTGGGCATATCATAGCTCACACGCTCGGTCTTCATTTCCGGACGAGTGAAACAGGCATAGTCGCCCCACACCTCAATGAGCATGGACATCAGCATCGCCTCCTTTCCGGGTGAAGTTGAATTTTCAGACTAAGATGAATATCGGTCATTGCAACCATCTCTTTCTTTTAGAAGTAAAGGCCGATGCCCGTCTCCACATCCATGGCAAGGCCGGTCTTTTCGCTGTAGGAGCCGGTGTCGGTGAGGATGGCGGAACCATCGGGCCGTAGTTCCAGCGCCCCGGCGGCGTCGAGCTTGTCGAACTGGTCCTTGTAACAGGAGACACTGTAAACGCCCAGCTTCCGCAGCAGCGTCCGGGTAACATGACCGCTGCGCAGCTGCTCACAGAGGGCTGCGCCCTCGCCGACGGGCAGATAGACCGTGCGGGCAGCGTTCTCGATGAGGCGGAATTCCTCCGCCATCTGTGCAAAGGGGAACTGGCAGCCCCGGATGCCCCGGAGAAAGGCATCCAGAATGCCGTGCTTGTCCACGGCGTCGGGGCCGCGCAGGTCGGAGAGCTCGTTGAAGTAGAGCTGAATGGCCCGGGGCGTGTCCAGTGTGTCCTGATGCCGGGCGGTGTAGTCCAGCGCGCTGACGTTCTGCCTGAGCATCTGGGGCGTGGAACACTCGTCCAGCCGGAACCGGTAGACGATGCTTTCCTCTGCGCCCCGCCGCCCCTCGCGGTTGCAGCGCCCGGCAGTCTGTAAAAGCGAGTCAAGACCGCACTGCTCCCGGTAAGCGACGGGAAAATCCACGTCCACGCCCGCCTCGATGAGAGAGGTGGACACCACCCGGCAGGGCAGACCCTCTTTTAGCCGCTGGCGGATGTCGTCCAGCTGACGGCGGCGGTCGGCGGCGCAGAGCAGGGTGGTCAGGCAGTAGCTGCCCTCGGCGGGCAGAGCAGCGTAGAGCTGCTGGGCCGTCTTGCGGCGGTTGACCACGCAGAGCACCTGCGGGTGATTTGCCAGCCGGGCGGCGAACTCCTCCTGCGGCAGGGTGCCGAGGTCTTGCAGGGTGGTGCGCCGGAGCACCTCGTAGAGGCGGGCTGCGTCGGGCGTGATCTCCTGCGGGGGGAGCTCCGGCGCAAAGCGCCGGAACAGCGGCTCAAGGGCAGGCTGGGTGGCCGTGCAGAGGACGGCCGTGGAGTGGTAATGCTGGATGAGCTGGGCAATGGCGCTGACGCAGGGGGCAAGGTAGTCGCCCGGGAGGGTCTGCGCCTCGTCGAAGATGATGACGCTGTCGGCGATGTTGTGGAGCTTGCGGCAGCGGCTGCTGCGGTTGGCGTAGAGCGACTCGAAGAACTGCACCGCCGTCGTCACCACGACGGGGGCGTCCCAGTTTTCACTGGCCAGCATCTGGCGGTACTGGGCGGGGGTCAGGTCGTCCTGCTCAACAGTCTTGTACTCGGCGTTGGAGAAGTCGGCCAGAACATTTTCTGCGCCCAGCAGGCCCGAGAAGACGGCGGCGGTCTGGTCGATGATGGACATATAAGGGATGACATAGATGACCCGCTTCATCTTCTGGGCGGCGGCATGCTCCAGCGCAAAGGCGAGGGAGGCGAAGGTCTTGCCGCCGCCGGTGGGTACGGTGAGGGTGTAGAGCCCCTGCGGGCCGTGCGCGCCTTTCTCGAGACAGGCGCGCAGCACGGTGTTGCGCTGGACGCTGACGGGCGAGGGCGATTCGGCCCTGAGATAGCGCTGCGCCTGTGAGGAAACGATGTCCCGCAGCGCGGCGATGTCCGTGCCGCTGCCCCGGGGTGCGGCCTTGCCGTCCATGAAGGTCTCGGTGTCGATGAAGTCGGCGTCCACGAGGCAGGAGTAGAGCATCCGGGTAAAGAACGCGAGGCTCAGCGGGTCGGCGCAGGCCCACGCGGGCGGCGTCGAGGCGGGGAGCGTTACTTCCTGCCAGCCGTCGCAGGGGGCTGCCGGCTTCTTGCTCCGGCCAAACAGGGTGGCGTCGCCCGGGTCATCGGCGGGGCTCCCGCCGTCGGGCAGGCCGCTGTGGTGCCCCGCAATGGCAAAGCTGGCCTGAGGATGCCCCCGCCGCAGGGCCTCCTGTGCCCCGGCGGTGGAGTGGTCCACCTTGGGGCCGCCTTTGAGCCGCAGCTGGAAGGCGTCGCTGTATTTGCCGACGTCGTGGAGCCACGCGGCAAACTCGGCCTCACTCTGCGCCCCGAAGGGGGCTGCGAAGGAACCGGCCAGCCTGGCAGTGCCGGCGAGATGGTCATAGACGGTCTGGGTGCGGGTGCCGTCCTCGCTGATGTGGGCAAGACGTGTGGAGTGCTCCATAAAATGACCTCCTGACTCTGGTTTGCAATAAGGATACGCTTTTCAAAAAGCGGCTGTCAACAAAACGCGCTTTTCGACAAAAAATTCCGGGACGTTGCACAAAAAGTGGGCGGAAAAATCTGCAATGTGCCAAAGACGAAGGAAACGAGTAGGTTTTTATTTTTATGATAATGCAAATACTGTCCAATAAACTGGACTTTTAATGATTTTTCAGGCAAAAATGAAAAGAGAGCTGCGTTTTCAGTACTGCGGGAGGAAGACCGCCCGTCGGCAGAGAAAAAATGAAGATGTTGTGTACAACAACACCGCATTAAGATGGAATTAAGGCAGGGTTAAGAAAACCGCAAGAAAAATGCTGAGTTATTCTGTTTTGGAATGGACTTTCGGGAAAATCAAGGCGAATATCCCCCTTTTCATTTGCTGAAATCTGTTGTATTATGAATAACAGACATGGAATCTGAGCAAAATGCGCCGCGATGAAGCGCAAACGGGAATGATAAGAAAAATAAAGGGCAATAGGGGGAGAGCGACGATGGACGAAAAAGATTACGAGCTGCTGCACGCACTGGACGAGACGCGCAACATCACCCACGCAGCGGACAAACTGTACATGACCCAGTCGGCACTTTCCAAGCGCATCAAGGCGCTGGAACAGGAGCTGGGGGTGGAGATCGTCCTGCGCTCGCGGCAAGGCATCCGCTTCACGCCGGCCGGTGAACAGGTGCTGCTCCACAGCGCCGCCGCCGCCCGCGAGATGGAAAAGATGCGCCGCCAGCTGGCTTCCATTCAGGGCGAAGCCTGCGGCACCCTGCGGGCCGGCATCTCGGTGAACTTCTCCTACTACCGTCTGCCTGAGGTGCTGACCGAGTACCATAAAGCCTACCCGAAGGTACGCCTCGACATCGCTACCGGCCACAGCCGGAACATCTACCAGCAGATGCTGGATTCTTCGCTGGACGTGGCAGTGCTGCGGGGCGAGTATCCGTGGGACGGCACCCAGTTCCTGCTCTCGCAGGAGAATATCTGCCTGATCTGCAGCGAGGAGAACAAGGACAGGCCCATCTCCGATTACCTTTATATCGACCACAGCAGCGACGCCACCATCAGCGCCCAGATGGCCCGCTGGCGCTACGAGAATGGCGTGACCAACGATGCGGGCAATTTTGTGGTGGACAACATCATGGTCTGCCGCGAGATGGTGGAGCGGGGCCTTGGCTGGGCGCTGATGCCGGAAGTGGCGCTGGATAACTTCAAGGGATATGTCAAGCCCTGCACCTTCGAGAACGGTGAGCCCTTCGTCCGGCGCACCTATATTTTCTGCCAGAGAGACGCAGCCGCCCTGCCGCAGGTGCAGCTCTTTATGGACATGCTCAAAAAGCACCGCTGAGAGGAGAAAAACATGGAAACGACTGTTTCGCTGGTCCAGATGCTGGATGCACGGGAGCGCCGGGTGCAGCACCAGCAGGAGCTGCTGGCCCGGTACCACAAGCCGCTCATCTGCTTTACCATGAATATCTGCGGCCCGGTAAAGGATTCGCCCCTCATCCGGCGGGGCTTTGGGCGGGGGCGTCAGCTGCTGCGCCAGCAGTTTCTGCGGGCAAAGCTGACGCCGCTGCATCAGGACGCCGTCCGGGAAGTGACTGGCTGCGAGGCCTTCTATGTGCTGGACGCCGACCCGCTGACCATCAAGAAATTCACCACCGACATTGAGGACGCCACCCCGCTGGGGCGGCTGTTCGACATGGACGTCATCCGCCCGGACGGCCTCAAAGTGGACAGAGAAGAGCTGGACCTCGAAGGCCGCCGCTGTCTCATCTGCGGCGGGCCTGCTAAGGTGTGCAGCAGCCGCCGCGTCCATACCGTGGCCGAACTGCAGGAAAAGACGACGGAGATCCTGACCGAGGCCCGGGACGCGCAGGACATTGCCGACGCGGCCCGTCTGGCCGTCCGCGCCCTGCTCTACGAAGTGACCACCACCCCAAAGCCCGGCCTTGTGGACCGGCGCAACAGCGGAAGCCACAGGGACATGGATGTCTTCACCTTCATGGACAGCGCCGCGGCGCTCTACCCCTATTTTGAAGCCTGCGCCCGGACGGGCCGCGAGACGGCGGAACAGCCCGCGCCCGAGACCTTCGCGGCCCTGCGGCCTCTGGGCTGTGAGGCCGAGGGCGAGATGCTGGACGCCACCGGCGGCGTCAACACCCACAAGGGCGCGGTCTTTTCGGTGGGCATCGTCTGCGCGGCGCTGGGACGCCTCGACCGCTCCCTCTGGGCCGACGCTGCCCGGGTGCTGGCGGAAGTGTCCGCCATGACGGCGGGCCTGACCGAGAAGGATTTTGCAGGCGTCACTGCCGAGAACGCCGCCACCGTGGGCCAGAAGCTTTATATCCGGTACGGCATCACCGGTGTGCGCGGGCAGGTGGAAGCCGGACTTCCCGCAGTGCTGAATATCGGTCTGCCGGTGCTGGAAGCCGGCCTTGCCAAAGGTTACGACTTCGACCGCGCCGGCGGCGGCGCACTGCTGGCCATCCTGGCAAACAGCACCGATACCAACATCATTGCCCGCTCGAGCTGGGAGCGTCAGCTGGCCCTCACCGAAGAGCTGAAAGCCCTTCTGGCCCAGACACCTTACCCGGATAAAGATGCCCTTGCGGCGCTGGATGACCGGTTCATTGCGGAAAATCTCTCGCCCGGCGGCAGTGCTGACCTGCTGGCGCTGACTTGGCTGCTCCATTTTGTTACTACTGAGAGGAATATCGATGAGTGAATATACCATTTCGCAGGTCTATCCGACCGATAAAACCGTTCTGGCCCAAATCGACACACTGCTGAGTCAGGAGGGCATCCGCCGCGACGGCAATCTGGACTACATCTGCGCCATGTTCGACGAGGAATACAACGTCATCGGCACCGGCAGCTGCTTCGGCAGCACCCTGCGGTGCTTCGCCGTCAGCAGCGCCCATCAGGGCGAGGGCCTGCTGAACCAGATCATCACCCACCTCATCGAGGTGCAGTGCGCGCGGGGGAATATGCACCTGTTTCTCTACACCAAGGTGAAAAGCTCCAGGTTTTTCGGCGACCTCGGCTTCTACGAGATCGCCCGGGTGGAGGATACCCTTGTCTTCATGGAGAACCGCCGCGACGGCTTCGGGGCTTATCTGCGCGATCTGGAAAAGACCAGGACCGGGGGCAAAAGTGCGGCCCTCGTCATGAACGCGAACCCTTTTACCCTCGGTCATCAGTATCTTGTGGAAAAAGCCGCTGCCGCCTGCGACACGCTCCACCTGTTCGTGGTCAGTGAGGACGCCAGCCTCGTGCCTTTTGCCGTGCGCAGGAAGCTGGTGGAGGCGGGCGTGGCCCATCTGCCCAACGTCGTGCTCCACGACAGCGGCCCCTACATCATCTCGAATGCCACCTTCCCCAGCTACTTCCTGAAGGATGAGGCAGCTGTCATCGACGGCCACGCCCGGCTGGACCTCGCCGTCTTTACGAAAATCGCGGCGGCGCTGAACATCACCGCCCGCTATGTGGGCGAGGAGCCTTCCAGTCAGGTGACGGGGCTTTACAACCAGATCATGTGCGAGCAGCTGCCCAAAGCGGGCATCGAGTGTGTCGTTGTACCCCGCAAAGAAGCAAACGGCAAGGCCATCAGTGCTTCCACCGTCCGCCAGTGCCTGCAGAGCGGCGACTGGGATACCCTCGAGACGCTGCTGCCTAAGACCAGCCTCGACTATTTCCGCAGCCCGGAGGCAGAGCCGGTGCTGGCGCGCATCCGCAATGCGGGCAATGTCGTGCATTACTGAGAAAAACTTCCTCTCTCTTTGTGGTCATGACAACAGAAATAGGATGAAGCATCTGTTATAATAAGCCCATCAAGAGAAGGAGAGTGTGGATATGATCCGTAAAATCATTCATATAGACGAAGAAAAATGCAATGGCTGCGGTGCCTGTGTCACTGCCTGCCATGAGGGTGCCATCGGCCTCGTGAACGGCAAGGCCAGGCTCATGCGCGACGACTACTGCGACGGCTTCGGCGACTGCCTGCCCGGCTGCCCCACCGGTGCCATCACCTTCGAGGAGCGGGAGGCCGCTGCCTACGACGAGCAGGCTGTGCTGGAAAACAAGCAGAAAAAGGCTGCTGCCGCTGCCGAAAAGCCCGTCTTCCACGGCTGCCCGGGCAGCGCCATGCGCCAGTTTGACCGCCAGCAGGCCGCACCGGCTGCAGCTCCTGTCGCCGCCCAGCCCTCGCAGCTGGCTCAGTGGCCCTGCCAGATCAAGCTCGTGCCGGTGAATGCACCCTATTTTGACGGTGCCAAGCTGCTCATCGCCGCCGACTGCACCGCCTACGCCTACGCGAACATCCATCAGGAGTTCATGCGCGGCCATGTTACCCTCATCGGCTGCCCCAAGCTGGATGCTGTGGACTACAGCGAGAAGCTGACGGAGATCATCCGCAATAACGACATCAGGAGCGTTACTGTCCTGCGGATGGAGGTGCCTTGCTGCGGAGGTCTTGAACACGCCGCCGTCACTGCCCTCAAGAACAGCGGCAAGTTCATCCCCTGGAATGTCGTCACCTTCTCGGTGGATGGCCGCATCCTCGACCGGTAAAGAAACGCAAACCAAAAAAAGCAGACGCTGCACAAAGCGTCTGCTTTTTTGGTATCATTCAGTTTGTGGTCTGGGCGGCGGACTGTATCATCTTCCAGACAGACTCGACGCTCTGGCGTATCTGAGCCAGCGTGGCGATGTCCTCATCACTCATCCGGGAAGCCGGGGGAGAGAGCACCGTCTTGGCAGAAGTCACCGTGCCGGTGAGCTGGATGTGGACGTTGTGGTCCGGGATGGTCAGCAGCACATGGATGGGCGTGGTCTTCGAGAAGAGAGCGTCCGTCGAAAAGCCGAGCACGAGGGTCGTGCCGTCGGCTGCGGCGGGGAACTGATAGTAGCGGTAGCCGTCTCGCGCGGCGGAAGGAGAGACCTTTTTCAGCCCCTTGAGCGAGAGGGCGAAGCCGGAAAGCTCCTGCAGCTCGACCTTGTTCGTCTCGACGCCCAGTACGGCGGCAGCCTGCGTCTGGGAGATGTAGTCTCCGAGGCTCCACTCGGGCAGAAGAACGCTTGCGAGGGAGAGTTTATCGGTGACAGCCTGACGCAGAACGGTGTAGAGCTGCCCGATGTCGAAGAGCGTCTCTTCCGAGTCGATATAGACCCGGGTGAAGGGAGACGTCTTGACGGAGTCGTCTTCGTTGAGCTGGTAGAAGGAGAGCTGCAGCTTTCCGGGCGCATACTGCCCGCTGACGCTTCCGCTGGAAGCGTTCACCCGCTCGAGGATGTTCAGCAGCGGCGGCTTATCCGGGCTGTTGGGCGCTATCTCATACCGGAAGGTGAAGGATGCACCGGTTTGCAGAGCCGAGATTTTGCTGTGCAGCTGGAAAAAGACCACGCCCACAGCGGCCGCTACGGCCACCAGCACGACCGCTAAAGCAACAAAAAGCGGATCGACACGTTTTTTTGGAGATGTCATCTGCAAGACCTCCTGTCATAGACTCTATGATTATAGCATACGAGCGGGCAGACGAAATGTCAAGCCGGAACTTGACGTTATCAGACGGTCGGCGTATACTGTCTGATACATCTTGTATAAGGTAAAAGGAGGCAGAAATGAAAATAGCGATACTTGGTACCAGCGGCAGCGGGAAGTCCACGCTGGCAAAGCGCCTGGGGGAGAGATACGGCCTGCCGGTGCTCCATATGGATACCGTGCATTTCCTGCCCGGCTGGGTGGAGAGGCCCTTCGCCGAGGAAGAAGCCATTGTCCGGCAGTTTCTCGACAAGAACGCAGGCGGCTGGGTCATCGACGGCAATTATAGCAAGACCTGCTATGCCCGTCGGCTGGAAGAAGCGGATAAAATCATTGTGCTCTGGTTTTCGCCGCTGGTCTGCCTCTGGCGGGCGGTACGGCGCTGGCAGCAGAACAAAGGCCGTGTGAGGGAGTCGTCTGCGCCCGGGTGCGAAGAGAAGATAGATGCCGAATTTGTCCGCTGGATCCTCCGCGATGGGCGTACAAAGCAAAAGTGGGCGCAGATGGAGAGGATCGGGGAAAAGTACCCCGAAAAGTATGTGATGATACGAAACCGGCGGGAGCTGGATGGGTTCTTGAAGGAACTTTGAGCTGGTTGTCGCGCTGGTGGCGCGGGGGTAGAGCGCGGTTACGCGGGGCTAAGTTCTCTTTTGCGTGCCAAAAGAGAACCAGAAAAGCACCAGCTTCTCGCGCCTGTGCGCGGGGCAGAGCGCTTTTTCATTAAGGCTAATTGTTCTCTTTTGATGTCAAAAGAGAACCAG
>OGKH01000682.1_pt1 | contig 17320 bp, 15 predicted proteins | sample 1572421 | NCBI WGS metagenome assembly OGKH01 (sample SAMEA2582084, study PRJEB24529) | metagenome | biome: Human gut stool | place: China | collected 2011
GATTATTTGAAAAAGACTAAGTAAGAAGAGAGAGTAGGACAGGCAGAAATCCATGATTTTTGTCCTAGTCTTACTCTCTTTTTAAGGTCAAAGTGTTATAATAGTCTTTATGAAAAAACGTTATAGAACAGTCAATGATTACTATCGTGAAATTTTTGGCGAAAAGATTTTCAAACTTCCTATAGATGCGGGCTTTGATTGTCCCAACCGTGATGGAACAGTGGCTCACGGTGGCTGTACCTTTTGCACAGTATCAGGGTCTGGTGACGCTATTGTAGCTCCTGAGGCACCGATTCGTGAGCAGTTTTACCATGAGATTGACTTCATGCACCGCAAGTGGCCAGAAGTTCAGAAATACCTGGTTTATTTTCAAAACTTTACAAATACCCACGCACCACTTGAGGTTATTAAGGAACGCTACGAACAGGCTATCAATGAGCCTGGTGTTGTTGGCATCAATATCGGTACTCGCCCAGACTGTTTGCCAGACGATGTGATTGATTATCTGGCAGAACTCACAGAACGAATGCATGTAACGGTTGAACTTGGCTTGCAGACGACTTATGAAGAAACGTCAGAACTCATTAACCGAGCACATAGTTATGATCTCTATGTGGAGACGGTTAAGCGTGTGCGTGAGCGTGCGCCCAAGGCTGAAATTGTATCGCACCTGATTAATGGATTGCCAGGGGAAACCCACGAGATGATGGTGGAAAATGTTCGCCGTTGTGTGACGGACAATGACATTCAGGGAATCAAACTCCACCTCCTCCACCTGATGACCAATACGCGTATGCAAAGAGATTACCACGAGGGGCGTCTCAAATTACTGAGCCAGGAAGAGTATGTGTCAATCATCTGTGACCAGTTGGAAATCATCCCTAAGGATATCGTCATTCATCGGATTACTGGTGATGCGCCGCGAGATATGTTGATTGGTCCTATGTGGAGTCTCAACAAATGGGAAGTCCTCAATGCCATTGACAAAGAGATGGAACGTCGTGACTCATGGCAAGGGTGCAAAGTAGCTAGCGAGAAGGAGGAAAAAGCATGATTAAACGACCCATTCATCTATCTCATGACTTTTTAGCAGAAGTGCTGGATGATGAGAGTGTAGCTATCGATGCGACCATGGGAAACGGCAATGATACAGCCTTTCTGGCTGGCCTTGCCAAGAAGGTCTATGCTTTTGACGTGCAGGAGCAGGCGCTTGAAAAGACCAGTCAACGCTTGTCGGACCTGGGAATTGAAAATGCGGAACTCATTTTAGATGGTCACCAAAATCTGGACCATTATGTCACGGAACCTATTCGAGCAGCTATTTTCAATTTGGGCTACCTGCCATCTGCAGACAAAAGTGTCATCACTAAGCCCCATACGACTCTTGAGGCCATTGAGAAAATCCTTGACCGCTTAGAGGTTGGTGGGCGCTTGGCTATTATGATTTACTACGGTCATGATGGTGGTGATATGGAGAAGGATGCTGTGCTTGAGTACGTTATCGGTTTGGACCAGCGTGTTTTCACAGTCATGCTTTACCAACCCCTTAATCAAATTAATACCCCACCGTTTTTGGTGATGTTGGAGAAATTACAATGATTACAGATATTAAAGAAAAACTTGCAGATATGCAGGCCAAATATATTGATAAGCAGAGTGCCGAGGGTACTTTGAAAAAGGTTGATAATCGTAAAACGGCTAAGATCAAGAAAAAGTTAGCTAGTCTTGAGGTCGAACGTTGCCATAAACTTTTGGCCAAGGAAGATGTCACTGCTATTGATAAAAAAATTAGTAAGCAAAAAGAACTATTCTCAAACTGTTGTCATAAGGAAGGGTAGGAGGAGCTATGCATCTATCGTTAGCTTTGCTTGTTCTTCTTTTTAGCTTGATTTTATCGAACGTTATTAATCGTGTCTTTCCACGTCTTCCCTTACCTTTGATCCAAATTATTTTTGGAGTGGGTATCGGTTTTCTTTTTAAGGAACGTGCTTTCGAGCTTGAAACGGAACTTTTTCTAGCTTGCATTATTGCTCCCTTGCTGTTTCGTGAGGGTGAAGAAAGTGATATTACCAGTATTTTACGTAACTGGAAACTCATTCTATTTTTGATTTTTCCAGTCATCTTCGTGTCTACTTTGGGAATCGGCTATCTTGCTAAGGTCGTCTTGCCTGCTTCGGTGCCCTTGTCTGCCTGTCTGGCCATCGGTGCTGCTCTTGGTCCAACGGATTTGGTTGCCTATTCCGCTATTTCCAAACGCTTCAGTTTTCCAAAGTGGATTAGCTATATTTTGCAGGGAGAGGGTCTGCTAAACGATGCCTCTGGCTTGGTTGCCTTCCAGGTGGCAGTGACTGCTTTGACAACGGGAGCCTTCTCCCTCCTGGATGCGAGCTGGCATTTGGTTATCTCTGTTATTGGTGGTTTTTTGGTTGGCTTAATTACAGCCCTATTTAATCGTCTCTTTTTGACCATTTTGGATAATATGGATGCTGCAGATGTTACAGGTGCTCTCTTACTAGAGTTGGTACTGCCAATTTCATCTTACTTTGTAGCTGAGGAAATTCATGCTTCTGGTATTATTGCCGTAGTAGTAGCAGGGATTTCGCTTGCTAGCCGTTTCAAAAAAATCACCGTTTTTGATGCCAAACTGGATAGTGTTTCCCATACGATTTGGGGAACCATTACCTTCATGCTTAATGGTATGGTCTTTTTCCTCTTGGGAACAGAACTTCCAACCCTAGCAGCCCCCGTACTGCGTAGCACTACCTACGATAATCTCTGGATGCTTCTTGCTATCGTCCTTTTAACAGCGACCATGTTTGGCATTCGTTTTGTTATGATTAGTGCGGTATTTGCCCAAAGAGCTTGGAGGGCCAAACGATCACTGAAAAAAATCTGGAAGGGTGCTACTCTTTTAACCTTTTCTGGGGTCAAAGGAACGGTCTCAATTGCAACCATCCTTTTGCTTCCGGTTGCCAATATGACGGCTTTGGAACATAGTCTCTTGCTCTTTACGGTAGCGGGTGTCACTTTATTAAGTTTCTTAACAGGTATCTTAGTCCTACCTAAGCTAGCCACTGGACCAGCGCACACAACCAACCATTATATGCAGATTGCCATTCTTAATGATGTGGTCGGCGAGTTGGAAAAAGATCTAAAACAGTCAACTAATCAAGGAGCTGTCTATGCTACTATTGACAACTACAATCAACGCTTGGAAGATTTAATCTTGGAGCAGGAATCAAATGATGTCAAGGAAGAGTTAGCTAATATCCGCATCATGATTATGGAAATCGAGAGTGAGGGTTTGGAATATGCCTACAAGAAGGGGAAGATTTCAGAACTCGAATACAATCTCTATCAGCGTTATATCAAAGGCTTGGAGCGCCGTATCAACCGTGGCTTTGTATCTAGTCTCTCTTATGCCTTTGCTGTCTTCGTTCGCGGTCTTCGTAGAATTTTGCACTTAGCTCTTACCTTCAAGTTTCGAATTGAACAAGAGGAGAATAGGCGAGGCCCTCGATTGACGGAGGAAAATCGTGACCATATGGCTGAGCTTTATTTAACAAATACTGAGCAGGTCTTGGAAGCCTTGAGTAATCTGGAAGGTGTTTATCATTCAGATCTTTTATCTTATTTGAAACGCAGTCGACTTCAAGAGGCTGAAATTATTCAATCAGGAGCCTTTGTTGAGCGGGTTATCACCCACCTTCATCCAGACAATGTCGATGAAATGTTACGAGGCTACTATTTGGAACGTAAGGTTATTAACGAGTACGAGCAGGCTGAGCTTATCTCTAGCCGTTATGCCAAGCAGCTTCGTAAGGAAGTCAATACTTTGGAGGATTACTCTCTCAAAGAAACTAGCAACACTTTAACCTATGATATGATTAATCTGGCTCGAGGTCGAGCTTAAGTGAAGAAGCCAAGATTTTTCTTGGCTTCTTTTTAATGTCTCTCTTTTTCATTATCGTAGTTTGGAAAAAGAAAGCCCAGTCCTAGGCATGTTAGGATTCCTGCAACAATCAGGATACTGTTTGAGATAGGGAGCAAGTCATAGATTGCATTAGCAATCATTAAACCAATCAAAGTACTCATGAGGCTAGATTTATAATCTTTTTTGATAAGATTTTCTATTGCAAAGAAAGCAAAAAGAGCGACTGGAAAGAGTGGCCAAAGGGACACCTCCATTTTTGGGAAGCCGAGAATACTGTAAGTGATAACTGTTATTGCTGTACCGATTAATCCAAAACCTATTACTTTAGTCATGTTTTTACCTCGTTTTCTTTGTCTGAAAGATATTTTGTTTTAACACCTACTAAGTTATCAAAAGGCTAACTTGTGGACAATATTCTTTGTCTATGTGGTTCATTCTAGAATCTATTCGGTCAAAAAGGACTGTTTTGTTATCAAGTAAAGAAAAGTGGAAATAATTTACTGTAAAGGTAAAACGCTTACATAAAAAGGAGTATAATGATATTGAAAGATGTTTTCTCTAAGATTAAATGAAAGGTGGGGTAGTTGTATGTCCAGAAAAACTTGGTATTATATACTTATCTTTTTTGAAGTATTGTTAGCTCTTTCTATGCTTAGGTCTTATGGTTTGCATTTTGAGTATGAAACGCTCAATTCTGTATCTGTACTAAGTTCTCAACTTCCACAGCAAGTCGTTTTAGTATGGTTTGTTTTTAGGCTTTTGAAGGACAAGCGGAAAGCTGAGGGCGTCTTAGCTGTGCTTGCCTTCCATATTTGTCAGCTAGTTACCTATTTCATAATACCGGCTTCCATTTTTAAGCCCTGGTTGGTTTCACCAGTTTTAACTGTAATTTGTTTAGCTTGGCTTGTTATTATGATTATGAAGTCAGAGCTTCCAACTCTCTTAGTCTCCTTTAAAAGCCCATCAGCTTGGCAGTCCTCTGTACCCCTTCTTGGTCTAGGAATGGTCGCCGTAGTATGGAGCACACACTATATAAATATTGATTTAGAAGATTTAAGTAGTCTTACTTCCATACTGTATCCTATACTAGAGTGTGCAAGTATCTTCCTACTACTTAACTTGATGACTGAAAAAACTCAAAAGAAATTAAGAATTTCTTCAATCCTTATCATAATCATTAGTTTACTTGAGTTGATTTATGCTTTCTTGGTTGACCATATCATTACTGATGTCTCTCTTTTTTTACTAGTAGTATCAGCCTATCTGGTCTATCGTGTAAGTGGCAACACTTCCACACTAGTTAAAAAATGGCAGAAGAAGTATGGGTTTGAGTTGAGTGAGGATGACCTACTGGTGGAGAAAAGAACCAAACCAGTCATTGAAAAGCGTAAGGTTTATGATTATGCGGAGAGCCAAAGACAACCAAATCCTCAAAGTCTTCATTCTCCTTGGCTTTGGATAGCTTTTATTCTATCCTTGAGGAATTTAGTTTTTAATATAATTGCAGTTTTCAATTATCCTACTGATGAAACCAATCCCTTAGCAGGTATCGGTTGGTTTATGTACTTCATCGTGATGATTCCATTAATTATTATTCCTACTGTGATGCTTCCAAATGCTATAAGAACTGCTGACAAAAACCGTCTATATATAGTTGCTATGTTATTTATTTTAGTTGCAAGAAGCTCTATAGAACAGCTTATCGTTCCAGCCTTAATTTTGTACGGCGTATCGAAAATAAAAGAGGAGTAGCCATAAAAGAACAAGTCCCCTAGACCTAGTCTGGGGGACTTCTTGTTTTGATGTTGTTTTAGAATTGGACCTAAATCAAGCTACTTTATGACTGATCTCTATAAAAGAGGGTTAATGTAAAAACGATGGTCGTCAATTGGAATAATTTGAACAGGATTTTGATAGAAGTCAGCTAAGACTTCTGGTGTGATGACATCATTTTTGGGTCCTTGTGCTACGATTTTTCCTTGACGGAGTAGGAGAATATGGTCCATGTTTTCAGTAATCTCTTCAGCGTGGTGGGTGACGTAAAGAACCAGTGGAGCATGTGGAAGCGAGGTGATACGGTCAATCTGACGTAAGAGTTTTTCGCGGGCAAATAGGTCCAATCCAACAGTCGCTTCGTCAAGGATAATGATGTCAGGATCTTCCATGAGACTGCGAGCAATCAAACAAATTTGTTTTTCTCCTTGAGACAGGCCATGGTATTTACGACCTATCAAATCTCCAGCACCAAGTGAGGTCAGCATGTCCTTGGCTTCTTGCAACTCCTTATCCCCATATGCCTTGTAGAGGATTGAGCTCTTGTATTTACCAGTAAGGACGATTTTTTCAGCAGTCATATGCTTAGGCAAACGCTCAGTGATGAAGGAACTGACAATACCGATATGTTTGCGAAGACCCGTGATGTCTCCGTTACCAAAGGTATAGCCAAGTATCTCAGCCTTTCCCTCAGAAGGGAAGAATTCAGCTGTCAACAAACGTAGGAGGGTTGATTTTCCAGCACCGTTAAGTCCCAGGATAGCCCAGGTTTGTCCTTTTTCAACTGTCCAGTTAAGGTCAGACAAAAGTGTTTTTCCTTGGCGGGCCAAGCTGACATTTTCTAATCGTATAAGTGACATAAGTCTCTCCTTTGATGATAAATTACTCTAATTATAGCATAAAATAGACGCCTTTATTGGAATATTATGATATAATAAAAGTCAGAATTTTTTTTTAGAGGAGAAGAAAAATGGAAGACTCTAGTGGTCAGTCCTTATTATTTCAATCTATTTTACTACTAATTTTAACCTTGCTTACAGCCTTTTTCTCAGCTTCTGAGATGGCTCTCGTATCACTTAATCGCTCACGTGTAGAGCAAAAGGCAGAAGAAGGCGATAAAAAATTTATTCGCCTACTCAAGGTTCTTGAAAATCCAAACAACTTTTTATCAACTATCCAAGTTGGTATTACCTTCATCAGTCTCTTACAAGGGGCTAGCCTTTCTGCCTCACTAGGTGCAGTGATAGCGACTTGGTTTGGTCATGCGGCTTGGGCTAAGACAGCAGGTAGCATGATTTCTTTGGTTGTCTTGACCTATATATCTATCGTTTTTGGGGAACTTTATCCAAAACGTATCGCTATGAATCTTAAAGAGAACTTAGCCATCTACTCAGCTCCTGTCATTATTGTTACAGGTAAGATTGTTACTCCCTTTGTTTGGATTCTTTCGGCATCAACTAACCTTTTATCTCGTTTGACACCTATGACCTTTGATGATGCGGATGAGCAGATGACACGTGATGAGATTGAGTACATGTTGACTAAGAGTGAGGATACTCTTGAAGCCGAAGAAATTGAAATGCTTCAAGGGGTATTCTCTCTTGATGAATTGATGGCGCGTGAGGTTATGGTCCCTCGTACAGATGCCTTCATGATTGATATCGAAGACAATACTCAAGAAAATATCCAAGCTATTCTCAAGGAAAGTTTCTCACGTATCCCTGTTTACGAAGATGACAAGGATAAGATTATCGGTGTCATTCATACTAAAAACCTTCTAAAAGCAGGTTTTGAACTTGGTTTTGAAAATATTAAACTTCGTCGAATCATGAACGAACCTCTCTTTGTTCCAGAGACTATCTTCGTAGATGATCTCTTGGCAGCTTTTCGTAACACCAATAATCAGATGGCTATCTTGCTTGATGAATACGGTGGCGTTGCTGGTCTTGTTACCTTCGAGGACCTTTTGGAAGAAATCGTTGGTGAGATTGACGACGAAACAGATAAAACTAGTGTGGAAGTTCGTGAAATTGGTGAGAATACTTATATTGTCGAAGGAGCTATGACTCTTAACGACTTCAATGAACATTTTGATACAGAACTTGAGAGTGATGATGTTGATACTATCGCAGGTTATTATTTGACTGGTGTGGGGGCCATCCCAACTCAAGAAGTCAAGGAACACTATTCAGTTATCAACAAGGACAAACACCTCGAATTTATCAATGATAAGGTTAAGGATGGTCGCGTAACCAAACTTAAGGTAATCATAACGGCCGCTCCAGAAGAAGCAGAAGAATAGTTTTTTTCACGTTTTTATTAGAAAATGTTGGAACTCAAAAGCGACTTTCTACTAATTAGGCACTTTCTCTCATTATGAGTGAAAGTGCTTTTTCTTATCTATCTTGGAATATCCGCTTATCAAAATAATAAGATTAGAAAATGTCTATAAAGTACGATATAAAGCCTTTTTTAACTATCCAAACTGCTAGACTTTGTCATAAAAAGAACTATAATTTTGGAGATACTCTAACATATTTTAGCGTATTGATAGATTTAGAATAAAAATAAATAAGATTTTAATTAAAGCGGTCTTTTATTACTTTTTTATGGTAGAATGTAGGTTAACTGATAAATGAAAAAAGGAGAATCTTAATGGCTTCTAAAAAATCTATATATAGTAGCTTGCTTTTACTCACCCTTACCCTAGGAGCTTTTGTACCAGTAACCTCTTTTGCGGATGATGGTATTGCGACAAATGATGCTGTTCTTACACAACCAACGACAGATCGTGCAGCAACAGGTCCTTCAACAGCCCCAAGTGATGGTGACTTGGCTCGTAGCAATGATTCAAACACAGGTGCGGCAACGCCAACAACACCAACACCTACAGTTCCTGAAGTACCAGCTGAGCCAACAACTCCAGAAACACCTGCGACACCGGCTCCAACAGCTGATTCATCAACAAAACCAGCTGATAAACCAACTGAGAAACCAGCCGATAAGCCGGAAGACCCAGCTTCAGCAACTGATAAAGGGACAAGTGAGGCACCTCAAACCCCTGAAACTCCAGCAGTGAATGTTAATGGACAACCTGTTGTTACTGTAACACCAACAGCTCCAGTTGTCACTGCAGCTGGCCAAACAATTGTGTCTACACAAAACAGCCAAATTGTCATCGCTAACACTGATGGTACAACAAGTGTTGTCGCTCCTGAAGCAGTAGGATTCAAAGTGAATGCTGACGGTACATTGACTGGTAAAGATGCTAAAGGTAAGGAAGTTACACTTCCTAAGACTGGTGAAGCATCAACAGTAATCTTGACATTGGCAGGAACATTTTTCCTTGCTGCTGCAGCCTTTTTGGGGCTTAAGAAACGTGCCTAATAATATAGATGATAAAAGACTGGATTTTTCCAGTTTTTTTGTTTTTCTTCTGGTATAGTATAGATATCATTTAATTTTAGATGTATTATAGTATAACCTTTGCTTGAATTCAGGCAGATATGGAGCATGTTTCCGATAAAAGAGGTATAATAAAAACATGTAAAAAGCGTTTACAAGGAGGCTGCCATGGCAGAAATTGATTACAGTCAGGTGACTGGACTTGTTCATTCAACCGAAAGTTTTGGATCCGTAGATGGTCCGGGTATCCGTTTTATTGTTTTCATGCAAGGCTGTAAGATGCGTTGCCAATATTGTCATAATCCAGATACTTGGGCTATGGAGTCAAATAAGGCTGTTGAACGTACGGTTGAAGATGTCTTAGATGAGGCTCTTCGTTTCCGTCATTTCTGGGGTGAGCATGGTGGTATCACTGTATCAGGTGGTGAAGCCATGCTTCAGATTGATTTTGTCACTGCCCTCTTTACAGAGGCTAAGAAGCTAGGAATTCACTGTACGCTTGATACTTGTGGGTTTGCTTACCGCAATACTCCTGAGTATCATGAAGTTGTTGACAAACTTTTGGCTGTGACTGATTTGGTTCTACTTGACATCAAAGAGATTGACCCAGAGCAACACAAGTTTGTAACTCGTCAACCTAATAAGAACATTTTAGAATTTGCACAATACCTGTCTGATAAACAAGTGCCAGTCTGGATTCGTCATGTTTTGGTACCTGGCTTGACTGACTTTGATGAGCACTTGGTTGAATTGGGTGAATTTGTGAAGACCTTGAAAAATGTTGATAAATTTGAAATCCTTCCATATCATACGATGGGGGAATTCAAGTGGCGTGAACTTGGCATCCCTTATCCATTGGAAGGTGTCAAACCACCAACAGCAGATCGGGTCAAAAATGCCAAAGCTCTCATGCACACTGAAACGTATCAAGAGTATAAGAATCGTATCGGTGTTAAAACCTTGGATTGAAAAAGAAGCTCTTGACAAGGGCTTCTTAACTTTGCTATTATTTAGGGAGCAATAAAGAGCAGGTAAATTATGTTTCGTATTTTAAAATTTGATGATGACTTTGTTTATCTCAGTCATCCTGACGGGCGACTTAAGAAAATAGATCGCACGCTTTTTGATTTTGATATAAAATTAGGAGACCGTATTGATGTCTACCAAGATGGGGACTTGACCGTTGTTACTCCGGCAGAAGTTCAAACGGACTTGAGCTTAGAGGGAGACAAATCTGTTAAATCACACCTCTTGCAAGGAATTTTAGATCTTTTCCTTGAGACTCTTAATATTCACAACAATCATTTGGGTGACTTGAAGAAGATTTTCACGCAATTATTGATTACACTCTTCATGGCTTGGAGCTTGCTAGGTGTTATTCTGGTTGAGATTCTTCTTTTCGCAGAATCGATTATTGTTTTCCTATGGAGACTCTTGGTTCGTCTTATTAAGTGGATGCATATTAAAGACAACACTAAGGTCTTGATTGATGAGACGCAAAAACGTCATGCTAAGCGTGAGCGTCAAAAAGCTCAAAGACGTGAGCAGGAAAGACGTCGTCAGGAAGAGCTAGAAGAACGTGAATACCTTCGTGAAACAGAACGTCAAAAGGAACTCATGATTGTTGAAGCTAGCCTTAGTCAGGAAGCAGAGCGTGAGAGCCTTTCAACTAGCCTTGCTTTGGAGCAAGCAGGTGCCTCAAGTCAATCTGCTAGTGAAGACTTGGTCGAAGAAAGCCAGTCAACTTCAGAGTCAGAAGTGATGTCTGAATCAGCAAAGTCTGAAAAATAGAACAAAAAAAGAACTGAGAGTTAAAATCTCGGTTCTTTTTCATATGAGAAAAGCACCAGAGGTGCTTGTGAGAGGTGACTAAAGTGTTTTTTCAGAGTCACGAACAATGAGCAAGTCAACTTTTGCGTGACGGAGAATGTATTCAGAAGATGAACCAATAAGCAAGCGTTCAAAAGTATTGAGACCAGTGGCACCAACCATAATAAGGTCAACATTTTCCTTATCAGGGATATCAACAGCCAAGAGGCTCTTAGGATTACCGAACTCAATAACTTTGCGAATCTTGGTTAAACCAGCTTCTCTGGCTTGGCGTTCAAAGTCAGCCAAAACAGCTTTAGCTTCGTCTTCTAGTTTTTCATAGATATAAGAGTCGAAAGTCGCAACGCTTTGAAGGGCGCGTGTATCGATAACGTGTACCAATAGTAACTGAGCATTATTACGTTTTGCAACGTGCACACCTTTAATAAAGGCCAGTTCTGATTCGTAAGAACCGTCGACAGCTACCATAATACGTTCATATTGTTGAGACATAAGCTCTACCTCCTATCTTTAGCTTTATTATACTCCTTTAATTTAAAAAATGAAAGCGTTGTTATGGATTTTCTGAAATCTTTTTTTGACTACTTACTTTAGGATGTCCGTAGTAATGTGAAGATTTCAGTATTATCTAAAAATTGAAGATTGCATGAAAAAGAGGTATAATACAATCTGTTATTAGCTTCGTAAGAAACATGATAATTAAACAATAGGAAGACAAGTCTTCAGAAATGATACCAAATGGCTGAGCCTAAATAAAGTTGGTGTCAATAAAAGTGGAAATCCCCATCAGGTGTTGAATTTTCTTATTTTCTGCTAGATGTATCTGCTTTTAGTATCTTTTGAAAGGATTAACTTATGAAAACATTTGATAAATCATCAAAGTTGGAACACGTTGCCTATGATATTCGTGGACCAGTTTTGGATGAAGCCAACCGTATGATTGCCAATGGTGAAAAGATTCTTCGTCTTAATACAGGAAATCCTGCGGAATTTGGCTTTACAGCACCGGATGAAGTCATTCGTGATTTAATTATGAATGTTCGTAACAGTGAAGGGTATTCGGATAGTAAAGGGATTTTCTCAGCTCGTAAGGCGATTATGCAGTATTGCCAGTTAAAGGGATTCCCAAATGTAGATATTGATGATATTTATATTGGTAATGGTGTTTCAGAGATGATTTCCATATCTATGCAGGCCTTGCTTGATGATGGAGATGAGGTCCTGGTCCCAATGCCAGATTATCCTCTTTGGACAGCCTGTGTCAGTCTAGCAGGCGGTAATGCCGTACACTATGTCTGTGATGAAAAATCTAACTGGTATCCAGATATTGATGATATCAAATCAAAGATTACGTCAAATACTAAGGCAATTGTAGTCATCAATCCCAATAATCCTACAGGTTCGCTCTATCCTAAGGATGTTCTTGAACAGATTGTGGATATTGCTCGCCAAAATGATTTGATTATCTTTGCGGATGAGATTTATGACCGCTTGGTTATGGATGGTAAGAAACATACTGCAATCGCTAGTCTTGCACCAGATGTTTTCTGCGTGTCTATGAATGGTCTTTCTAAGTCTCACCGCATCTGTGGTTTCCGTGTGGGTTGGATGGTTCTCTCTGGACCTAAAAAGAATGTCAAAGGCTATATTGAAGGGCTTAATATGTTGGCTAACATGCGTCTCTGTGCCAACGTGCTCTCTCAACACGTTATTCAGACTTCACTTGGTGGCTACCAATCCGTTGATGAGCTCTTGATTCCTGGTGGGCGTATCTATGAACAACGTGAGTTTATCACGAATACCGTAAACGCTATTCCAGGGCTATCAGCTGTTAAGCCAGATGCAGGGCTTTACATCTTCCCTAGGATTGACCGTAACATGTACGATATTGAAGATGATGAAGAATTCTGTCTTCGTCTCTTGAAGAAGGAGAAGGTTCTCCTAGTTCCAGGTAAAGGCTTTAACTGGAATGAACCAGATCACTTCCGTATTGTCTATCTTCCTCGAGTGGAAGAGTTGGCTGATCTCGGTAATAAAATCGAACGAGTCTTGTCATATTACAAGCGCTAATTCCTTAAAAAACTGGACAATAAGGCTTGTCCAGTTTTTATTGTTTCTAAAAGGGAGATATATTTGAGCAAAATCTGAACATTCTTCCTAAAAATGCCATAATATACTTAATATAATGAATAGTAGAATAATAAATAATTTTCAGACAATTGTTTGCAATTTCTGGGTTAAGTGTGCTATAATGATAGGGCTAGTAGGTCTTGACGCAGAAGATTAGTACAAGGCTTGATATTATTATGACTACAATAGAAAGTGAAGACAATAAATATGGCAAATTTGCTGGCTAAAACACGTAAAATTACATCTATCTTGCAACGCTCAGTAGACAGCTTGGAAGGAGATCTTCCATACAACAACATGGCTGCTCAATTGGCGGATATCATTGATTGTAACGCTGCTATCGTTAATGGTGGTGGTGCTCTCCTTGGTTTTGCCATGAAGTACAAAACCAACAATGATCGAGTGGAAGAGTTTTTTGAAGCTAAACAACTTCCAGAAGAATACACACGTGGTATCAGCCGTGTTTATGATACTCAAGAAAACATTGGTATTGACAGTGACTTGACCATTTTCCCTGTGGAGTCAAAAGATGACTTCCCAGATGGTTTGACTACAATTGCACCTATCTATGGTGGTGGTATGCGTCTTGGTTCTTTCATCATTTGGCGTAACGATCATGATTTTGTGGATGAAGATCTTATCTTGGTTGAGATAGCCTCTACGGTAGTTGGGTTGCAGTTGTTGAACCTTCAAACAGAGAACTTGGAAGAAACGATTCGTAAACAAACAGCTATTAACATGGCTATTAATACCTTGTCTTACTCAGAAATCAAGGCAGTTTCAGCTATCTTGAATGAGTTGGACGGTTTGGAAGGTCGCTTGACAGCATCTGTTATCGCTGACCGTATCGGAATTACGCGTTCAGTTATCGTTAATGCCCTTCGTAAGTTGGAATCAGCTGGTATTATTGAGAGCCGTTCACTCGGTATGAAAGGGACTTATCTTAAAGTCCTTAACGAAGGTATCTACGACAAATTGAAAGAATACGAATAAGAAGAATACTGAAAGAGAGTGAGGTAGGAGGACCTGCCCCACTTTTTTTAAAAGGAGAAAGTAAGATGGCAAAAGCATTGATTTCAATTGATTACTCTTATGACTTTGTAGCAGATGATGGGAAGTTGACGGCTGGTAAACCTGCCCAAGCCATTGAAGATCGCATTGCTCAGGTAACGCAGGAAGCCTATGACAATGGAGATTATATCTTTGTGGCTATGGACCGACATGATGAGGGGGATACTTTCCATCCTGAGACTAAACTCTTTCCACCTCACAATATTGCAGGGACATCTGGGCGAGAACTTTATGGTAAGTTAGCTGGTGTATATGATGCCATCAAGGACGACCATCGTGTCTTTTGGATGGACAAGCGACACTATTCAGCCTTTTCCGGAACGGATTTAGATATTCGTTTACGTGAGCGTCGTGTGACGACAGTTGTTTTGACGGGAGTTTTAACAGATATTTGTGTGTTACATACGGCCATTGATGCTTATAATTTGGGCTATGATATCGAGGTGGTAGAGAGTGCAACAGCCTCCTTGACGCCTGAAGCTCATGACTTTGCTATTGGGCATTTTAAAAATGTTCTTGGAGCGACAATTGTAGAGTAAGAGTTGGTTCTTACTCTTTTTTTGATCATTGTAATAATAGGGAGAGAATTTGAAGTCAGCTCTTATCGAATGTGGGAGTAAGTCCCACTCTCAATTTTTCGCCTAAAATCATAGGATAGTATCAGTTTTTCGTAGTTTACTATAAGAAAACGATTCCAGATTATTATATACTATTATCGAAATAATCTTGAATCATAAGAGGTAGAATAATGACTAAAAAATTAACGTTTCCTGACGGATTTTTGTGGGGTGGTGCGACAGCAGCCAACCAATGTGAAGGTGCCTATGATGCTGATGGGCGTGGTTTAGCCAATGTTGATGTGGTGCCAATTGGTGAGGATCGCCTTTCGATTATTACTGGACGTCGAAAGATGTTTGATTTTGAGGATGGTTATTTTTATCCAGCCAAGGAAAGTATCGATATGTACCACCGTTACAAGGAAGATATTGCTCTCTTTGGTGAAATGGGCTTTAAGACTTATCGTCTTTCTATTGCTTGGTCACGTATTTTTCCTAAGGGTGATGAGGCTGAGCCAAATGAAGCTGGGCTAGCTTTTTACGAGGACCTATTCAAGGAATGTCACAAACATGGCATTGAACCCTTGGTGACGATCACACACTTTGATTGTCCAATGCACTTGATTACCGAGTATGGAGGATGGCGTAATCGTAAGATGCTTGGCTTCTATGAAAATCTTTGCCGTACCCTTTTCACACGCTTTAAAGGTTTGGTTAAGTACTGGCTCACTTTCAATGAAATCAACATGATTCTCCATGCCCCATTTATGGGAGCAGGACTCTGCTTTGAAGAGGGTGAGAATGAGGAGCAGGTTAAATACCAGGCAGCCCACCATGAGTTGGTAGCTTCAGCTATGGCGACTAAGTTGGCTCACGAGATTGATCCTGAAAATAAGGTCGGTTGTATGTTGGCAGCAGGTCAATATTATCCAAATACAGCCCATCCACGTGACTACTGGGCAGCTATGCAAGAAGACCGTAGTAGCTATTTCTTTATTGATGTTCAAGCTCGTGGAGAGTATCCAAATTATGCTAAGAAACAGTGGGAACGTGATGGCATTGAGCTTGAGATGACGGAAGAAGATTTGGCCCTTCTTAAAGAGCATACTGTTGATTTTATTTCCTTCTCTTACTATGCAAGTCGTGTGGCTTCAGGTGATCCAGAAGTTAATGAAAAGACTGCTGGAAATATCTTTGCCTCTATTAAAAATCCCTATTTGGAAGCTTCAGAATGGGGCTGGCAAATTGACCCACTAGGCCTTCGTATTACCCTCAATGCTATTTGGGATCGTTACCAAAAGCCGATGTTTATCGTTGAAAATGGTCTTGGTGCTGTGGATACGCCAGATGAAAATGGTTATGTTGAAGACGATTACCGTATCGACTACTTGGCAGCCCACATCAAGGCTATGCGTGATGCTATTAATGAAGATGGTGTAGAGCTTTGGGGCTACACAACCTGGGGCTGTATCGACCTTGTTTCTGCTGGAACTGGTGAAATGAAGAAACGTTACGGTTTCATCTATGTGGACCGAGATAACGATGGTAATGGTAGTCTTAAACGCTCTAAGAAGAAATCATTTAACTGGTACAAAGAAGTTATCGCAAGTAACGGTGCCTCTGTAGAATAGGGTGTGAGTTCTCGACTAATAACATCTATGAGTTGAGAGGTGTTGAGTGTTCTAAGCCATGTGCTAGTCTGAATCCTGTTTTACGCATATAACGAGCACTAAGAGAAAATTGATCTCCATTTAAAGTCAGCCTTAGGGTTGGCTTTTTTTTAAGGGATAGAAATTGTATTGTTTTCTAAAAAATGATATTCTTGTTAGAGTTTGAGAGGAAGAAAACATGGGTAAAAAATCGGTTGTATTTGTAGCTGAGCTATCCTATATGGAAAAGTTAGAGGTAGCTCTTAAATCTTTGTGTGCACATCAAGGGCAGTGGAAAATTTATGTGCTAAATGAGAATTTACCAACAGAATGGTTTACGCTGATGAATCGTCGTTTAGAAGCTATTGATTCTGAAATTCTCAATTGTCGTGTGTCTGCAGAAAGCTTTAAACAATTTTCGCTTCCGAGTGCGCATATTCATTATGCGACTTTTTTCCGTTATGCGATTCCTGAGTTTGTTCAAGAAGATCGTGTTCTCTATTTGGATTGTGATATGATTTTTACGCAGGATTTGTCACCACTTTTTGAAGTGGATCTGGGCGGATTTGGTATTGGAGCGGTAGTGGATCGTCCAACGACGACAGATGGTTTTAACGCTGGTTTGATGGTTATTGATACCGATTGGTGGCGACAACACAAGGTGACAGAGTCTCTTTTTGACTTAACTAAAGAACATCACCAAAATGTTTATGGGGATCAAGGGATTTTGAATCTTTATTTTAAAGACGCCTGGCACCAACTTCCATGGACTTATAATCTCCAAGTAGGCTCTGACAAGGATCAGTACAGATATGGGGACTTGGATTGGTATGATGTTTTTAAAGGGGTGCCAGCGGTTATTCATTACACCTCTCACAATAAACCTTGGACCTCTAAGCGTTTCAATCGTTTCAGAGATATTTGGTGGTTTTATTATGCCCTATCTTGGGAAGACATCTTATTGAGAAAGC
>OGKH01000685.1_pt1 | contig 17208 bp, 16 predicted proteins | sample 1572421 | NCBI WGS metagenome assembly OGKH01 (sample SAMEA2582084, study PRJEB24529) | metagenome | biome: Human gut stool | place: China | collected 2011
GCAAAATTCTTTTAAATTCATAAAATAAAACCTCCACTATCAAGTACGCAAAAGTGAAGGTTTATTTTTTATTTATTTTTCGTATTCGCTAACTGGTGCAAAAGATCGACGATGAATTGGCGTTGGACCATACTTTTTCAAGGCTTCCATGTGCTCACGTGTCCCATATCCTGCATTGTGCTTAAAATCATACTCTGGATAAACTTCGCCATAGGCATCCATTAAATTGTCACGGAAAACTTTAGCCACAATACTAGCAGCAGCAATTGAATTAGACTTAGCATCCCCGTGAATCAATTTGATTTGTGGAATATTCAACGGTACATTCATCGCATCGACTAACAAGGCAGCTGGCTTTACTTTTAAGCCTTGAACAGCATGCGCCATTGCCAGACGGTCAGCTTCATAGATGTTAATCCGATCAATTACATCATTATTAGCTAAGCCAACGCTAACGCTGACTGCTTTGGCCAGAATTTGAGGAAAAAGCGCCTTTCTCTTTTTACGAGATAGCTTCTTTGAATCGTTAACGTCAATCAAATCAAAATTATGGGGCAAAATAACAGCAGCTGTAACTACAGGTCCAGCTAGTGGTCCTCTTCCTACTTCGTCAACTCCAGCAACAAGTTGATTTTTTTGCCAAAATTCTTTCTCATAAGAAAAACGATTTTGAAACTGAGCAAGTGCTTGCGCACGTTTAAGCTGTCTTTTTTCGTAGCTAATTAAGAGCTTTTGCACGCCTTTTCTTTCATCAGCACGTAATTCTTCTAATTGTTCGCTACTTACTTCTCCTTGAAGCAAGTTTTTTATTTCAGTAATGGTCATCTAAGATCAAACGTAATCCTTCCCAATTTTCCTTTACGTAAACGTTGAAGCATAAAGAGTGAAAACTTGTCATAATCATCCCGCATGCCGTATTTGTTAGTCATAGCAAGTAATAAATCCGGATTAGACATATTTTCAAGCTCCTCACTAGTTGCTTGGGCAAATTTGGCAAGATCTTTTTGATAGTTTTGCTTCAAAAATTCAATTACAAATAAGGCGACATCATCGGGATGAAAAACATCAGCCTTAATTGCACCACAAGCTGCTAAATTATAGCCTACCTCTTGATCAGAAAATTTAGGCCATAAAATTCCTGGTGTATCTAGAATTTGAACATTCGTCTTGGTCTTTAACCAACTTTGACCACGAGTTACACCAGGCTTGTCTCCTACAATTGCCGCATTTCTTCCAACCATCCGGTTAATAATCGTCGATTTGCCGCAATTTGGAATTCCAGCAATCGCTACGCGGATCATCGGATTAGAAGCACCCTTTGCAATCAACTTCTCTGTCTTTTTCTTACCAGCTAATTTAATAATCTTAAACAAACTCGTCATATTAGTATTATGCTGAGCATCCATTGAGATGACGAAATTGCCCTCATCTTGGAAATAACGAGTCCATTTTTTAGTCTGAATTGGGTCAGCTAAATCTGACTTATTCAAGATAATAATATGAGGTTTCTTCTTGGTTAATTGTCCAATCATTGGATTACGAGAAGAAACTGGAAGACGCGCATCTAAAACTTCAATTAAGACGTCAATCAAGTCTAAATTGTCTTCAAGTTGATTTTTAGCCTTATTCATGTGTCCTGGATACCATTGAATAGTTGCCATTTTTAGTCCTCCATATCCCTTAGATTTAAGCTCAATGCTTTCTTTAAAGCAGGATTATTATCTTGTAATTTTTGAGCAACTGCTAGATAAAGCTGAGCTTGTACTTGCCCATTTACTATACCATCTGTTGTCAAGTTATGTTCTTTTTGAAATTTAATTACAGCATTCTTGGTTTCATCATCAAAAACGCCAGTAACATGCTTGGGTAAATAGCCTAAGGCAGTTAAATATTGCTGCAAGGTAGCCACATCAACACCAGTCATGGACTTCTTCAAGATGCTCATACTTTGGAATTGCGGCAATTTTGCTAAAGGTGATTCAGAAACTGGATAAGTTGGCTTAAGCCCCTTTTGATTAATCCAAGTTCCATTTGGCGTCAACCATTTAGCAACTGTATATTTATACTCTGAATCCTCAGTTTGTCCCACTTGCTGAACAGTTCCTTTACCATAGCTTGTTTGACCAACTGAAATCCCGCAATGATTTTGCACTAAAGCAGCTGTAAAGATTTCACTTGCACTAGCCGTATTTCCATTAATTAAAATAATTGGCTTGAGTGAAGTATGAAAGCCTCCTGAAAGCTTCTTATCAGAGCGAATTACTTCTTTTTCCTTGCGGTCCTTGTATTGCATAATAATCTTCTTGTTTGACAAGAAATAAGATGCAGATTTCAAAGCAGCATTCATTTCACCACCTGGATTATCCTGCAAATCAATAATTAACTTAGGATATTTTCTAGTATTGATTGACTTTAAGGCACTCTTAAAATCCTTAGCAGTATTCACGTCAAACTGCGTAATTGTAATAATGGTCGCATTACCTTCTGTACGTTTAGTTAAGCTAGACTGCGAAATTTTAGCGCGCTTTAAAGTAACATTAAAGGTTGAATTAGCACGCTTGAGTTTGAGTGTTACTTTGGTGCCAACTTTTCCTCTAACTAAGGAAGCGACTTTAGTGAACTGAGCCGCGCTGACTTTTTTATTATCAACAGCCACAATTTCATCGCCAGGCTTAATAGTACTCTTTGAAGCTGGAGAATTAGCAACAATAGAGTCCACAACAACTTTATTGTTGCGTACTGCCATCTGAATACCAACTCCGCCAAAAGTTGAGCCTTCTAAGATGTTATTAACTTGTTCTTGATTCGCGCCACTTAATCCTTCTGAAAAAGGATCATTAAGACTATCAAGTATCCCGTTAATTGCCCCTTGGCGCAATGTTTGCGATGAAACTTTTTTATAATATGAACCTTGTAATTGCTCATACACTTTTTCAACTTGATAAAAAGGCGACTTTAATTCCTTAACTTCCATAATTCCAAAGGTCAAACCTGCACCAATCGCCGCACCAGCTATACCAGTTAACAAAAATTGAGCATATTTGGGAAGATGTTTCTTTTTATTTTTTGTAGTCTTCTTTTGATGAGAATTATTGGGTTCTACTTCTGCCATATTAGCCTCAGTTCATATTGTCTAAATATAATTGATATGCCTTGTCAAAAACACTCATGCTTGGCAAATAGCCGGCGTTTAACTCTAAGTAGTCTGATAACTTTTCATAGTCTTCTTCTTGTTTTGGAAAAGAACTATCGTGTTGAGCATTATTAGCAAATTGAGCAATATCGTCTACCGATCCTGGATTTCTTTGCGTCATTAAAAAGCGATAAAAGCTTTCACGATAAGCCATTAATACTCCTCCATTGTATAGAATACTGCATATGCTCCGCTACCTGCGTGAGTGGAAATAATCGGACTAGTTACTCGAGTTAAAACCTTGATATCAGGATTAATTTCTTTAATCTTTTCAGTCCAAGCTTTCATATCTTCGGGAGTATCAACATAAGAAATTGCTACTTCTTTAATTTCTTGCTTGTGTTCTTCAATATCTTTTAAAACGCGCTTATCGCAATTTCTAGAAAATTTCTTACCGCGTCCTTTTTTAGCGACTTCAAGATGACCACCTGGCATGTGTAATTCAATTCTGATATTTAATAAGGTAGCAATCTTACCCGCAAGCGGTCCAAGACGACCTCCTTTAATTAAATTATTGAGGTTTACAACCATCATATAGAGTTTTTGATGTTCTTTAAGTCGCTCAACGTGGGCGACAATTTCTTCAAGACTTTTACCTTCTTTGGCATCTTTAGCTGCAGCTAGTACTTGGTATGCTTCTGCTCGATCAGTTAAGTCAGAATCAATTAAAGTTACTTCTTTGCTCTTACCAATCAAATCCGCAGCTTGTCTAGCAGCCTCAATTGTTCCACTTAAAGAGCGAGCAAGAAAAATACCTACAACTTGACTGCCATCATCAGTCAAATCTTTAAATACTTTTTCAAAAACTCCAATTGATGGTTGACTGGTTTTAGGCAATTCTTTCGATGCATCCATCTTTTTCACAAATTCTTCGCGGCTAATGTCAACGCCATCTGTGTAAGTCTGACCATCAATGGTAATGGTTAACGGAACCACGGTAATGCCATATTTATCAATTTCTTCAGGAGTTAATTGAACTGAGGAATCAGTTACTACTTTAATCTTAGCCATGCTAGCTCCTATCCCCTATTCTTCTTTAATTATTATTCTATGTTAGAATTTATTAAGTACAACCTCAAGTATATCAAAAATACAAAAATGAGTTAAAATTTATTAAATAGATTATAAAAGTATATAAGGCGGAATCAATGAATGTCTTTTAAACAATTGTGGCAAGAGCCCAAAAATCGCTCAAAAACATACAACATTTTAAATAATATTTTTAGTGCTATTACTCATGGTATTGGCTTTTGCCTAGCAGTAGCTGGATTAGTAATTTTAATTGTAAAAGCTGCCCATACAGGAAGTGCGGTAAGAGTAACTGCCTTTACTCTTTATGGTTCAAGTTTGATTATTCTCTATCTCTTTTCAACACTCTACCATAGTTTGATTTTTACTAAAGCTAGAAGGGTTTTCCAGATATTTGATCACTCCTCAATTTTTATTTTAATTACTGGAACTTATACACCTTATACTCTTGTTGCAATCGGCGGCGCTAAGGGCTGGGTAATGTTTAGCATTATCTTAGCTCTAGCAATCTTTGGCATCTTGTTTTATATTTTCAATCAAGGAAAACACGTTGTCTTAGATACGATTTTATACGTATTAATGGGATGGATTGTTATTATTGCTTCTAGCACCCTTTATCCAGTTCTTGGACCAACTGGTTTTTGGCTTCTAGTTTGGGGCGGAATTGCTTATACTGTCGGCGCTATTTTATTTTCAATGCGCGGAGTTCCTTATATACATGTGATTTGGCACATGTTTGTTTTACTAGGATCGATCTTGATGTATTTTTCAATTTTATTTTACGTTTAAAAAGGCAAGTAGTGATTTTTCACTGCTCGCCTTTTTGCTAGCTATTTTAATTATTTAAAGAAAGGAATTCAGTAATTGCCGCTTCGTTGTTGCTAATTACTCCTTCAAGGACGGCCTTCTTAATTTCTTCTAGTAGTAGACCCACTCTTGGTCCAGCTGGAATACCGTTTTTTAATAAAAAGTGGCCATCAATCACTAGATCATGGCTATTTTTAATTGGCAAAGCTTCATAACCATCAACCAAAGCACTGCCGTTAATTGGCTGACCTAAAATATGCGCCAAATCAATGGTCGAAGCAATAGTTTCTAAACCAGCTTGATATAAGTCATAATTATTTGGGGCACGTGAACTAATTAAGTCAAAGAAAGCAACAATATCAGCTACTTGACGCTCCATTGCATTAGAATTCTTCCACATCCGCATAAAAGAAGGAATCTTCTCATTTGGTAATTTTAGTAAAATAATCATCAAAGCCCATAGATTAGCTTCAGTAGTAGGACTAAAATTGAGTTGAGGATAAAGAGCCAAATTCTCTTTTTTACCTTTAAAACCTGGAACTTCTTCAGATAAACCAGTGTCTAAGAAAATCTGAAAAGCCTTTTGGCTACCGGGAGCAATCCCCATTTTGACAAACTCGTCGCGAATTCGTTCAACAGAAATCTTACTGAGCAATTCATGATTATCGCTAATTGCTTGCTCAGTTTCTGGTTCAAGCGTAAATTGCAATTGACTCATAAAACGAACTGCCCGCATCATTCTTAAGGCATCTTCGTGGAAACGGTTCTCAGCTTTACCAACTGCACGGATTAGATGCTTGTCTAAATCGCCCAAACCATCGAAGTGATCAATGACATTGCCATCAACATCCATGGCTAAAGCATTAATCGTGAAGTCCCTTCTCTTCAGGTCTTCTGATAAATTCTGCACAAAAGTTACGTGATCGGGCCTGCGGAAGTCTTGGTATCCTGATTCCGTTCTAAAAGTTGTAATCTCGTAACTTTCACCTTCATAAAGAACTGTCACTGTTCCATGTTTGATTCCCGTATCAATTGTCTTTTTAAAAATTTGCTTAATTTCCATCGGATAAGCACTTGTTGCAATATCAACATCATGAATATGACGATTTAAGAGCAAGTCTCTAACACTGCCTCCAACAAAATAAGCCTCATAACCCGCTTCATTAATTTGTTTTAAAACTGGAAGCGCGGCGGTAAAAACTTCCGGTAAATTGGTAATCTTCATATATTCCCTATTCCCCTTAATTATTCCTTAGTTTTGTAAGAAAGAAGGAAGTAACATGACTAAGATTTTCAATAAACAACTCTTTAAACAATTATTTTTCATAACTCTTGGTTGTAGTATTTATGCTTTTAGCTTAGATGCCATCAGTATCCCTAACAAACTAGCTGATGGTGGAATAAGTGGTATTGCGCTTTTACTTAGATATTGGTTCCATATCAATCCTGGTCTATCAACGTTACTTCTAAATATCCCCTTAATTATAATCGGATATCGTTTTATGGGCAAACGGCTACTTGCCTTGACCATTTGGGGCACGCTTTGTCTATCCTTCTTTTTATCATTTTGGTTACACATTCCTATTATAAACCAATTGAATTTAGAACATGATCTTTTTATTGCAGGTGTCTTGGCAGGACTTTTTTCTGGCTTTGGCATCGGAATTGTCTTTAAATATGGCGGCACTACTGGCGGAACTGATATTATTGCTCGAATACTCGACTTAAAATTAGGTATTCCTGTTGGAAAGTCGCTTCTTGCTTTAGATGCCTTTGTATTAACTATTTCTCTTTCTTACCTAGATATTAAGCATATGATTTATACTTTGCTTGCTAGTTTTGTTTTAGCTCGAATTACTGACTCAATTCAAGCTGGTTCTTACGCAGCACGTGGTCTTTTCATTATTTCAGATAAATATGAAAAAATTGCTAAAATGATTGATGTGCAATTAGATCGTGGTTATACCTTCTTAGACGCAGAAGGCGGCTATGATAGATCTAGCAAAAAAGTTATTTATTGCGTCGTTTCTCCTAGAGAAATTAGTCAGGTAAAAGAATTAATTTTAAGAGAAGATCCTAATGCCTTTGTTTCAGTCGTTGACGTTCACGAGGCATTAGGCCAAGGCTTTACTTACGAAAGAAAAAAGAGACATATTTTCTTTAGAAAATAGTAAAAACTAGTCGCTGTGACTAGTTTTTTTAATTCTCGCAAACTCTCGCGTGCGAAGCGAAAATTTGCGAGAGTTCGCTTTTTTACGAGAGTTAAGTAGATAAGTTAACAAAATAATTTTTCAACCGCATTGTGGTTGTAAGCCATTTTATTCCTTCACATTTTTCAAAGCCTTGCGGACGGCTTCGCTGATTGCCCGACTTGTAGCAGACGCACCAGAAACCGCATCAACATCTGGAGTATTTTCTTTAACAATACGCTCTGGAATAACCTTTAGTGCTCGCTTACCAACATCTTCACTTTCGTGATTTTGTACAATCTCGACATTTTTGATTCCATTATCATAAGTAACACGTACAACAAGCTTGCCACCAATACCAGCATTAGACTCACCAAGATACTGATCTTTATCAAGCTTAATATCTTGAACCTTGTCACCATCTGCTAATTCATTAATGCCGTTATACTTGTCAGAAGCTTCATCTGTAACCTCATCGGTGACGTTAGCTGCTTGCTCGCCTGCAATCTTACCAAAAATCAAACATTCAGCTAAGTTACCGCCACCTTGATACTGGTTTGCGTTAATACCACCTAATTCACCGGCACCATACAAGTGCGGAATTGGCTTGTCATTAACATCCAGAATTTCAGCTTTAGTGTTTCTTTCTGGTCCACCCTGCGTATTCAAAACATTGTAGGCCATCTTAATTGCATAAAATGGGCCCTTGTCCGCAAATTTAGCCATTGATTTAATATCTCGGTCAAATTGATCATCGTAACCATTTTCTACAAAGCGGTTAAACATTTCAACTTGTTCCTTTAAGCCGTTTGCATCAACACCTGTCTTTTCAGCTAACTCTTCAAGCGTACCAGCTTTGATCAATTTTTCATTGAACTTATCGTATGGAATCTGTCCTGCCTCAATGGTTTCATATTGCTTTTGATCAAAAATAATATATGGCTTCTCATGACTACGTGGAACGCGCCAAATACCATGATCAAAAATATGTCCATGACGGTTTGGACCAGCTTCGTTAAAGTAACGCTTACCATCATCCGCCACCATAAAGACGCTGCCGTGGTTAAGCTCTGGCCAGCTGAGAACCAACTTAGATCTCTCGCCTTCTGGCGTGTCAAATGATAAACCATGCAATAAACCAAGAGATTCATAATTGTACATGTGCCACATCTTAGCGCCAACTTCTTGCGCCATCGAAATACCGTCACCCTTATTGTAAACAGTACCTAATGGGGTAAGTTTAGGTGCAGCTAAGTAGTTCTGAATCATTTTCTTATTATTTTCAAAACCACCCGTCGTCAAAATGACGCCCCGTCTGGCTAGGACATTGATCTTTTGACCTAACTTTTCAATTTGAACACCCTTGATTACTTTAGAAATTGGATCTTGAATCAAGTGACTAGCACGTGCTTCATACCAGACATCAATCTTGTCTTTGCGATCTAGAACTTTTTGTCTTAAAAGTTTCCAAAGTGCTGCGTCGAACCAACCATTGTGAACCAAGGTATAGTCATAGGTTTCATGTCCCTTTAGTTCAGGATATTCTTGAGTAACTCCAACACAGTATTCCTTGGGTATCTTGCTAAAGTCATTGATAAAACTAACTGGTTCAACGCCCAAGTACTTCTTTACATACTCCCGCATATTGCACATTCCGCGTACATAGGTTTCAATCATATCTTCTGGCAAATCCATCGGATGCGTTAAGCCAAGATAGTATTCCTTCAACTTGTCATAGTCAGTTCCTGTACCAAGAAGTTGGGCAGAATATCTAGTGTTACCACCTTCATGACCATAAGGAGCAACATCAGCAATTAATACTTTGGCGCCATTATCAGCTGCAAATCTAGCAGCAGTTGCACCTGCTCCACCAAAGCCTAAAACAACAACATCATAATTTGCTTTCCAGTCAATAACTGGAGCTTTTGTTTCTTGTTCCATATTTATTTCCTCGCCATTTTTGTTATCGCTTACAAGGAATAGTATAAGTGTTGACTACAGCTTTGTATAATAATTAGCAGTGTTAAGTTATGATTGTGTTATTTAATTTTGGATAAAAATAAGCTACCTGCCATGGTTTGTGGCAGGTAGCTTGAGTTGGCGCTATTTCTGTTTTAACTTTTGAATTTCTTCTTTTAGATCTTTATTTTGTTTTTCAATTTCATCTAACTTTTGCATGATCTTTTCTAGTTGCACGTCTTTAGCGTCAGATTTATTATCTTCTCTCACAAAATATGTCGTAATCGAACTTGTTAACATCCCAATTACACCAATTCCTACTAGCATTAAAACTAATGCTACTATCTTTCCCACAAAAGTATGCGGGGAAATATCACCATAGCCAACAGTCGTTGCAGTAGCAATCGCCCACCAAAATGACTGAGCTAAGGAAACATGTTCCGTCATAGAGTAAGTAATAGCGCCAATAATTAAAAGGCTAAGACTAGTATATAGAAGATAAATTAAACCATTAGTATAAAGAATTTTTCTCAATCTACCAGTTAAACCAACTAAGCGCAAAACTCTAAGTAAGCGCGTAAGTCTCGCTAGTCTTCCTAGTCGAGCTAATCTGAAAAGTGTAAAAAATCCATTTACAGGGATGATTGATAATAAGTCGAAAATATTATGCTTGAAGAAACTCCACTTATTTTCTGCGATAGTCAGTCGATAAAAATAATCTATCGCAAAAACTACTAAGATGCCATTGTCTACCCACATCCATACCCCAGTGTCTAAATTAATAACTGAAGCATAGTCTAGGATAACAAGAATAATAGATATTATGGCTAAAATAGCCATAGTGAAGTTATATATTTTTTCTTTTTTGGACATTGTCAGTTATTTCCAGATATCAGTTAATACAATATCATCACTTTTAGGTCGATATTCCTTTGATGCATGAGAAACGTGAGCAAAAATTGAAATAGGGAATGCTCTGCCTGTTAATACCGTTTCACCTTGTCCTAAAGATGGTATCATTCCAAAAGATGTTCTGTCTAATGTAGGCATAGTATTTTCAATCATTGCTAAATCTTTTTCATTAACCAAACGATGAATGAAGAAGTTATGTAATTGAGACATAATTGTAGGCGATATATCAGCAGGTCTTTGACTAGCAATAGTCAAAAAGAAACCAAACTTTCTTCCTTCTTTTACTATCTCTTCAAAAGCTACTAGCCTTTTATTTTGCCAATAATCGCTTTTACTACGAACTGATCCTAAAATGTTATGTGCTTCATCAATAATTAAATGTGTTGTTTGCTTTATGTTTGTTCCAGATGCCGCATTTTTTTGTTTATTATATATCATTTTTGCTACTAGCATTGGAATTACTCGCTTGACAGTTAGATTACTATGAAGAAAAGATATTATATTAACAGATTTATAATAATTTTTAAACTCATTTTTATCTCCTACAATAATTACATCTCCTAAATCTCTCAATACATTAGTTATTCTATTAAATAAAAATCCTAAATAATCTGTCAATGTGTTATTCCAAGCTGTTGCAAAAATTTTTTGAAAAGCTAGAAATACTTCAAGCCTTTCAAATTCGTCACAACAGTCAAAACAATAAATAAGTATTTCTTTCAGATCTCCAAAAAAATCATTTGCCAAAGATGAAAAACTCTCTCCCTGATAAAAAAATCTTTCTTTTTTAAAATAAATTGTATTAGATGCTGTAATATTACCTGTACTTTTTATCTTCTGTAATTCTTTTAAATCAATTAACTTCTTTCTTACGATTTGTGCTTTTCCAGAATTTTTAACATATTTATACAAACTTTTCTCGAAAATTTCAATCCATTCTTCTTCGATATTAGGAGTAGTGTGTTTAAAATCACTAAGTAATTTTCTTAATAATCCAACTTCTATTCCGGCCAACTCATCGTTATTTCCATCATTTGCTTTATATTTTTTTAATGCATTTAGCAAAAAAGGTGCTTGTGTACCACTTTTAGCATCAAATAACATTATTAAAATGTCAGGATCCAGAAAAGTATCTTTATCTATAAAAACCTTATCGGATTTCTTAATTTCTCTAGTATTAATATTCAAAATCCTTCTACGGCTTTCATTTAATCCGAAAATATTCTCCCCTCTATACTCACCATTAAAATCAAAAATAAAGAATGATGATCTTTCAAATAAATTGGTCTTGTATTTACTATCAAATAATTTGGAATACAGCATGTGAAGGGTATTTGACTTTCCGCTTCCAGTATTTCCAAAAAATACCAATATGAGAAGCAAAAACTTCATTTATTGGTATATCTAATTTTTTATTCTCAAATATAGTTTTACCAATAAAAATAGACGGTGCATCTTTCTTTATGCCATAAATTAGATCAATGTGTTCTTTTGAAGTAATTGTTACCTCATTTCCAATCATTGGAACATAACTGCTGGTCACTTTAAAACTATTGTTCTCTATTACTCCCTGCATTCGTAAACTAACTATTCTATTTACTGAATTTTTAGAGTACCTATTATCAAATTCTTCACTTTTTACAGAATTTTGTTGATCCATAATCTTCTCATTAACTACTTTAGCAATTATCTTTACATCATTTTGTAAAATAGTTAATAATGCTCCAACCTTAGGGCCCTCTAACAATTCACCATTCCATAAAAATTGTGACTCATTTGACATTGAATACATCCCCACCTGAGAAATGTTTCCATCAACTCCAACAATTACTCCCAAACTTTTATTCATCGTCGTTTTCATCAAATTCTCCACTCATAAAATTCACTAATGTACTCAGTGTAATTTTTTTAGTACCTGGCAATTCATATTCGTGGTACTTCATATTATCATTGCTCTTATCTTTTGGAACAATAAAGTAAATATTATTAGGAGTTTTTCCATCAGATTTATAGTCTAAATTTTCAATAATAGTGTCAGCATCTTTTTTAGCATAACAAAAGCAAATTACAATTAATTCAGGATTAGCAATCGCTCTTTTTACCATCTTAGCTATATGTTTATCTTGAAATGAAAAACCAATCACCACTAGAACTGACTGTGGTTTGTCTAATTCATTTGTAAAAAATCTTAACATACTAAAAAAATGGTTCTGACTAAATGTATCGTTCAATTCCAATCCTGTTGGCTTTACTACAACCGGATCATTAACAACTTTCGAACGAATATATATACTTTCATCACCTTTATGCTTTTCCCAATTAACCGATCCATGCGGTTTAATTAAAGAAATTGATGGTATCTCAGAAATGTAATTATCATTCATTCCCTTATAAGAAACCACTTGATCAAAATTACTACTTTCCAACACTCGATCAAAATACCCTGTTGCACCATCATTTATAACAAATTTATAATTTCGAGAAACTTGATCAAATGCTTTTTCAATAAAAAAATCATAGTTTGTTGTAAAAATATTCGCTCTTCTTGGAGTTTCTCTAGAATTTGACATATTTAAATTTTCAACTATCTGTCTGATAAATGCCATATAAACATTAAGAGTTTGGGTAACATCAGCAGAATGATTATTAGTAGTTAATTCTTTACTCACTTGCTTGACTTTTTCTATCAGGTTGTTATTCGCTTCCTCAGTGGATTTATACTTCTTATTAAATTCTCCCATTAATGGAATCGCTGGTGAAGAACAGCCTGAACCTACTAAGATATTTAATCTTTTAGAAATAGTTAATTTTCTTAACTCTTTTACTTTCATTTCTACATCTATCCTATCAATTTGTACCTTTATACATTATTTAATATGCTTAGTATATCAAAATATTATTTTTTATTTACCCTATTCTTGTTTGGGAGCAACGTAAGTTGGGGCATACAATTAAGTATATAGGTACTGGAAAAAGCAAATGCAATGATAAAAGTACTGGTAAATATAAAATTTTAGGGTCAACTGGCGTTATAGGTTATAGTAACCATTATGATTATGATGGTGATTTTATACTAACGGCTAGAGTTGGAGCAAATGCAGGAAAATTATACAGACATTCAGGTAAGGTGAAAATTACTGATAATACAGTTTTTATACAAGGACCTCAATTAAATTTTATTTATTACTTATTAAGTAATTTTGATCTAAAAAAATTGTCGTTTGGCTCTGGTCAGCCATTAATTAAAGCAAGTGAATTAAAGAAATTATTTTTGAATTTTCCAATAACTAGTATTGAGCGAAAAAATATTGGAATAATCTTTAATAAATTAGAATGTATTCTATCTCTTCAGCAACGAAAATTGAAAGACTATTCACTCATAAAAAAGAAGTTATCAAATATATTTTTTAATGATACGATAGTTAACCAAAATAATTTTCTATTTAAACATCGTGTTAAGGCTAGCCAATTATTTATTTCGTTTAGTAAAAAAGGATTTGTACATTTACCTGTTCTTTCTGCATCACAGGATAAAGGAATGATTTTTAGAGAAGACGAAAGTAAGAACATATTGTATGCACATAACAATCTAACTAATTATAAATTAGTTGAACCTGACGATTTCGTAGTGCATTTACGATCTTTTCAAGGTGGTTTTGCTTACTCAGATAAGACAGGCATTGCTTCTCCAGCATATACAATATTTAAATTTAAGGATGATGTAGATTATAACCCAGTGTATTGGAAAGAGAAATTTAAAAGTTATAATTTTATTCAATTACTAAAAAAAGTTACATATGGTGTAAGAGATGGTAGAAGCATTAGTTTTTCTGATTTTCTGTCACTATATTTAACATTTCCTGATATCGAAATTCAGAATAAAATTGGAAGTGCTTTATCAAAATTAGACACGCAAATTTCTGATCAGAAAAAAATCATAAAAAAACTAGAAAATGTAAAACAATTCCTCCTCCAAAACATGTTCATCTAACTATAAAAGGACATCACTAACCGATGTCCTTTTTTGCTTAACCTAATTGTGATAAATGATGTAATATTTTGTCATTATCTTTATTTTCAAGTTCACGAATAATGTGAATATACGTTTCCTGCGTTGTAGTCGTATTACTATGTCCCAATCTTTTAGCTACACTAGCTATAGAAACTCCTTCATATAAAAGTAGCGAAGCATGAGTATGACGCAAGCCATGAATTGAAATAATCGGAATATCTAACTTTTCACAATATGTTGCCAGCTTTTGATTTAACGTAGAATTATATACTCGCTGATCTTTATCAAAGAAAATCAATTGATCATCTTCTTTAGAACGAATTAAGGATTGGAATTGTTGCATTAATTGCCAGTCTATAATAACAGAACGATTGGATGATTCATTCTTAGTAGGTTGAAAATGACCTTCTTTTTCTTTATAGTTCCATGATTTATTAATAACTATCCTCTGTTTTTCAAAATCAAAATCTTCTTTAGTTAACGCTAACGCTTCAGCAAATCGTAAACCGGTTTTAGCAATTAATAAAAAGAATCAGTCCCAATTAAGTTCAGAACTTAAATCTAATGATCTAAGTAACTTTTGTAAATCAAACAAGTTTAAATACTTTATTTTCTTTTCACTGGGATTACATCCCTTAATAATTGCGCGCCTTGTTGGATCGCTTTTTAATAACCCATCGTCTACCGCGTCAAATAGGCTAGCTTTCAGATGATGATGAAAATCTAAAGTAGTTGTCTTTTCATGATTACGTGCATACGAATTTAGAATCTGTTGATAGTTACGACGGTTAAGTTCATTCATATGTAGATTCGGTGCAAGTTCTTTCAAACGTTTTTGAACTAAATAATACTTATCAAGAGTAACTTGTCGAACAGCATTGTCTTTATAAATATGAATCCAGTCAAGATAATACTTGTAAAATAACTTGGTGCTATATTTCTTTTGTGACATAGAAAAACCTCCTTAAAATATTAAGTCACGTACTTAATTGTTTAAGGAGGTTATATTTTTGCAAGAGTTTTTAGATAAACATATTTTGGAGGAGAAATTGTTTGATTTGAATCAAAGTATGCATTTTGTTATTGCCCGCTTTTAATGCATAATCAATATGTTTAAAAAGAGTGGAAATCTTGCTTTGCTGTTTTTTAGATTTTAAAATAACAAACTTGAATTTTTCTATATCAGAAGCAGAAACATTTGGTTGAGCGCCAGAAATCAAAATTCTTTCTAATTGTCTTTTAAATTGATCACTAATAAGTAAATAGTATAAATAGTTATAGTCGATTTTATGATTATTTACAAAATAACCTACACGTTGATTTTGTAGATAAATATTATTTGAATTAACTCGTGCAATTTTTCCTGTTGTCGCTCCTGACATTGCTAAAACAATATCATTTTTTGCAAGTTGATAGTCGCTCTTTAAGGACAATACATATGAGTATGGACCTTCAATCTCTCCATTTTGTGATATATTAGCAATTTTTATTAATGGAAAAACAGATTTTGTAAATCCAGAACTTTTAAAAGCATATCCGCCACGAATATTAGTTATATCTTTCAGGGTCTTAGAAGCTGATTGACTAGACGTTTTTGAAATAAAATGCGTTAATAGTGCATTTTTAAGCTTATTTATTAATTTAACTTTTCGTTGCTGAAGCGTGATAAGCAGAGACAATAATTTCAAAATTTCTGATATTCTTTCTTGTTCAATTCTATTATTCGGGATGCTCAAATTCAGCTCAAAAAAATCTTGAGGACTGATATTCAATAAACCATGATTTCTTGCTCCTTCGGTAGCTCGTTTATAAATTTCTTTATACCATTTTGTTGAATCAAAATATTCTTCTAAGTAATCAGTATTTATAGAAACTGGTTTAAAGGCAATATAAAGAGTCGATAAAACTCCTAATTTATAATTGTTCAATCGTTTAATAGCTCCAAAAGGGTAATCTTTTGAATAGCTTTTGTTATAAGCAAACTCGCCATTCTTTAATAAAAGATAATTTTCTAGTTTTTTACTTGCAATCTGTTTATCAAAAAATTTACGCTGATCTACTAATCCATATTGAGCAGAGATAGTTAAAGGTAGCGTTGAATCTAAATTTAAATTTTTTCTACTAATACGCTTAGTAATATTTTCCAACTTACGTTGCTCCCATTCGTCAGTGAAGCCTTTAAAACGCAGTGCTGGTACTCTTTTATCGTCACTCTTAGTCACGAGTTTCTTCCTCCAATTCCTTAATAATGGCGTTTAATCCATCCATTATATCGTCATCGTCAGATGTTAATTCCTTAAGCATCCCTACTAACTCTTTCTGATTCTTCTGAATTTCAATATTAGTTTCATGAAGATCAGCAGCTACTTTCTTCAAATCAACAGGTGGTTCTGGAACAAAAGTATCAACGTATCGAGGAATGTTTAAATTAAAGTCATTTTCCTTAATCTCATCAAATGAAGCAACGTGAGCATAACGTTCAACATCCTTACGCTCTTTATAAGTATTGATTATTCTATCAATATCTTCATCTCTCAAAATGTTTTGATTTTTATCTTTTTCAAATCCCTTAGATGCATCAATGAACAGAACATCTTTATTAGCCTTGTTTTTCTTAAGAACTAATATAACTGTCGGAATTCCTGTTGAATAGAATAATCCAGCAGGCATACCAATAATTGCATCAATTTGATTCTTTTTAAGTAAAGCTTCACGAATTTTGCCTTCTTTTGCTCCTCTAAAGAGAACCCCATGAGGTAAAACAATTGCCATAGTTCCGTTTTGATCTAGGTGATACAAGCCGTGCAGTAAAAATGCATAATCAGCTTTAGTCTTCGGGGCCAATCCATAATCTTTAAAACGAGGATCTTTCAACTTTCGATCACTATTATCCCAACGTTGCGAATATGGAGGGTTAGCAACAACGACATCGAAGTTTCGAGGATGATCAATTCCTTGTGCATCCACTCCATCTGGCCAATCCTGTTCGAGAGTATCAGCATTCTTCAATGTCATTCGATCATAAGATACATCATTCATTAATAAATTCATACGTGCCAAGTTATATGTCGTAGTATTTAACTCCTGCCCATAATATAAAATTTTAT
>OGKH01000687.1_pt1 | contig 17185 bp, 10 predicted proteins | sample 1572421 | NCBI WGS metagenome assembly OGKH01 (sample SAMEA2582084, study PRJEB24529) | metagenome | biome: Human gut stool | place: China | collected 2011
ACATGAACATCACGATAACATTAAATGGAAAAAAGATCTCGGAGGAGATCGACGCAGACCTTCTTCTGATCGATTTTGTGCGGAATCACGGCTGTTACAGTGTAAAGCGCGGATGTGAGACGTCGAACTGCGGGCTCTGCACGGTATTTTTAGATGAAAAGCCGGTGCTTTCCTGCTCCGTTCTTGCGGCGCGGGCAGACGGAAGAAGTGTGACGACGCTGGAAGGACTTCAGGACGAAGCGAAGGAATTCGGCGCTTTTATCGCGGATCAGGGCGCCGAGCAGTGCGGATTCTGCAATCCTGGCTTCATTATGAACGCGCTGGCGCTGTTCCGGGAAAACGAATATCCGGATACGGAGGAAATCAAGGAGTATCTGGCGGGCAACTTATGCCGCTGCTCCGGCTACGAGGGACAGCTTCGCGGTATCCAGGCATTTCTCGCATGGAAGAAAGAAAAGAACGGGTGACGGTCCGGTGAGGCGCGCGTGTGACGGTCGGACCGTGACAACACGCAGAACAAATGATGTTAGACTGTTACAAATACAGAAAGAGGACGAAAGTTATGAAATATGTAAATAAACCTGTCCGGAAAAAGGACGCGATGCAGCTTGTGACCGGACAGCCTGTATACATGGACGATATCGCTCCGAAGGACTGCCTGATCGTAAAACTCCTGCGCTCCCCGCATGCGAACGCGATCGTGACTTCCTTGAATAAGACGGCTGCGATGAAAGTGGACGGGATCGAGGCGATCTATACCTGGGAAGATATCCCGCAGGATGCGAAGCGGTACACGCAGGCAGGACAGACATATCCGGAATTAAGCCCATATGACAGACAGATTCTGGATCAGCATGTCCGTTATGTTGGAGATCCCGTTGCAATCGTTGCTGGGGAGAATGAAAAGTGCGTTGATCAGGCGATCAAGATGTTACGTGTGGAATACGAAGTATTGCCAGCAAACTTAGATCCACGTAAGGCAATGGATAAAGATACACCGCTAGTGCATCCAGAAGATAACTGGAAAGCATTATGTAATATTGGTGCAGATAATAAGAAAAACCTGTGTGCAACAGAAGAAACACACGAAGGAGATGTCGATGCGGTATTAGCAGAGTGCGACGTGGTTGTAGAACATACATATCATACAAAAGCAAATCAGCAGGCAATGATGGAGACATTCAGAACTTATTGTTTTATTGACGAATATGGAAGATTGAACGTTGTTAGTTCCACACAGATCGTATTCCATGTACGAAGGATCTTATCCAATGCATTATGCATTCCAAAATCAAAGATTCGTGTATCAAAACCAAGAATCGGTGGAGGATTTGGAGCAAAACAGAGTTCTATCTCCGAAGTATATCCAGCATTTGTCACATGGATGACAAAGAAACCATCCAAGATTATTTTTTCAAGAGAAGAGTCTCAGATCGCATCTTCACCAAGACATGAGATGCAGGTAACAGTTCGTGTCGGAGCAAACAAGAATGGAAAGATCCGTGCGATCGATGTTTATACATTATCCAATACAGGAGCCTATGGAGAACATGGTCCAACAACGGTAGGGTTATCTGGGCATAAATCAATTCCATTATATCGAGATCTGGAAGCGCATCGTTTTGCATATGATGTTGTGTATACAAATCGTATGTCAGCTGGGGCTTATCGTGGATATGGTGCGACACAGGGTGTGTTTGCGCTGGAATCAGCAGTCAGTGAACTTGCAGCTAAGATAGGAATGGACCCAACGAAGATCCGTGAGATGAACATGGTCCGTGAAGGCGATGTGATGCCAGCATATTATGGAGAAACAGCAAACAGCTGTGCTCTGGATCGATGCCTTGCTCGTGCAAAAGAGATGATCAAATGGGATGAAAAATATCCATGCAAAGATATGGGAAATGGAAAAGTTCGAAGTGTCGGACTGTCAATGGCGATGCAGGGTTCCGGTATTTCTGGCGTTGACGTTGGTTCTGCAACGATCAAATTAAATGACGATGGATTGTATACACTTTCTATTGCAGCAGCGGATATGGGAACTGGATGTGATACGATCTTGGCCCAGATGGCGGCAGAATGTCTGGAATGTTCTATTGATGATATCATGGTCAGCGGAGCAGATACAGATACATCACCATACGATTCTGGATCTTACGCATCAAGTTCTACCTACGTCACAGGAAAAGCAGTGGAACGTGCCTGTGAAAAATTAAAGGGACATATTTTCAATAAAGCAGCTGAGATGATGGAAGCTGCAGATACAGATACTCTGGAATTTGACGGAAAGAAAGTCAGAGATGCAGAGAGCGGCAAAGAAGTTTCATTAGTGGACATCGCAACAGCATCTATGTGCAACAATAATGAAACTTTCCAGGTGACAGAGACAAACAGTTCTCCAGTATCCCCACCACCATTTATGGTAGGAATGGTTGAGATTGAGCTTGATAAAGAGACAGGACATATTGAAATTTTAGATTATGTTGCGGTCGTAGATTGTGGAACACCAGTCAATCCAAATCTTGCAAGAGTTCAGGTAGAAGGCGGGCTCGGTCAGGGAATCGGAATGGCATTGTATGAGGGTGTTGATTACACACCAAATGGATATGTAAAACAAAATTCTTTCATGCAGTATAAAGTTCCAGCAAGAGTCGATGTTGGAAAGCTTCGTGTAGAATTTGAGAGCAGTTATGAGCCAACAGGACCATTTGGAGCAAAATCTATCGGAGAGATCGTTATCAACACACCATCTCCAGCATTAGCCCATGCCGTATTTAATGCAACCGGATTATGGATCCGAGAATTGCCGATCACCAGTGAAAAGATCGTTATGGGATTATTGGAGAAAGAATAATATAACATGGATAAAATAAAAGCAGCAGTCATTTATCTTGCATCAGGAAACAGCAAACGTTTTGGTCAGGAGAATAAATTATTGCAAATGATCGGAACCAAGCCAATGTATCGTTACGGATTGGACCGATTGATCGACCTATGCAAAGAACATGAAGAATTTGAGATCATTGTTGTCACACAGTATCAGGAAATTATGAAGCAAACGCAATACGACCCAATAACGACAGTGTTTTGTCCAGAAAGTAAATATGGGATTTCATGGTCGATCAAAGCAGGGATCAAAGTAGCGAAAGATGCAGAATTCTATACATTTTTCGTAGCAGACCAGCCCAATATGAAAAGAGAGACAATCGAAAGATTTCTCTCTTTTATGGCAGATGAATCTTGTGAACTTGGCTGTGTCAGAACAGAAGAAAACCTTGGAAATCCCGTATGGTTCTCAAAGAAAGAGAAACGAGAATTGGGATCGCTTACAAAAGATCAAGGTGGCAAGAAAATCCTCAAAAAACACATAGAAAATGCCAGATTTTTCAAGGTATTGGAAGAAACTGAACTTTGCGATATAGATTATCCAAAAGAAATGCAAGCAATGCTTGCAAAGCGAGGAAAAAGTAGTTAAAATATTATTTAAAATACAAAAGAGCGTGGAGGCCAAGTGATGGAATTATTAAAAGAGAGAATTCGAAAAGATGGAGTCGTGAAAGAAGGAAATGTCCTCAAAGTAGACCGCTTTTTGAATCATCAGATGGATGTAAAATTATTCCGTGAGATCGGTAAAGAATTTAAGAAACGTTTTGAAGGCGAAGATATCAATAAGATCCTTACGATCGAAGCATCAGGAATCGGAATCGCCTGTGTTGTGGCAGAGATTTTTGATGTACCAGTCGTATTTGCAAAGAAAACACAGACAAAGAACATCGCGGGAGATGTATATACAACAAAGGTAGAATCATTCACACATGGAAGAGTCTACGACATCATTGTATCCAAAGAATTCTTAGGAGAAGGAGATCATGTATTGCTGATCGACGATTTCCTTGCTAACGGTAAAGCCTTAGAAGGATTAGCGAAATTGGTCAAAGATTCCGGAGCAGAACTGGTCGGAGCAGGAGTTGTGATCGAGAAAGGATTCCAGCCAGGAGGAGATTTCTTAAGAAAACAGACACACTTAGAATCTCTTGCGATCGTAGATGCTATGGACGAGAAAACAGGAGAAATCACATTCCGTGAATAATGTCTTTGGCGTTTTTGTATGTAGGCTTGCATGTATATGACAGAAATAAAAGAAAAACAAATATTTAAAAGAATCCGGTGGCAACTCCGCATTCTTTTAAATATTTGTTTTTCTTTTATTTCTGTCATATACACATGAAGTCTATTCAAACCACTACACAGTGTGTATGTTTTACTGTATTAGCATTAATAATATCTGTCTGCTTCTATAAAAATTAAAAAACGATAACGTTTAACATACACCCATCAGCTTGAATTTTATGAATACTCGACACATTCCCATCATACAATTAAAAAATTTTACAAAAACTTATCATTCCCATGTACCTTTCCTTAATCTCCCAAGTGTATAGTTAAACTCAACAGAGAATGATTGACTATATCAAAGGAGGATCTTATTGTGAGAACAATTCGCAGAAACATAGCAAGAAATGCAAAAAAATATGCAGCAAAAGCAACTGTATCAGCCATGATGTTAGCAGGCGGAGTTATGATGGCATCTCCAATCCTTTCATCAACAGTCAGCGCAGCGACAGAACATTGGAATGATGCATCTGCTTCTAAAACAGAAAGCTGGTCCACATGGAAAGCAAACTGGGATAAATACAGTACAAATTATGAAAATGTATCCCTAACACCAGGAGCGACAGAATCACAGCTTAATTTTGCATACTACAGCAAGACAGAAGAAACACCAAAAGTTAAGATTGCAACAAAAGCAGATATGTCTGATGCAAAAGAAGTCGAAGGAAAACAGACACAGGCAGTAGCGATCGAAGGTGTTCAGTACTATTCAAACAAAGCATCTGTAAATGACCTGAAAGAAAATACAACTTACTACTATCAGGTATTCCAGAACGGAAAATATCAGGATGTACAGAAATATTCTACAAAATCATTTAAAAATTATTCTTTCTTATATGTAGGAGATCCTCAGATCGGAGCATCTTCAGGACAGACAAGTACTGAAGGAGATGCGATGAAAGATAATAACTATGCAGCAAGAAATGATAGTTATAACTGGAACAACGTATTAAATAACGCGGTAAAACAGAATCCAAATTTAAGTTTTGTTGCATCCGCGGGAGATCAGGTAAATAACAATAACAATGAAAAACAGTATGCAGGTTACCTTGGAGCAGATGCTTTAAGATCTCTTCCAGTAGCAACAACGATCGGAAACCACGATTCTGGATCAGCACAGTATGAGATGCATTACAACAATCCAAATGCATTTGATACAGGTGGATATAGAAACACAGCAAAGTATACAGAAGGAAAGACAGCAGCAGGAACAGACTATTATTACACATATGGAAATACATTATTTATCGTATTAGACACAAACAATTACAACTGTGCAACTCACGAAAATGTTATGCGTAAAGCAATCAAAGAAAATCCAAATGCAAAATGGAAAGTTGTAATGTTCCACCAGGACATTTATGGATCAGGATATGATCATTCAGATTCTGACGGAATGGTTTTAAGAACACAGTTAACACCATTAATGGATAAATATGATATTGATGTTGTACTTCAGGGACATGACCATACATACTCCAGAACATATCAGTTACAGAGTGATGGGCAGGCACATGATAAATTCGCAAAAACAGAAAATACAGCAAATTACGCAAAAGAAAACAACTGCTACGAAATCGTTGATACAACAAAAGGTGGAACGGTTGTAAATCCAAAAGGAACTGTATATTTAGAAGCAAACTCAGCAACAGGATCTAAATTCTACAATCTGATCACAGCAAAACAGGATTTCATTTCTGAGAGAAGCCAGACATGGACACCAAGTTATTCTGTAGTCAATGTAACAGATGACTCCTTTGAAGTTACAACATACGATGCGGACACAGGAAAAGTATTAGACGGATCATCTTCATATAAGATCGTGAAGAAAGTAGAAGATACCAAAAAAGATGATGCGAACTCAAATACAACAAAGAAAGATGATACAACAGTAGTACAGACAAAAGACCAGACGATCACAGCAACAGCATCTTATAAGAAGAGTGAAACATCCAAAGCATTTAAATTAAATGCAAAAACAAATGGAAATGGAAAACTCACTTACACAACATCAAACAAAGCAGTTGCAACAGTTGATGCCGCAGGAAAAGTAACAGTCAAAGGACCAGGAGTTGCCAAGATCACAGTCAAAGCAGCAGCAACTACAGACTACAAAGCAGCTTCCAAAACAGTTACAGTGACTGTAGCACCAAAGAAACAGAGTATTTCTTTAGTAAATAAGATCAAAAAACAGCTAACGATCAAATGGAAAAAGAATACGAAAGCATCAGGATATCAAGTTGTATATTCTACAAACAAGAAATTTACAGGTAAAAAGACAGTAAGAAAAGCGAAAACAACAACATCTTACAAGATCAAAGGTCTGAAAAAAGGGAAAAAATATTACGTCAAAGTCCGTTCTTACAAAACAGTAAATGGAAAACGTATTTATGGAGCCTACAGTACAGCCAAAAAAGCAACAATCAAATAGAGATGATAAAGAATTAGTGTCGTAACTTAATTTATCAGACAGAGCAAAAGCCTGCGCCCGGAATGATAGATCCGGACACAGGCATTCTCTGATTTTTCTTTATAAATAAAAGGCTACGATTTATAGAAAGAAGACAACTTATGGAAAAAGCAGTATCATGGAAAAAAATCTTGATCCTCGCAATAGCAGTGTGTTTGTTTGCAGGGATCATAGTCAAATGCAACCAGTTTCAGAAAACGCCATTGGCATCTTATAAAGGACAAAAATATGAAAAAGCAGTTGTAACAAAGATCATAAAAGATAATCTTGCAGAAGACGGAAGTCGTTATGGAACGCAGAAAGTTCTGGTCAAAATAACAACGGGAACCTACAAAGGAAAAGAAAAACAGGCGATCAATCCGAGCGGAACTTTATTTGGAGCGGACTGTAAAGTAGGAGCAAGGATCATCGTGATCGTAAATAAAAGTGGAACAAATGCAGGATTTACCGTATATAGTCAGGACCGTACCATGGCAATCTATGGATTTGCGTTGATCTTTGCGGCAGTGGTATGTGCGATCGGCGGGAAGAAAGGCGTTTATGCTATTTTGAGCCTTGTATTTGCGTTTGCATGTATCATTGGTATCATGTTCCCGATGATGTATCGGGGAATTTCACCGATCGTGTTGACGATCATTGTAGCAGTGTTGACAACGATTGTAACATTAGGACTTCTTGGTGGATATTCGAGCAAAACAGTGTCTGCGATCCTTGGAACAGCGATCGGAGTCGTGATCGCAGCAGTGGCAGCGATGACATTTGGAAAAGCAGCAGGGATCACAGGATATAATGTATCGGATATCGAAGCATTGAACTATGTCGGACAAAATACAAAGATAAAGATCGGAGAATTGCTTTTTGCCGGAATCATCATTTCAGCATTAGGAGCCGTCATGGACGTTGGTATGTCCATTGCATCTACGATTCAGGAAATTTATGAAACAGACAAAACACTGTCCATGAAACGACTTTTTGTATCAGGAATCAATGTTGGAAGAGATATGATGGGAACGATGACGAATACACTGATCTTTGCTTATGTAGGCGGTGCAATGACAACATTAGTGATCAATTACGCATATGATCTAAGCTACAGACAGTTAGCGAACTCTTATGTGATCGGAATTGAGATCATGCAAGGATTATCTGGAAGTCTTGGTGTTGTATTAACAGTACCGATCACAGCATTGATCGCATCATTTCTTGCAGTGCGCAAAAAATAAATTTTATAATTCATAAAATAAATCATAAATACGATCTATGGATTTTATAAAAAACATCTATAAATCTATTGACACAGAAAAAAATTTCATGTATCGTAAAAACATCAAAACAAGGAGAAACTAAGATGACAACAAGTAAGATGAATAATTGCACATTTTATTACTTTAGCTTTCAGGGTTATTATTTTTATCCTGACTATTTTTGTTGCAATGAATCATCGCCAAAACTTATGTCACTTTAAACCGACAGAGTAAAACATTTAAGGCATGCATTCTTGCAACAGAGTGCATGCCTTTTCTTTTTACTCAAAGAAGCAAAGGCCGCACCAGAGAAGCAGGATAGAAACGACTTGCCAGGAAAGGACGAACATCATGATTATTATTTTAAAGAAACAGGCAGAAGAAGCAAAGATCAACGCATTAAAGAAAGAGATGGAAGAGCAGGGACTGGGAATCCACGAATCCGAAGGTATTAACACAAGGATCCTTGGATTAGTGGGAGATACATCTGTTGTAGATATGCGTCATATCATGGCAAACAGCATCGTTGAAAATGTACAGCGTATTCAGGAGCCATACAAGAAGGCCAACAGAAAATTCCATCCAAACGATACAGTTGTTGATGTAAACGGAGTAAAGATCGGTGGTGGAAACTTCCAGGTGATCGCAGGACCATGTTCTATTGAGACAAAAGAACAGATCACAGAAGTCGCAAACGATGTGAAGAATTCTGGTGCAGGATTATTAAGAGGAGGAGCTTTCAAACCAAGAACTTCCCCATACTCTTTCCAGGGACTTCATGGAGAAGGATTAGAATTATTATTAGAAGCTAAGAAAGCAACAGGACTTCCAGTTGTTACAGAGATCATGGATGCAAGTCATCTTCCATTATTCGAAGATGTGGACCTGATTCAGGTTGGAGCAAGAAATATGCAGAACTTTGAATTATTAAAAGAATTAGGAAAGATCAACAAACCAATCTTATTAAAGCGAGGACTTGCAGCAACGATCGAAGAATGGTTAATGAGTGCAGAATACATTATGGCAGGTGGAAATGAAAATGTAATCCTTTGTGAGAGAGGAATCCGAACATACGAAACAGCCATGAGAAATACATTAGATCTTTCTGCAATCCCTATGATTAAGAAGAAATCCCATCTTCCAGTCATGGTAGATCCATCTCATGCAACAGGAATCAGAGCTATGGTAGAGCCAATGGCATTAGCAGCGATCGCAGCTGGGGCCGATGGATTAATGGTAGAAGTTCATAATGATCCAGCCAAAGCATTATGTGATGGACCACAGTCACTGACACCAGAACAGTTTGATACATTGATGAAGAAGGTAAATAAGACAAGAGAATTCTTTCAGGCATTATAACTAGAAAAAATCTTGCTGAGAATTGTAAATTGGGATATACTATAACTAAAGAAAGAAAAAGACAACCCGGGAATCCATTGATTTCCGGGTGTTTGTCAGTTTTATAGATTCTAGGGAAAAAGGAGAGATATCTTATGAAAGTAATCGTCGGACTGGGGAATCCGGGAAAGAAATATGACAACACAAGACACAATATTGGATTTGAAGCCCTTGATTATATTGCAGACAAAGAAGGCATAAGTATAAATACAGGGAAACACAAAGCATTGATCGGAACTGGTTATATGGGAGGAGAAAAAGTCCTTCTTGTGAAACCACAGACATTTATGAACTTAAGCGGGGAAAGTCTTCGTCCAATCATGGATTTCTATAAATTAGAGCCAGAAGATTTTATCATTATTCATGATGATATCGACCTTGATGTTGGAAGACTGCGTATCCGAAGAAAGGGAAGTGCAGGGGGACATAATGGACTGAAAAGTATCATCAGTCATTTAGGAAGTATGGATTTCCCAAGGGTGAAGATCGGTGTTGGAGAGAAACCAAAAGGATATGATCTGGCAGATTATGTATTAGGACATTTTACAAAAGAAGAACAGGCAATCTTTGCGGAACGTTTTGATGAAGTGTACGATGCAGTACAGCTGATCGTTATGGGCGACATCACAGAAGCGATGAACCGCCACAATAAGAAAAAGTAGGGATAGAAAGTGTTAGAAAATATATTAAAAGACGATCCGGTATACAGACAATTAAAGGATGAGGTCGAAGATTACTGTGGCCCGGTTCTTGTATCAGGATGCACCGATACAGCCAAATGGCATCTGACCAGTCTGATCGGAAATCATAAGAAAAAGCAATTTAAGATCATCATCGTACCAGACGAGAACAAAGCAAGACAATGGGTCGAGGCAAGTCATTTCTTTGGAGAAAAGGTTCAGTATATTCCAGCAAAAGATCCATTATTCTATACAGCCGATGTTCATGGAAATGCAATCGCAAGAGACCGTATGCTGGCGATCAAGAAGATCGTGGATGACAAATGTGGAACCTTTGTGATGACAATCGATGCTGTGATGGATCAGGTTGTTCCATTAAGTGATATCAAGAATCATAAGATGACGTTTAAAATGGGAGAGATACTGGAAGAGGCAACGATCGCAGAAGAATTTGTTGCCAGAGGATACGAAAAAGCACCATTTGTTGAGGCTCCAGGCGAGTTTGCTGTGCGAGGAGGAATCATTGATATTTTCCCATACACGCAGGAAAGCCCATATCGTATCGAACTATGGGGAGATGAAATTGATTCGATCCGAAGTTTTGATAAAGAAAGCCAAAGATCCATCGAAGAAGTCGATGCTCTGACCATTTATCCGGCATCAGAGATCATTTTAAATCAGCCAAGGATTGAACATGGTCTTCGAAATATGGAAGAAGATTATGAGAAGTTATCACAGAAGTTTAAAAAAGAAAAAAAATATGATCAGGAAACCCGACTAAGAAAAGAAATGGACCGTGTCCGTGAGGAATTAAGGGAACTTCATATGTTGATCGGAGTAGAAGGTTACCTCCCATATTTTTATGAAAATACAGAATGCATCTTAGATTATTTCCCAGAAGAAAGCATGATCTATATGGATGAACCAAAACATATCAGAGAACGTGCAGATGCATTTTATCTGGAATTCTCAGAGAGTATGAAAAGCCGTCTGGAAGGTGGGTATCTTCTGCCTAAACAGGCAAATACGGTGACAGATTATGAGAGTATTTTATATCAGATCGAGAAACATAAGATGCTATGTTATTCGATTTTATCTGCTGAGATCAATGATTTTAGAGTTGCTAGAACCTTATTTATGGATACAAAATCCATTCAGTCTTATAACAACAGTTTTGAGCAGTTAGTCAAAGATCTTACCAAATATCAGAGTAAGGACTACAGGATCGTTGTTGCTTCTCCATCTGTTACAAGAGCGAAACGTCTAAGCAGTGATCTGAGAGAAAATGGTTTGGTTGTGACATATGATAAGGACTTGAAATATGGAGTGGAAGCAGGGCAGATCGTTGTCACAGCAGGAAAGCTTCTGACAGGAATTGAATATCCGGCAGCCAAATGGGTATTGATCTCAGAAGGAGACATTTTCAAAGGAAGAGAAGAAAAAAAGCGCCGAAAGAAAGAGAAGAAAAAACAAGGAGAAAAGATCCGAAGTTTTGCAGATATCAATATCGGTGATTACGTTGTTCATGAAAAACATGGAGTCGGTATTTACCGCGGAATCGAAAAGATCACAACAGATGGGGTTGAAAAGGACTACATCAGTATTGAATATCAGGGCGGTGATAATTTATTTATTTTAGCATCAGCCCTAGACCAGATCGCAAAATACGCAAGTGCAAATGCAAGAAAGCCGAAACTTCATAAATTAGGTGGAAATGAATGGAAGAAGACGAAAACACGTGTCAAAGGTCAAGTCAAAGATATTGCGGAAGAACTCGTGCAGTTATATGCACTAAGACAGGCAAAAGAAGGATATGTCTATGACAAGGACACTGTATGGCAGAAAGAGTTTGAAGAATTATTTCCATACGATGAAACGCAGGATCAGTTAAATGCGATCGATGATACGAAAAGGGATATGGAAAGCAAGAAGATCATGGACCGACTGATCTGTGGAGATGTCGGGTATGGCAAGACAGAAGTAGCGATCCGTGCAGCATTTAAGGCAGTAGACAATGGAAAACAGGTGGCGTATCTCGTACCAACCACGATCCTTGCACAGCAGCATTACAATACATTTGCACAGAGATTTCATGATTACCCGATCACCGTACGCATGATGTCTAGATTTTGTACAGCAAAAGAGCAGAAAGAGACGATCGAAGGACTCAAAAATGGAACGGTAGATGTCGTGATTGGAACGCATCGTTTATTGTCCAAAGACATGCAGTATAAGAATCTGGGACTGCTCGTAATTGATGAAGAACAGCGTTTTGGTGTGACACATAAAGAAAAGATCAAGACAATGAAAAAAGATGTTGATGTCTTATCATTATCTGCTACACCAATTCCAAGAACCCTGCATATGAGTCTGATCGGAATCCGTGACATGAGTGTATTAGAAGAACCACCGCATGACCGAAGAGCGATCCAGACATATGTTATGGAATATAATGAAGAACTGGTCAAAGAAGCGGTCTACCGCGAAATGACACGTGGCGGGCAGGTATATTATGTGTATAACCGCGTCAATAATATCGCAGAAGTGACAGCCGAATTACAGAGATTGCTTCCAGATGCGAAAGTTGCATTTGCACATGGACAGATGAAAGAACGCGAACTGGAAGAGATCATGATGGGATTTATGAACCATGAGATCGATGTATTGGTATCCACAACGATCATCGAGACAGGACTAGATATTCCGAATGTAAATACAATGATCATTCACGATGCCAACCAGCTTGGGTTGTCCCAGTTGTATCAGTTAAGAGGACGTGTTGGAAGATCGAATCGAAATGCATTTGCATTTTTGATGTACAAAAAAAACACACTGTTAAAAGAAACCGCAGAAAAACGATTACAGGCAATCCGGGAATTTACAGATCTGGGATCCGGTTATAAGATCGCAATGCGAGATCTGGAGATCCGCGGAGCAGGAAATCTTTTGGGACAGGCACAATCCGGTCATATGGAAGCAGTTGGATACGATCTGTATTGCAAGATGCTGAATGAAGCAGTCTTGAGATTAAAAGGCGAATTAAAAGACGAGGATGAATTTGACACAACACTCGATCTCGACATCAATGCATTTATTCCATCAACGTATGTGTATAATGAATATCAAAAACTGGAATTATACAAACGTATTTCATCCATTGAATCCAAAGATGAAATGGAAGATATGACAGATGAGTTGATTGACCGTTTTGGGGAAATGCCGAAAGCAGTCCACAACCTGTTATATGTTGCATATTTGAAATCATTAGCACATCATGCTTATATGACAGATGTGAAACAAAAAGGAGAAAAAGTCTCATTTGAAATGAAACCAGATGCAGCCGTGGATGTAGAAAAAATCCCAGCGATATTAGAAGAATACAAACGTGAATTATCCTTCCAGGCAGGCAAGAATCCGACGTTTGTACTGGATCTGTCAAAGACAAAGAAAGTGAAGCAGTTAGAAAAGATTGAACATTGTGTGAACTCGCTCAATTCATTGATAATCCGATAAGTTTGTGCTATAATATCGCCAGACATTAGCCTAATATAATCATAATATGAAGGAGAAAATGAAATGAAGAAATTAGCAAAGAAGTTGCTATGTTTAACTGCAGTTCTTGCGTTAACTCTTTCTTTATTTACAGGATGTAAAAGCAAGAATGAGAAGACATTATTTGAATATGCAGGACAAGAAGTAACATTCCAGGAAGCACATGTATATGCAAGAATCATGCAGTATCAGGCAGAAGCTCAGTACGGAGCATACTTCGGAGACAGCATGTGGTCTATGCAGGTCGGAACAGACAGCAAAGGAAAGAAGATCACAATGCAGCAGTCTGTCAAAGACAGCGTTATCAACCAGTTAAAACAGATCAAAGTTTTAGCAGCACACGCAGACGACTACAACGTGAAGTTAACAAAATCTGAGAAGAAGCAGATCAAAGAAAGCGTAACTGCCTTCGCAAAAGACTCAACAGGTAAGAAAGTCATGAAGAAGACAGAAGCGGATAAAGATATGATCCAGAAACTGTACGAAGAAAGCACGATCGCAAGTAAAGTTATGCAGGCGATCATCAAGAAAGCAAACGTTACAGTAACAGATGACGAAGCCAAAACTGTCAAAGTCTACAAACTTGTTTTCACAACAAAGACAACAGACAGCAAGACAGGAAAAGAAAAAGACATGACAGCCGTTGAGAAGAAAGATCAGCTAAAGAAAGCAAAATCCGCATTAAAGATGATCAAGAAAGGTCAGAGTATCAGCTCTGTAGCTAAGAAGTTCAGCGTAAACTCTGACAACGAAGAATCCTATACAAAAGGAAAAGCTGCATTAGGAACAAAATTCGAAACAGCAGCAGCAAAACTTAAGAAGAACCAGGTAAGCGGAGTCGTAGAATTAGACTATGCATACGTGATCATCAAGATGTTAAATCCAAACGACACAACAGCAGCTGCATCAAACAAATCCACACTGCTTCAGGAAAAACAGCAGGCAGCATACGAGAAAGTCTACAAGAAGTGGACAAAAGATGCAGACAAGAAGTGGGATGACAAGAAGTCTGTAGATCAGGATCTGTGGAAAGAAGTTAAGTTTAAATATAAAGCTACAACAGCATCTACAGCAGCAACAACTACTACAACAACAGCGGCGAAGAACGCAACAACAGCTGCAAAAAACGCAACAACAGCTGCAAAGAGTAAATAATTATAAGAAATGAAAAGGCCGGAGATAACGGGAATAGTTATCTCCGGTCTTTTTGACTTTCTGTGATCACACAGGCACCGAGTTGTTCACTATTCAAATCATCACGGAATGTGTACGTTTTACCATACCAATACCGTTTTACATACACAACTACTCAGATTTTTCAATACTGTAATTGTCCACACTATAGACTTCTGGTATATGATAAAAAATAAATAAACGACAGGAAAAGCAGCATTGGAATTTTGCCACGTTTTTTACGGATTCGCAGTCGGCTTGGTGCAATGTCTGAGCCTCAAAGAGTAAGGTATTTCAATACCTTTGAAGGCGAGTTTTGCAAGGAAAGCCGACGGATAAGCGATCTGTAAAAAACGTGTGTAAAATTCCCTAGCTGCTTTTCCTGTCGTTTATTTATTTTTTATCATATACTCAAAGCTTACAGCTGGCCAACTACATAATCAAAAATTATGCCTGAGCCTTAGCCCACTCAGCAAATTTAGCACTTTCAACCTGAGCTTCATCCATACTAGAAGCTTTCACACCATAGTAGAATTTAATCTTAGGTTCTGTACCAGAAGGACGAACGCAAACCCAAGCTCCACCTTCAAGTTCATAGTAAAGAACGTCAGAAGCAGGAAGTCCTGTAGGTTCTACGTTACCACTTTCTACATCAAGAACAGTATCTTTGCTGTAATCACGGATCTTAAGAACTTTATAACCAGCGATATCTTTTAATGGGTTTTCACGTAAATTAGCAAGCATAGCTTTCATCTTATCCATACCTTCTAATCCTGGGAAGTCCATTGCTGTGATGCTGTCTACGCAGTATCCGTATTTCTCATACATGTCGATCATAACATCCCATAATGTCTTACCTTTTGTTGCATAGTAAGCAGCAGCTTCACAAAGAGCAACTGTAGCAGAAACAGCATCTTTATCTCTTGCATATGTACCGATCAGGCATCCGTAGCTTTCTTCTAATCCGAACAGATATGTACCTTTTCCGGACTGTTCAAATCCAAGGATTTCTTTACCGATCCATTTGAATCCAGTTAATACTTCGCGATCTCATCGACAAGGTTTGTTGTAACGATAGATTTAACAACAGCACCATCTGCTGGAAGAGATCCAGATTTTTCCTTCTTCTGGCTTAATACATATTCGCATAATAAAGAACCAGACATATTACCTGTTAAAGGAATATATTCTCCGCTCTTAGCATCTTTTACATATACACCTAAACGGTCAGCATCAGGGTCAGTAGCAAGAACAAGATCAGCATCTTTTTCTTTGGCAAGAGCAAGACCTAATGCAAATGCTTCTTTTGCTTCTGGGTTTGGATAGCTGACTGTTGGGAAGTCACCATCTGGAAGTTCCTGTTCAGGAACAACATATACATTCTTAAATCCAAGATCGTCAAGTACGCGACGTACTGGAAGGTTACCTGTTCCATGGAGAGGAGTATAAACGATCTTTAATTTGGAAGCCATCTCATCGATGGAAGCCTGGTTGATCACCTGTTTTTCAACTTCTGCGATATAAGCGTCATCAACTTCTTTACCGATCACTTCATATAAACCTGCAGTTACGGCATCTTCTTTAGACATTGTCTTGCAAGTTGAAATGTCAGTGATCGCATTAACTTTCGCTGTAACACCTGAAGCATGAGGATCTGTAAACTGAGCACCATCTTCCCAGTATACTTTGTATCCATTGTACTGAGGTGGGTTATGGCTGGCTGTTACGTTGATACCAGCGATACAGTCTAAATGTCTTACGGCAAATGATAATTCTGGTGTTGGACGTAAGGATTCGAAGATAAATGCTTTGATTCCGTTAGCAGCAAGAGTGCGGGCTGCTTCGTCAGCAAATTCAGGAGACATATGTCTTGAATCAAATGCGATAGCAACACGTTTCTTATCTGTTCCCTGTTCTAAGATATAATCAGCTAATCCTTGAGTAGCCTTTCTTACAACATAAATATTCATACGGTTGATACCAGCACCGATGATTCCACGAAGTCCAGCAGTACCAAATGCAAGATCTGCGTAAAAACGTTCTTTGATTTCATTTTCATCGTTCTCGATGGCTGTTAATTCTTTTTTTGTATCTTCATCAAAATAAGGATTAGAAAGCCATTCCTGATAAGTTTCTTTGTAGTTCATAAATTACTCCTCCTTTAAGTTATAAAAATGCCTTTTGTTTAATTATACCTTAAAACTCATGAAAAAACATTATAAATTTGTACATATTTTTCGAGGAAAATCGAGCGAGCTTCTTTATTGTGAATAAACTCCTCTAATTTCTCGATATATCGTGGAGAAATCCAATGTTTTTTGTGTGCCATATACTGATTCGAGATCTTCCAGAATTTTTCCGGAAATAAAAACAATCCATACAGGCATAAAAGGTCATCTTTTGACAAAGGCATAAAGCGGTCATAGTTTGATAAAAAGGTTTCACAAAAGGCAAAATTATAATTATTTTTCTCAAGTGCCTTCTTTAGGAAATAA
>OGKH01000688.1_pt1 | contig 17172 bp, 20 predicted proteins | sample 1572421 | NCBI WGS metagenome assembly OGKH01 (sample SAMEA2582084, study PRJEB24529) | metagenome | biome: Human gut stool | place: China | collected 2011
GGGCGTGGTGGCCTGCGGCTTGGGGCCGCGGATCTTACGGACCGAAACGGCGCCGCTCTATTTAATGGCGGCCGTTTCCTACCATTTTGAATTAGCCGAACATTAGCCGCTAAATCCAACCGTGGTTTGTGCTAAAATAAGAATACTAACAATCAATCGTAAGGGATGAAGAGTTTGAAGAGTTTATGGCAGCGGGCCGACCGTCATTTGTGGGTCCTGAGCATCTTGATCGGGTTTGTCGTGACCTGGTTAGTTAACATCGTACCGTTTATCAACAGGGTGGAGCGCTTCGCCGTTTTCTACCTGCTCTTGTACGGGGCCTTTGCAATTTGGACTGGGTTCACCCTTCAAAACCGGCGCCGGTGTTGGCAAGCCTTTGTCTTCCCGGTCAGTTTTCTGCTGGCGGCCCACCTGTTTGGACCCAAGTACAGCCTGTATTTTGCACCGGCGTACCTGGCGGTGGCCTACCTAGCGTGGTCAATGGTGCGAGCTAATCGGAACAAGTAAAAGGGGGGTGGCTTGATGTCGCAGACGAAGGAATTAACGCACGAAGACGTCAAAAACATGGTTGCCAAGTACATGAATAAGGAGCACGTGGCCCTAGTGGAGCGGGCCTACCACTTCGCAGCCGTTGCCCACCAGGGCCAGGTTCGCAAGTCCGGTGAACCCTACATCATTCATCCAATCCAAGTCGCCGGAATCCTGGCCGAATTAAAGATGGACCCGGAAACGGTGTGTGCCGGCTACATGCATGATTTGGTGGAGGATACCGGCGCCACTTTGGATGACATCAAGGAACTGTTCGGGCCGACGATTGCCATGATCGTCGACGGCGACACCAAGATCTCCAAGATCCACTACAAGTCCAACAAGGAACAGATGGCCGAAACCCACCGGAAGTTGTTGCTCGCCATGAGCAAGGACATCCGGGTGATGATCGTCAAGTTGGCCGACCGCCTGCACAACATGCGGACCTTAAAGCACCTGCGCCCGGATAAGCAACGGCGCATCTCCAACGAAACGCTGGAAATCTACGCCCCGATTGCCGACCGGCTGGGGATTTCGACCATCAAATGGGAGCTAGAAGACCTGTCGTTGCGCTACTTAAACCCGCAACAGTACTACCGGATCGTCCACTTGATGAACTCCCGGCGCGACCAGCGGATTGACTACATCAGCGCCGCTATCAAGGTCGTGAAAACGGCGATTGCCGACCTCGACCTCGGCCCCAACGTTGAAATCTACGGGCGCCCCAAGCACATCTACTCTGTCTACCGCAAGATGGTCACCCAGCACAAGCAGTTCTCCCAGATTTACGACCTGCTGGCGATCCGGGTGGTCGTCGATTCGATTAAGGATTGCTACGCCGTATTAGGGGCGATCCACACTTCCTGGACCCCGATGCCGGGCCGGTTTAAGGACTACATCGCCATGCCAAAGGCTAACGGCTACCAATCCCTGCACACCACCGTGATTGGGCCCGAGGGCCGGCCGCTGGAAATCCAGATCCGGACCCACCAAATGCACGAGGTCGCCGAATACGGGGTCGCCGCCCACTGGGCCTACAAGGAGGGCAAGACCAACGGGGTCGATCAAGCCAGCCAGGATTCCAAGAAGCTCAACGTGGTCAAGGAAATCCTCGAGTTGCGGAGCGAGTCTAACGGTACCGACGAGTTCATGCAGGGGATCCAATCCGACGTCTTCGCCGATAAGGTTTACGCCTTTACGCCGAAGGGCGACGCCATCGAAATGCCTAAGGGCGCCGGACCGTTAGACATGGCCTACCAAATTCACACCGAAGTTGGGAACCACACCACCGGGGCCAAGGTCAATGGTCGGATCGTACCGCTCAACTACGAGATCAAAAACGGTGACATCGTCGACCTTTTGACCTCGTCGTCCTCGGCTGGGCTGGATGGACCTGGTCTCCCCCCGGCGGGCCCGCAACAAGATCCGCCAGTTCTTCCGCACCCACGACCGCGAGGAAAACGTGATCGAGGGGCGCCGGATCATGGAACAACAGCTCAGGGACGCCGGCTACGAGCCAGCCGAGTTAATGGTCAGCGATAAGGAAGAAGAGATCGCCGGCAAGCTCCACTACAAGACCGCCGACGACATGTACGCCGCCCTGGGCTTTGGCGACATCGCCCCGATCGGCCTGCGGAACCGGTTTACCGAAGACATCCGTAAGCACAAGGAAGAAGAGAAGCAAAACGCCGCCCAAAAGGCAATTCTGGAAGGGCACAAGACCCTAGAACAGGAGCCGCCGACCCGCCAGAAGGTCGCTAAGTCTTCCGAAGGGGTGGTCGTCGAAGGGGTCGACAACCTCTTGACCCGCCTGTCGCACTGTTGCTCACCGGTGCCGGGCGACGCCATCGTCGGCTACATCACCAAGGGCCGCGGGGTCTCGGTGCACCGGGCCGACTGCCCCAACATCAAGGCGGCCGAAAAGAGCGGCCAGCGGGTCGTCTCCGTTTACTGGGCGAACCCAGCCGGCGACAAGACCAACTACAACGCCGATATTGAAGTTGAGGGCTACAACCGCAACGGCCTGCTCAATGACATCATCCGGGCGATTAACAACAACACCCGCTACTTGACGTCGATCAACGGTCGGATCGACCACAACAAGATGGCCACCATCTCGGCGACCGTCGGGGTGCGCAACTTCCAGCACCTCCAGTTGATCATGGATTCGTTAAAGAACCTGCCGGACGTGTACGTGGTCAAGCGGGTCATTCACTAGGAGGAGTTTATGCGTGTAGTATTGCAACGGGTTAAGGAAGCAAGCGTCACCATCGAAGGGCAAGTCGTCGGCCAAATTGGTCAGGGCTACTTGCTGTTGGTCGGCTTTGGTCCCGATGACACCGAAGAGACGCTCGATTACATGGTCCACAAGATTACCAACCTGCGGGTCTTTGAGAGCGAACCGGGCAAGATGAACCTGGGCTTAAAGGATGTTGACGGCGCTATCTTGTCGGTCTCGCAGTTTACCCTGTACGCCGACGTTAAGCACGGCAACCGGCCGGGCTTTTCCAACGCCGCCAAACCATCCTTAGCCGAACCCCTCTACCAGCGCTTTAACGAAAAACTGGCCGCCACCGGGATCCCGGTGGCGACCGGGCAGTTCGGCGCCGATATGCAGGTGGCCCTGGTCAACGATGGGCCGGTGACGATTTGGTATGAGAAGTAAGTGAGTGCGACCAACCTTCTCGACGGGCTGTACTTAGCTACTAGGCCCGTGGTTGGGAGCACGTTATCAAGTGAGTGTGACTCAACTAAATATCGAAAAAATAGCTGGAGATGACGTTGTTAAGACGCCGATCTCCAGCTATTTTGCTTCTAAAGGGATTCGTTGGCTGTCAAAACCTAAAGTTAGCTACTGCAATTGCGTTCCTGAACAACCTTTCGTCAACTTAGCCACATTAATTACGCGTGATATAAACCTGACGTGTTATAATGTCAATATATATTACAAGTGATTTTAAGGGGACTTTCGATGACCGATTATCAAACGATTCGCAAATTGATACACCGGCTGCGCGAGGCCGATGCCAAGTGGCAGGTGACGGCCCAACGGGAAATGGCCGAGCGCTACCGGGAGGTGTTGCCGGAGCCGGTTTGGCAACGGCTACGTTCGAACCACTTTAACCACGCCGAATTAGAGCTCCTCGACTTGGTTGCCGCCGCTGGCAAACGGGGGATTGCCTACCAGGAAGTTCAAGCCGAGGTCTTGTACTCCCAGAGCCTGGTGTCGCGTTACACCAACCGGCTGGCCGAGCTGGGGCTCTTGGTCAAGGGGCACCCGGAATACGACCAGAAGGCCTACCAACTGACGGTGACGCCGGCCGGGGAAAGAATGGCCGTCCTTCACGCCGAGTTGCACCGCCAGGAAAGCAAGTTCTTTGACCAACGTCTCACCAGATGGTCACCAGAGGAGGTCGCGACAACGATCGCGGTCTTAAAGAGTTTGACCAGGGAAAAATAAGTTGGTATTGGTGGTTGACAAGTGGGGCGCCCCTCTTTATACTAATCATAATTTAATTTAAATCTAATGTTCACGTTGATGAGAAGAGTAGCGGGCAGCGCCGTTTTCAGTGACCGCCGTAAGTGCAAAGGCGGACGGTTAACCCCGCGAAGATGAGCTCGGAGTGTTGAAAAGTGGTCGCAGGGCTGCTTTTCCGGTAGGACCCGTTACTGTCCCTGGCATCCATGGGGTGCTGTAGAGGCCGTTAGGGTAATCTAGCGGTAAACAAGGGTGGCACCACGAGTAATCGTCCCTGGATTTTGAGGATCCAGGGACTTTTTTTGTACCCGCAAAAGGAGGAATTAACCATGACTAAACTTGATACCCAGCTGGTGCACGGGCCAGCCGTTAATGACAACTGTACCGGCGCCGTGACCACGCCGATTTACAAGGCAACAACCTTTGAATGCCCCGAAATTGGGGCGCCGGTGCCCTACGATTACTCGCGCTCGGGGAACCCGACCCGCCAGGCGGTCGAAAATCAACTGGCAACCTTGGAAGGGGGCCAGCGGGCCTTCACCTTTACCTCCGGGATGGCCGCTATCCACGCCGCCTTGGCGATCTTTAAGGCCGGCGACCACCTGATCGTGGGTGACCAAATTTACGGCGGCACCTTCCGCTTGCTTTACCAATTTTTCGCCCGCTGGGGGCTTCAAATCACGGCGGTCGACACCCGCGACCCGCAAGCCATTGAGGCCGCCATCCAGGACAACACCAAGGCAATTTACTTTGAACCGGTTACCAACCCCTTGTTGCAGGTGACCTCGGTACGCCAGGTGGCCGTGATTGCCAAGCAACACGGGCTCCTGACGATCGTCGATAACACCTTTTTGAGCCCCTACCTCTTAAAGCCACTAGAGCTGGGCGCCGATCTGGTCATCCATTCGGCGACTAAGTACTTAGCCGGGCACTCGGAACTCTCGGCCGGGGCCGGGATCGTCAACGATCCGCGCTTAGCCGACCGGGTTTACTTCGTCCAAAACGCCCTCGGCGGGATTTTGTCGCCGGAGGGGGCCAACGAACTGGCCCGCGGGATCAAGACACTCGGGATCCGCTTGGACCGCCAAATTGAAAACCTGGTGGAAGTCGTGAAGTTCCTGGAAACCCGGCCGGAAGTCCAGCGGGTGTACTACCCGGGGTTGCCGGGCCACGAGGGTTACGAAGAATTGCGCCAGGAGGCCAAGGGGGCCGGGGCGGTGCTCTCCTTTGAGCTAAGCGGGGCGGTCGACCCGGTCGCCTTCGTCAACGGCCTGCGCCTCTTCACCCGCGCCGTTAGCCTCGGGGCCGTCGAGAGCCTGGTCGAGTTGCCCAGCAAGATGAGCCACGCCGAATTAACGTCCGAAGAACAGTTGGCGGCCGGGATTAAACCGGGGCTGATCCGGTTGGCGATCGGGATCGAAGACGTGACCGACCTGATTGAAGACCTCGCCCAGGCGCTGGACCAAGCCGAACTAGTGACTACCAAAGGAAGTGTTGAAGATGACCAAACAACCGCAATCAATTGATACCATTGCCGCCCAAGCGGGGAGCCATGAGGATCGGGGCGGTGCCGTTTCATTCCCCCTCTACTTTTCGTCTAATTACCGCCACGAAAGCCTAGCGGAGGCCAAGGCCTTTGACCCGACGACTGGCTACTCCTACTCGCGGCTGGCGACCCCCAACCGGCGCCTGCTAGAAGAGACCCTCGCCAAGTTAGAAGGGGGCCAGTTTGGCTTTGCCCTGAGCTCGGGGCTGGCGGCGATCCAGTTGGCGCTGAGCATCTTAAAGACCGGCGACCAGTTGATTTCTTTAGACGACCTGTACGGCGGCGATTTCCGCTACTTTCGTTACTTGGCGACCCACGCCGGGATCAACTTCGCCCAGTGGAACGGGGAGCGAATTGACGATTTGCTTGCCATGATTGAGCCGAATACCCGCCTGATTTGGCTAGAAACGCCGTCTAACCCGACGATGAAGGAGCTCGACATCGCGGCGATTACCAGCCGGGTTCACGCCACCCGCCCCGATATTTTGGTCGCCGTGGATAACACCTTTTTGACCCCGGTCTATCAGCGCCCACTCACCCTGGGCGCCTACATCGTCGTTCACGCGGCGACCAAGTACCTGTCGGGGCACAACGACCTCCTGGGCGGGGTGCTGGTCTGTAAGGACAAGGACTTGGCCGATGAATACTTTGACTACTCCATCCCAACCGGCGATACCCTGGCGGCCCTTGACTCCTGGCTCTTGTTACGCAGCCTGAAGACGCTCGGGGTCCGGATGCGCCAACACACGGCCGGGGCCCAAGCGGTGGTGGCTTATTTAAAGCAAAGCTCCGCCGTTACTAAGGTCCTTTACCCGGGCAAGGGCGGGATGGTCTCCTTTTACCTGAGGGATGAGGCGACCGTCGAACGGCTCCTCAACCACGTTTCGGTGATCACCTTTGCCGAAAGCCTGGGCGGGGTCGAAAGTTTGATCACCCTGCCGTACTACCAGACCCACGCCGACGTCGAGGAAAAGCAACGGGAACGGCTGGGTATCACCCCAACCTTACTCCGTTTATCGGTCGGCTTAGAGGACCCGGCGGACTTGATCGTCGACCTCCAGCAGGCCTTGGGGGAAGGTTAGAAAGGGTGCACCGATTTTAATCAAAAATTCAGATAAATTTAATTATGCTATTGACAGGGATCGGAATGGCTCGTATGATGAGATCATTCTTACAAAAGATTAGCAAACGAAGGGAGCTGAAATCATGTTACGTTTACGACAAGTCATGTGTATGTGTACTCAAAATGACATCCGAACTGATGTGGTTTCAGTTGGGGCTGTTTGAGTACACTCTTTTTGCTAAGGGTGTCTAATAACACCCCTTAACCTGTACAAGGGCTACTGACCATGGATGGTCGGTAGCCCTTTTTGTTTGCAAGAAAAGAAAGAGAGAAGAGAATCATGAGTTTACCAAGAGAAGAAGTTTTAAAAGCTTTTCACAACCAAGAAGTTGAACACGTGCCGGTTTCATTTTGGCGTCACTTTGCGGAGAACGAATTTGGTGATGTGTACCAAGACCCCACAATTCGCGATGCCAACATTGAGGGGCACAAGCAGTATGTCAAGGACTTGGACTTTGATTTTTCTAAAACCATGTTAGATGGCTACTTCCCGTACCCGTTCCGGGGGGTTGAAAATCCACGGGATTTGGATGACTTAGCTAACTTGGTCCCGCTTGAAGAGGACGATCCTTGGATCCAAGACCAAGTGGCCCTAGCTAAGGAGCAAAACCAAATTGTTGGCGACCTACCAACCTTTATCACCGTTTTTTCGCCCCTCATTTTACTTAAGTGGGCGCAAATCGATCACACTAAGGAGTCCATTCTTACTTCTGATGTTAAATTTGCCGACCTTTACGAAAAAAATCCAGAGCGAGTTGAACAAGTCCTGCAAGTGATTGCCGTAGACCAAGGAAAGGTCGTTCGGGCCTTGAAGAAGGGGACGGAGGTTGATGGGATCTACTACAGTACTCAATCAATCCAAGATCCGCGGGAAGATAACTTAGAATTCTTTAAAAAGGTGATGGAGCCCATTGACCTCATTGTCCAAGAAGAAATCAACCGTAACTTTGACTTAAACATCCTGCACGTCTGCGGCTTTGCCGGAGCATACAACCACCTTGAATGGTTTACTAATTACCCACTTCAAGTAATCAACTGGGCGACTTTAACCGACGGGGTGCCCCTAGGTGAAGGAAAGAAACTGTTTGGTGATCGCCCTGTCCTAGGCGGGTTTGATAATTCGATAAAGGGCCTTTTATACACCGGAACAAAAGAGGAGATCCAACAAAACGCTCGGGACTTAATTGATGAGGCGGGGAAGAAGGGTGTCATCCTAGGAGCCGATTGCACGGTTCCCAGGGATACCCCATATGATCACTTACGATGGGTGATCGAAGCTGCACGTGATTACTAGATTGGGGAATTTGAATGTTACTGACAATAAAAAATTTACAAAAGCAATTTAATCAACGAGCAATCCTGAAGGGAATTGATTTTCACGTTGAAAAAGGGGAAGTCGTGGTCGTGATTGGTCCCTCCGGTTCGGGGAAAACCACGCTCTTACGTAATTTGAACTTCCTTGAGCACGCTGACCAAGGGACAATGCAGTTTTTGGACCAAACGATTGATCTGGCAAAGCCCACTAAGGAACAGCAACAATGGGTACGCCGCCACACGGCGATGGTCTTTCAAAATTATAACCTGTTTAAAAACAAGACCGCCGTTCAAAACATTGCTGAAGGGCTAATTTATGGTCAGGGGATTGAAAGAGGAGAAGCGGTAAAAAAAGCACAAGTGGCTCTTACCAAATTGGGACTCGGTGAGCGAGCTGACTACTATCCGTCGCAGTTATCTGGCGGTCAACAGCAACGGATTGGAATCGCCCGAGCCACGGTTTTAAAGCCCAAAATTATCCTCTTCGATGAACCAACGTCTGCTTTGGACCCGGAACTAGTGGGGGCGGTCTTAAACGATATGCGTCGCCTAGCCGATGAAGGGCAAACGATGGTGGTGGTTACCCACCAAATGTCTTTTGCGCGTAACGTTGCTAGCCGGGTGGTCTTCTTCGCTGATGGGAAGATCTTAGAATCCGGGACTCCGGAACAGATCTTTGACCACCCTCAACACGAACGGACCCGACAGTTCTTAGCCTCGTTAGCGGAAAACTATTAGGGGGCCTGGACATGACCATTACAAAAATCATGAGCGTCATCCTCCTGGGCTTCCCGGTGACGCTAACCCTGTTACTAGTTTCGTTTATTCTGGCTTCCCTATTAGGGGTGGCGCTGGGGTGGCTGTACTTACGGAAAAACGGCTTACTCAGTGGTCTTGCACGTGTTTACTTAGGAATTGTTCGCGGGACGCCTCCCTTGTTAATGTTGTTACTCAGCTACTATGGGTTACCTGCGTTACTGAAGGGAGTGGGGATCAACATTGATGGTTGGTCCAAAATGACCTTCGGAATTATCGGACTGACGGTCGGATGGAGTGCTTATTTAGCCGAAGCTTTCCGGAGTGCTTACCTAGCCGTAGATCAGGGGCAATTAGAGGCGGCGCTAGCAGTTGGAATTACTCCACGGCGGGCCTTCTTTCGGATCATTGTTCCCCAGGCTGCGTTGATAGCCTTACCGAACATCGAGAACTTGTTTATTGGCTTGGTAAAGGGGACTTCCTTGGTCTATGTATTGGGACTTTACGATATGTATAACGAAGCGTCCAACCTCTCTAATCAGACGAATGGGATTTACCAGTTACAAATATTTATCATCTTAGCGTTGATATACTGGGCCTTTGTCTTGTTAATCGAATGGGGCTTTCGAACGATTGCCCACCGCTATCAGAAGGTCTTAGGGTAGGAGGGATTAAATGTTTGATACAAAATCTGCGGTTGATTCCTTTAGCCAAATTGCCTCTGTTGCTCCGGTAACGCTGTTAATTGCCATTGTCGCTGCTGTTGTCGGCTTACTGTTAGCAATTTTGGTAGCGGTAGTTCGAGAACGTCAGGTTAAAGTGCTAGCCCCAATCGTGGCGGTGATTGTTTCCTTTGTTCGGGGAACGCCGATCATCGTTCAACTATACGTTGTTTACTATGGGTTGCCACAATTATTAGTAGTAATGAAGGGGTGGGGGTGGAATACTAACCCGAATGGCCTACCAGCTCTGGTAATCGCCTTTACCGCCTTTTCATTAAACGCAATGGCCAATCTATCGGAAAGCATTCGTTCCGCCTACCATGCTGTTGACTACGGTCAGTATGAAGCGGCGGTGGCGGTGGGGATGACGCCGCTACGAGCGATAATTCAAATCGTCGTTCCGCAGTTAATCGCTAATCTGATTCCCAATTTCACTAATATCTTCTTGGACCTGATTAAGGATACCGCATTGGTATACAACATTGGGATTGTTGAAATTATGGGGGAAGCCAATATTATTTCCGCTATCGGGTTTAAGTACTTAGAAACTTACGTAGATGCGTTAATCATTTACATTATCATTTGCTGGTTCTTTGCCAAGCTGTTCCAAGTAATTGAATTAATCATTCGGCGCTCGTCATCACGAGCTCACCACTAACTAGAAAGGAATTTTAGCTAATGAAACTCAAAAACATTATTTTAACCTTCGCCGTCACAGGGCTAGCCTCACTGGGACTTGTCACGACTAGTCACGCTGCTACAACCGTGACTGTTGCTGCCCCAAACGGAAACTCTGTTTACGTTACGAACACTGATAAGGGGCCTGGTGGCTACCTAGGAGCTCTAATCAAAAAGATCGACCAGGACTTACCGCAATACAAGTTTAAGACGACCTTTACTTCATAAAATGCAGTCTTTGCAGGTTTGCAATCCGGGAAGTATGATGTGGCTTTAAATAATTCTTGGTACAACAAGGAACGGTTTGCTAATTACTACCACACCCGGGCGATTGGGTTAGATGATTTGCGTTTGGTTTACCGTAAGGGTGGTAAGAGCGCTAACTCACTTGCTGAAGTGGCGAAGAAAAACCTCAAGTTAGTGCCTGTTTCGACTGATGACGCTCGGTACAGTGTGATTGAAAACTACAATAAGAGTCATCCAAAGAACAAGATTAACCTAAAGGCGATTGGTGATCAGTCATCAGCTGACGCTTTAAAGGAAGTCGCCGATGGTCAATACGACGTTGCCATCTACCCTTATCCTTCTTACAAGCAGATTGCCAACACTGCGGAAGGGAAGAAATTGACGGTTTCTAAGTCAATTGGGCAGGAAAGTCCGTACCTGTTGCTACACAAGTCAGCAAAGAATAAGAAGTTGACGGAAGTTTTGAATAAGGAAATCAAGAAGTTGTACGAAGATGGTTACCTGCAAAAGTTAACTAAGAAGTACCTCTATGAAGATACCTTCAAGCTTCCTGGAGCGAAGAAGAACTACAACGCCGAATTTAATAAGTAGGATTGACTAAGAACGAGAGGACGACATCATAAATTAGAATAAACTTAGATATTGACATTAATTATTAGAGGGCTTATCCTTACAATATCATCAAAGAAGGGAAGAATGTTCACCATGCCAGCTACTAAACTGCAAATGATGTGCGCAATGCCATGTTGTACGATGATGTGCAACATGTTCTTTGGCATACACTTGCAGCGTGGTGAAGCTACTTCCGTTAAATCCTCGTACTTATTTTAAGTAAGAGAAATTGGAAGCCCCTGATCACACTGTGGTCAGGGGCTTTTTTTGATGAAATTAAGTGGAAAGAGGGTTTGTTTGTGTCCTGGGAAATAATTCAGCAAAGCTTACCAATGTTTGAACAGGGCTTAATTGCAACCCTGTGGCTCTCGGCGGTGGGGATCGTCGGCTCGCTGATTGTCGGTGTGATTGTCAGCCTGGTTCAGTTCTTTCGGGTGCCCGTCTTACGCCAAGTCTGCACGGTTTACGTGGAAATTTCGCGTAACACCCCGCTGTTAATCCAGCTCTTCTTCTTGTACTACGCCTTCCCGGTGATTGGTTTGAAGATGAACGCCGTGACCTGCGGGATTGTCGGCTTGATTTTTCTTGGCGGTTCGTACATGGCCGAGGGGTTCACTGGTGGTTTTGCCGGGGTTAGCAAGGGGCAGTTGGAAACGGGCAAGGCGATCGGGATGAACCAGTGGCAACTGGCCCGCTACGTCGTCTTCCCCCAGGGGTTTGCCCTGAGCATGCCGGCGTTGGCGGCCAACGTGATCTTTTTGATCAAGGAAACCTCGATTTTTTCGGTGATCGCGATTCCGGAATTGACGAACACGGCCCTCGATTTGATTGGGCTCTACTACCGGTCCAATGAATACCTGTTGGTCTTGGTGATTGGGTACGCCATTATCTTGATTCCGCTGATCTTAGTGTTGAACTGGCTGGAAAGGAGGGTGCGCTATGGCACATTCGGGGATTAACGTCTTGTTAGAGGGATCCAACTTCTCCCGGCTGATGGGCGGCTTATGGGTCAGCGTTTGGATCGCCGTGGTGTCGCTCTTCTTTGGCTTGATTGTCGGGACGGCCTTTGGGGTCTTGCGGACGACCAAGAGCAGGGTGCTCCGTTTCATCCTGCGCTTGTACCTGGAAATCTTTCGGATCATCCCAACGGTGGTGCTCTTGTTCTTGGTTTACTACATCCTGCCGCGCCAGTTGCACATTAACATGCCGGCGGATTGGATGGCAGTGCTCGCCTTTTCGCTGTGGGTGGCCGCCGAATTTAGCGACATCGTCCGCGGGGCGATTCAATCGGTGCCCCAACACCAACGCGAATCGGGGTTGGCAATTGGCTTAACCCGCTTTCAGCTCTTCCGTTACATCCTCTTGCCCCAGGCAATGAAGCTGGAAGTACCGGCCGCCATCAACTTGGCGACCCGGGTGGTCAAAACGACCTCCCTGTTGATGATCATCAGCATCATGGACGTCATCAACGTCGGTCAACAGATCATAGAAGCCAACAATTCAACCTACCCAACCGGGGTGTTTTGGGTCTACGGGTTAATCTTTTTCTTGTACTTCATCGTCGACTACCTGTTGTCGCTGTGGGCAAGAAAGCTAACCGCCCGGCAGTAAGGAGGAGCGTATGACGGAAGAAATTTTAAAGGTAAGTCACTTAAATAAGTTTTACGGTGACTGGCAGGCCCTGCACGACATCAACTTCGACCTCAAAAAGGGCGAGGTGTTAGCTCTACTCGGGCCGTCGGGGTCGGGGAAGAGCACCCTGATCCGCTGTTTAAACGGGTTAGAAGAGTATCGTGACGGCGAGATCGTCTTTAACGGCGCCAAGGTGGAGCCCAGCGAGAAGAATTGGCAACGGCTGCGCCAAAAGATCGGGATGGTCTTTCAAAGCTACGACCTCTTCCCGAACATGACGGTCTTAGAAAACATTTTGTTGGGGCCGACCAAGGTCCAAAAGCGCGACCGGGCGACGGTGGAGCAAGAGGCCCTGGCCTTACTTGACCGGGTCGGGTTAAAGGAGCACGCCAACTCCTACCCGCGCCAGCTATCGGGGGGCCAAAAACAACGGGTGGCCATCGTTCGTGCCCTGGCCTAGCCACCATAGGTGATGCTCTTTGACGAAGTCACGGCGTCCCTGGACCCGGAAATGGTCCGCGGGATCTTAGACATCATCAAGGAACTGGCCAACGACGGGTCGATGACGATGCTGATCGTCACCCACGAAATGAACTTTGCCGCCCAAATTGCCGACCGGGTTCTGTTCCTAGAGGACGGGCGTATTTTGGAGGATACCCCGGGTCAGCAATTCTTTACCAACGCCCAGACCAAACGGGCGCGGGATTTCTTGGAAAGCATGGATTTTTAATAAGGGAGAAAGCAAATGAAGAAGATTCAAAAATTAATAGTAGGGTTGTTAACCGTCCTGAGTATCTTTTCGCTCGTTTCCTTTGCCGGCCTGTCTTCAGCCAAGGCCGACAGCAACCAAAGTTCCGTTTCGGCGATTAAAAAGCGCGGTTACATCCGGATCGCCGTTTTTGGCGACTTACAACCATACGGCTGGGTCAACAAGGACGGTAAGCGAGTTGGTTACGACGTCCGGTTAGCCCGGCAGATTGCCAAGGACCTCGGGGTCAAGGTTAAGTTCGTCCAGGTGAACGCTAACAACCGGGTCGACACCCTGAATTCTAATAAGGCCGACCTGGTCTTGGCAAACTTCACCGTGACCGACGAACGTAAGCAAGTGGTTGACTTTGCTAAGCCATACATGAAGGTTTCAATCGGGGTCGTTTCCCTGAAGTCCGACCCGATCACTAAGGTCAGCCAATTGAAGAACAAGAGCATCATCATCAACAAGGGGACGACGGCCGAAAACTACTTCGTTTCCAACCAATCCAAGCTCGGCATCAAGTCGATCTTGAAGTTTGACACCAAGACCCAACAGTTTAACGCCTTAAAGAACAAGCGGGCTAACGCCTTGGCTGATGATAACTCCTACCTTTACGCTTGGGTTAAGAAGAACCCGAAGTACACGGTCGGCATCAAGACCCTCGGGCCTTCCCAAGACATTTCCCCGGCCGTCAAGAAGGGCAACAAGTCACTGTTGAACTGGACCAACAAGGAAATCACCAAGCTCAACAAGGACGGCTTCTTTAAGACCGACTTTAACAAGGAACTCAAGCCGTACTTCGGTAGTGAAGTCAAGGCTTCCGACATTATCATCACTAACGATAAATAACGGGGAGCACGTTATTGGAAGTGCGACTCAACCAGTGGGCAGGCCGCGGGCTAAGACCTAGATACAGGTTAGCGCGCCAGCGGTGTTCTGTGGCTGGACTTAGCCACTAGGTCTGCGGTTGAGAAGCACGTTATTGGAAGTGCGACTCAATTTGCTCGATAAGAAGTACGCTCTCCTTTGATAGGAAGTGAAATAAGGGTGTGGGAAACGGAAGGTTTGCCGCATCTTTTTTTGTGGTTACACAGCTAACGTGGCCCTGAGTACGGGTAAGAAGGGGCGCCAGCCGGTTCCCTAGCATAACCATGCGGTCCGTTTAGTAGGGTGCCAGTTACTTTTTATTAATTAATCGATAAATATCATTACAAAGAAACCGTTACCATGGCATAATGTAATTAATGAAATCCGCAGAGGATCGAAAGGAGATGCTGCTATGGGACAGTTTGACAATAAGGTTGCCTTGGTTACCGGGGGAACGAAGGGGATTGGCTTAGCCATCGCCGAGCTGTTTTTGAAGGAAGGCGCCAAGGGGGTGGCCTTCACCGGTCGTCACGAAGACGAAGGAAAAGCGGTTCAAGAACGCCTCGGTGAACGGTCTTTGTTCATCACCCAAGACGTTTCCAAGGAAGAAGATTGGCAAAACGCTACCAAAGCCGTTGTTGAAAAATTTGGGCAGCTTGATGCGATTGTCAACAACGCCGGAATTGGGACTCCGCTGGGGATCGAGGAAATGACGCTCGATCACTGGAACCGCGAAATCGCCATCGATTTAACAGGGACGATGTTAGGTTGCAAGTACGGGGTTAAAGCGATGAAGGAACATGGTGGCGCGATCGTCAACATTAGTTCGATCGAAGGGATGATCGGTGACCCAACCGTTCCGGCCTACAACGCTGCTAAGGGGGGCGTCCGTCTCCTCACCAAGTCGGTAGCGCTTGAGTGTGCCGAAAAGGGTTACGCCATCCGCGTAAACTCGATTCACCCTGGGGTAATTGCCACGCCGCTGATCGATCACCTCGATGATGCGACCAAGCAATTCTACATCGACAAGCACCCAATGGGCCGGCTGGGAAAGCCGGAAGAAGTGGCTAAGATGGCTGTCTTTGTTGCTTCCGATGGGGCCTCCTTTAGCACCGGCTCCGAGTTTGTTGTCGATGGGGGCTACACGGCCCAATAAAAAGGAAGTGCGACCCAACCGTAAAGCAGGCCGTATGACTAAGAATAGGACACAGATTAGCGCGTCAGCGGTATTCTGTGGCCAGACTTAGCCACTAGGCCCGTGGTTGGGCGCCCGGCAAACCACAGGCAATTAAAAAGGAACTTGCGCACGCGTTGCGCAGGTTCCTTTTTTGCGTTCATTCTCCCAGTGCCAAGGTCTCTAGCCCCGGGTTCGTGGCCCGGAGCCGTTGCAAGTCTGTCGGGGTTAACGCGGGGGTAAGGGCGCTAGTGGCGTGGCGATCGCTGAACTGCAGGCCGGTTGGCAGTCCAGTCGGGTTAACGACCAGGTAGCGTTGCTTGGTGAGCGGTCGCCCGTTTTCAATGCGCAAACAGGCGCTGGAGCCGGTCAGCTGCTCGCCGCGACTCAGGCTAGCCAGGTCGGCTAAGACGCTGTTGGCAGTCGCCTTACCGCCCGCCCCGGGGCCGAGGTAGGTCGAGGTACCAACCAGGTCACTGTCAATCACGACCGCGTTGGTGACCCCGTCCACTTGGTAGAGGGGGTGGGAAGGGTTAAGTGCCACTGGGGCCACCTGGTAGTTAAGTTGGCCCCGGCTTTCCCAAGTTGAGGCTAACAGCTTGATCTTTAGCCCCCATTCCTTAGCCGCCGCAAACAGGCGGGGTGAAAGGTGGTCGATCCCGGTCGGGGCCAGTTGGGCGAGCGACAGGGTCCGGTGGAAGATCAGCTTGGTTAAGATGATTAGCTTATAGGCGGTGTCGATCCCGGTCACGTCCTTGGTCGGGTTGGCTTCGGCAAAGCCCTTTGCTTGGACCTCCTTTAGGGCGGCGTCAAAGGAGAGCCCCTCCTGGTCAATGGCGGTGAGAATGTAGTTACTGGTTCCGTTGAGGATCCCGCTGACCCGGCGGATCCGGTCGGGGGCCAGCCCCTCGTTGATCGTGCGGATGATTGGGATGCCACCCGCCACCGCCGCCTCGTAAGTCAAGGCGCCGCCGTACAGCTCCGCTAGCCGGTCGAGTTCGGTGCCGGCCGTGGCAACCAGGTCCTTATTGGCGGTGATTACCTGCTTGCCGTGGAGGAGGGCGGACGTGACGGCCTCTTTGGCGACCCCAATACCGCCGATTAGCTCAATTACCACGTCGACGGTCGGGTCTTCCACCGCCCGGCGCCAGTCGGTCGTCAATTGGGCGCCAGTGGGGAGTAAGACGGTTTGATGGCGTTCGGGGTGTTTAACCACTACCCAGGCTAATTGCCAAGCGCCGTTGGTTGAGGCAACCAGTTCGTCGAAGACCACCTGGCCAATTGTGCCCAAGCCCAGCAGGGTGATCCGTTTGTTATTCATGTTCATTCCTCCTTAAATGGTTAGCCAGTTGGCGTAGAGCTGGCAGCTGGTGGTACGCCAGGAATTAACGGCCAGGTGGTGGCGGTAGTAATTTTGCGGTGGGTTAATGGTCCGTCCCCGGGCCTGGTCGCGGTGAAATTCTTGGTCCAAGGTGTCAGTGGCGTACTCGGGGTGACCGGTGATAAAGAGCTCCCGGGTGTCCTTGGTGGCCAGCAAGAGGCCGTCAGCAATTCCCTGACTCTTAGCGACCACCTGCAGGTCCGCGGGGAGGGACGCCGGCAGTCGGAGGACGCTGTGGCGCGACTGGGGCATCCGGAGCTTGGTCAGGCCGCCAAAGAGGGGGCTCGCTGGGTTAACCCGGGCCTCGAAGATACCAAAGAGTTTGTTGGGCAGCGTGGCCTTGTGGATCTGGTAGCGGACGTTG
>OGKH01000691.1_pt1 | contig 17024 bp, 16 predicted proteins | sample 1572421 | NCBI WGS metagenome assembly OGKH01 (sample SAMEA2582084, study PRJEB24529) | metagenome | biome: Human gut stool | place: China | collected 2011
TGACAGAACATTTTCAAAAGTATGGGGAAGTTATCAAAGAAGTGTATAAGAAGAATAACAAGGACATAATCATGTGGTAATATGGGAATAATGTTAGTGATAATTGTTTGAATGAGAGTCGGTAACTTGACGACTTTTTCATTACCAAGGTGTTCTCTAGCAATCTTTAGAATTTTCCCAGAATCTTTAGAAGCAAAGAGGAATTTGCTCTTGTCTGTTAACACTTCAAAGTGGCGGCTAATTCTCTTTCCTGAGACATTTGCACCGATTTGTGTGATGCTAGTCCATGGAATTTGAATGTATTGCTCGACATTGACATCTGGGTAGAATTCAAGAGCCACATCTCCGATTAGAAATTTACCGACTTTCCCTCAGATAGCCATGTAGGAAACGCCTGTTGTATGCAATTCAACTGTTTTGTTTAGTGATTGTGCCATATCTATCTCGCTTTTTGATTGTAGTACCTTTATTATAGCATAAGAAAAGAGTTCAGCTTTGCTAAACTCTTACTCTTTTTACATGATTCCGAAGAAGCTTGCAATGATACCAACTACAAAGAGTCCGATGATGATTGTGATTGGTGAAACTTTCTTCTTAAGCAACCACATACATGCAAAAGTAAGGAGAAGTCCCATCAAACCTGGAATCAATGAATCCAATTGTTTTTGAAGGGTATCAACTTGAATCTTATCGAAGCTAAGTTTGTCATTAACTTGGCCGAGGATAGTCTTAAGTTGGTCACCGCTAACATTGCCTTTAGGCCATTCGATATAGGCACCTTTAGACAAAACTTTACCTGGAAGGTTTACAGTGAAGACGATAGAAACCCAACGTTCAACGAGGACGGCCAAGATGAACATACCAAGGATTGATGCCCCTTTAGTAATATCTTTCAAGATACCACCAGACATGTCTTTAGTGATTTCAGAACCTGCTTTGTAACCAAGTTCTTGAGTGTACCACAAGAAGGCCATACGGATAAGGTTCCAACCGACGAAGAAGATAAGTGGACCAGCGATGTTACCAGCTTGTGCCAATGATGCACCAAGGGCACCAAGGATAGGACGAACTGTGAACCAGAAAACAGGGTCACCGATACCGGCAAGAGGTCCCATCATACCGATTTTAACCCCTTGGATAGCAGCATCTTCGATGTCAGTACCGTTAGCTTTTTCTTCTTCAAGAGCCAAGGTAACACCCATGATAGGAGCAGCTACGTAAGGGTGGGTATTGAAGAATTCCAAGTGGCGTTTAAGAGCTGCAGCTTGGTCTTCTTTGTTAGTGTAGAGTTTTTTGATAGCAGGAATGAGTGAGTAAGCCCAACCCAAGTTTTGCATACGTTCATAGTTCCATGAACCTTGCAAGAATTGTGAGCGCCACCAAACCTTTTTACGATCTGCTTGAGATAATTGAATTTTTTCAGCCATGAGAGCACCCCTTCCTAGTAGTCTTCCAAGATATCGCCGATTGGGTCGCCTGAACCAGATGAAGTTCCGCCACCATTTCCGCCACCTTGTTTAGAAAGGTTGAGGTAGATGAAGGCGATAGCGACACCGATAGCACCAAGAGCGATAAGTGTCAATTGGCTAATTGCTGCGAAAGCAAAACCGATGGCGAAGAATGGCCAAACCTCACGAGTTGCCATCATGTTGATAACCATGGCGTAACCAACGGCTACGACCATACCACCACCGACAACCATACCATGGTTGAGCCAGTCAGGCATCAAACCAAGGGCGTGTTGAACAGATTGTGCTGGGATAGCAAGAAGAAGAGCTGCAGGCACAGCAATACGCAACCCTTGAAGAAGAAGGGCAAGGTAGTGTGCGCGTTCAACACCAGCGATGTTTCCGCTTTCTGCTGCTTTATCTGCAGCGTGAACAAGGGCAACTGATGCTGTACGAACAAGCATAGTTAGGAAGAGACCGGCAACCGCAAGTGGGATAGCTGTTGCAGTCGCAACACCGATACCTTCGGTTGTGAAGTTACCACCTTTAACCAAAATGATGGCAGCAGCAACAGAGGCGAGGGCAGCGTCAGGAGCGACAGCGGCACCGATATTAGCCCAAGCAAGGGCGATCATTTGAAGAGAACCACCAAGCATGATACCTGCAGTGAGGTTACCTGTAGCAGCACCGATGAGGGTACATGCAACAAGTGGTTGGTGGAATTGGAATTGGTCAAGGATACCTTCAAGACCAGCAAGGAAGGCAACAACTACGACCAAAATTGCAGAAATAATTGACATATCTGACATGGTAATAATTCCTTTTCTATTGAGTTGTGATTAGTTGAGTTTATCAACTAATTTATCCGGATGAAGATTATTGAACGTTAGCTTTCTTGATAAGGTCAAACAAGTCTTTCTTAGAATCGTTTGGAACCTTACGGACGTCAAATTCAACCCCAAGGTCACGTAATTTTTCGAAGCAAGCAACATCGTCTTTGTCCATAGACAAAACGTTGTTAACCATTGTTTTACCAGTTGAGTGAGCCATAGAACCAACGTTAAGTTCTTTGATTGGCACTCCACCTTCGATAGCACGAAGTGCGTCTTGAACAGTTTCGAACAAGATAAGCGCGTGTGTGTTACCAAAACGTGGGTCCTTAGAAGCATCAATCAATTTTTGGATTGGAACAACGTTTGCTTTAACCCCATTTGGTGCTGCTTGTTTGATCAATTCTTTACGAAGCTCATCTTTAGCAACGTCGTCTGAAGCAACAATGATACGGTCTGCTTTAGAAGCAGGTGTCCAGTTAGTTGCTACCTGACCATGCAAGAGACGTGTGTCCAAACGTGCCAAGTTAATCTTGAGTTTACCATCTCCGATAACTGTCCCTTCTGGGATAGCTCCTTGAGGTGCTGCAGCTTCCACAGGAGCTGCAGTTGTTTCCTCAACTGGATTTAGCTCCTCTGGAAGTGCCTTGATACCACCCTTAGCTTCCTTGATGATATTAGCAGCAACTTGCTCTGCAGTAGCGTTAGCATCCATCATACGTTCAGTGTATGCTTGGATAAGCATTGGCAAGTTAAGTCCTGTGATGATAGCAATCTTGCGATCTGGATTTTCTCCAGCAATTCGGCTAGCTTGGTTAAATGGTGAACCAGACCAAAGGTCAGCCAAAACAAGAATTTCATCATCAGCATCGAATTGTGCAATGGCGTCGTTGAAGTGAGCGTATAAATCATCAGGGCCTTCACTTGGCATGAAAGTCACGACTTGAACTTTCTCTTGGTCTCCAAAAATCATAGAGCCTGATTGGTGGATCCCTTCAGCGAACTTACCATGGCTGGCAATAATAATACCGATACCCATTCGTGTTCTCCTCCTTATAAATTATTTTTTCCTAGGCTTAAAAAGACTATCTCCGATTTTTTTTCAAGACGCTAAAAAAAGCGTCTCTCAATCTTTTTAAACATAAGAAATCAAGAACAATTATATTGTAAAACGCTTTCACGTAAATGTCAATAGCTAGTGAGATAAAATTTCAAAAGAAGTCAATTTCTTTCAAAAATGAGCAAAATATTATAAAAAGATTGCCCAATGATTAGATTGGGCAATCTTTTTATAATATTCGGAGATTATTTCTTCTTGACAATGAGTCGGAAAAGATTCTTAAAGCCTTGTTTGAGAACAACGATAAAGCTAGGTGCTTTTCTTAAACTTTCTCGAGGGATTCTTTTTTGAATTTCTTTCAAAGTTAATCGGCTTTTTCGACTGGCAAAACGGAAACGTCCATTTTGCTTAGTACGGATTTCAAAGCGTGGGATGAACTTACCACCGAAGTATACATCAGCAATCACATAAGTGACTTCATCCCAAGGAATTTGAACGTAGTCTTGTAACTTCGTATCGTTGTAAAATTCGAAGGCCTTATCACCGACCATAATATTTCCGTAAATAGGCCCTTCACGGAACCAAGTTCCCTTAGATGTGTGAGCCATTTCCGTATTGAGCGATTTAACCATACCTTGCTCCGATTAGAGTAGACCAATAATGTGGAGTACAATAGCTAGAACAAAGATACCCAAGATGATAACAATTGGAGAAACTTTTCTCTTAAGAAGGTACATACAGAGGAAAGTCAAACCAAGGGCAGCAAGACCAGGAATCAATTGGTTCAAGTTGTCTTGCAAGGTTGTCACCTTGTTAGCTTCGAGTGATTTACCAGAAGCTTGTTCTAGGAAGGCTGCTTTAACACCGGTAATACCTTTTGGAAGCTTATCCCACTCGATATAAGCACCTTCTTGTTGTTTAACAACAGAGACAACAGGTGTGAAGGTAATGTTTACCCAACGTTGGATAAGAGAACCGATGACGAACATCCCCATCATTGATGCGCCACGAGTTACTTGTTGAAGAAGGTTACCAGATACGTCGTCTGTAATCGCAGCACCAGCTCTATAACCGAACTCTTGAGTGTACCATTTAACGGCAGCTACCATGACGTTCCAGAGAACGAAGAATACGATTGGCCCAAGGACGTTACCTGAAACTGCCAAACCTGCTCCTAGTGAAAGGAAGATTGGACGAAGGGTAAACCAGAAGAGAGGGTCACCGGCACCTGCAAGAGGTCCCATCATACCGACCTTAACCCCTGAGATAGCAGCATCATCAATCTCAGCACCGTTGGCACGTTCTTCTTCCAAGGCAAGGGTAACCCCAAAGATTGGGTTAGCCATGAAAGGTTGTGTATTGAAGAATTCCAAGTGACGCTTAAGAGCAGCAGCACGTTCTTCTTTAGTTTGATAAAGTTTTTTGATTGCAGGAATAAGGGTGTAAGCCACACCACCATTTTGCATACGTTCATAGTTGAATGAAGCTAAAAGGAAGTATGAGCGCAAGAAAGCTTTGAAACGATCAGCTTTTGTTAATTTAATTTTTGAATCAGCCATTTTCTTTCCTCCTAATTAAAAGTCTTCCAGAATTTCACCGAGGGGATCACCTGATCCTCCGTCGTTTGAAGAACCCAATGAACCACTAGCTTCAAGCGCAAGGTACATAACGGCAAGACAGAGACCGATGATACCCAAGCTAATCAAGGTCAACTCTTTGAGGGCAGCCAAAGCAAAACCAAGGAAGAAGAATGGCCAAACTTCGCGACTAGACATCATGTTGATAACCATGGCATAACCAACGGCTACAACCATACCACCACCGATTGTCATACCTGACGTTAACCATTCAGGCATAGCTTCAAGACCAGATTGTACGAGGTGTGCAGGAATCAAGAGCAAGAGGAGGGCAGGGATAGCAACACGGAGACCTTGAAGGGCCATACCGATAAAGTGCCATCTTTCAACACCAGCGATATCAGCATCTTCAGCACGACTATCCATAATGTGAGAGATAAAGACAGTTGCAGTACGGACAAACATTGTCAAGGCAAGACCAGCAACAGCCAAAGGAACCGCAAGGGCGATGGCTGGACCAATTCCTTTAGCCCCTTGACCACCCAAGATAAGGATGATTGTAGAAGCTACAGCGGCAAGTGAAGCGTCTGGTGCCATGGCAGCACCAACGTTTGCCCATCCCGAAGTGATCAACTGTAAGCTACCACCCAACATTACGCCGAGTTCGAGATGACCAGTAACAAGACCGATTAGGGAACAAGCCACAACTGGCTGGTATGTTTCGATTTGGTCGTTAACTGAGCTACAACCGATAATGAAAGCAACAATTACGACTAAAATAATTTGTACTAAACTCATTTATGCATCCTCCAAAATTATTTCTTCTCTGCTAATTTAGTTTCAGCTGACTTAATCAAGGTATCAACGTTTGCTGGGCTATCACTTGGCACTCCACGAACGTCAAATTTGACACCCAATGATTGCAACTCTTTGATAGCATCCACATCTGTTTGGTCAAATGAAAGAGCCTTAGTAACGTTGACTTTTCCTTCTTTATAAGCTGAAGAACCAAGGTTGATTTCTTTAACATCAACACCTGCTTTAACAGCAGCAAGAGCATCTTCAACAGATTCAAAGAGAAGCATAGCACGTGTATCTCCAAAACGTGGGTCATTGTTTGCTTTAACCATGTTTTTAATTGGGATAACGTGAACTTGAACACCAGATGGAGCGGCTTGTTTAATCATGTTTGTACGAAGTTTATCATGACAAACAGTGTCTGAAACAACGATGATACGGTCTGGGTGAGTTGAGTGAGTCCAACCAGTCGCAACCTGACCGTGGAGGAGACGTGTATCAACACGAGCCAAAACGTATTTGATTTTTCCATCACCAAGAACTGTTCCTTCAGGAATAGTTCCTTTAGGAATAGAAGGCTTAGCGTCGGCTGGTTTAGTGTCTTCTGCAGGAATAAGACCTTCTGGAAGGACCTTAACACCTTCTTTGGTTTCCTTATAAATGTTAGCGACAACCTCTTCAACCCCCGCGTCAGGAGCTACCATACGTTCCGTATATGCTTGGATAAGCATTGGCAAGTTGAGTCCTGTCACGATAACCATCTTGCGATCAGGATTTTCTTCCTTGATTCGGCTTGCTTGGTTAAATGGTGACCCAGACCAAAGGTCTGCAAGGACTAGAATTTCGTCGTCAGCGTCAAATTGAGCGATGGCATCTTTGAAGTGAGCGTACAAGTCGTCAGGACCTTCATTTGGCATGAAAGTAACCACTTGAACTTTCTCTTGTTCACCAAAAATCATAGAACCTGATTGGTGAATACCTTCAGCGAATTTACCATGGCTAGCAATAATAATACCGATACCCATTAGTGTTCTTCCTCCTTATATATATTGCTTCTTAGGAATAGAAAAATGATTATTGGTATTAGCATCAATCAGCATGAAATGACAACAATATTTTTTTAGTCCCTCGAAAATTAGAACACTCTAATTATAGGACGTTACCATGAATTTGTCAATGGTTTTCGTAACAAAAGTGTCATATAATTGAAAAAAACATCAAATTATTGCAAATATACTTTTTTTTCAGACAATAAGTGTTAAATATAGTTTTAAGCTATATCTGACTAGAAGAAATAGGATTAAGAAAAAATGAGATAAATGCTTGTAATAGCTGGTATTGGCTGCTATAATTTCTTCAATTAACTATTTAAGGTTAAAACTATAAGAAAAGAGGGCCTCCTTATGTCAGATTTACTAAGTATTTATAAAGAATTGCAAGCTAAAAAATGGGTGGACTTGAGTCACCAAATCAATGCGGAAAGTCCACACTTTCCAGCTCTTCCTGCCTTGCAACAAGAAGACCTTTTCACATTAAAAGATGGCTTCCATGTCCAAAAATTTACAGTGGTTGGTCAATACGGAACGCATATTGATGCACCGATTCACTTTGTTGAAGGTGGCCGTTGGTTGGATGAGATTGACCTCAAAGATCTCCTCTTGCCACTCTATGTTATCGACAAGTCTAAAGAGGTTGCTGCCAATCCAAACTTTATCTTGAGCAAACAAGATATCTTAGACTTTGAAGCAGAACATGGACAAATTACTGAAGGGGCCTTTGTCGCTTTCCGTAGTGATTGGTCAAAACGTTGGCCAGATCAAGATGCTATGCGCAATCTTGATGAAAATGGGGTTCAACAAAGTCCAGGATGGAGCCGTGAAGCCTTGGAATTCTTGATTCATGAACGCCATGTTAAGGCTGTGGGCCATGAGACTTTTGATACCGATGCAGGTATTCCAGCAGCAGAGCATGGCTTGGTCAATGAATACTACCTCTTAGAACAAAACATTTATCAGGTAGAAGTCTTGAATCACTTGGATCAAGTGCCAGCAGTAGGTGCCTTGATTTCAATTGCATTTCCACACTGGGACAAGGCGACAGGTTCACCAGTGCGTGCAGTGGCTATTTTACCTTAATCATAAGAAAAGACACCGAGGAAATCTCTGGTGTCTTTATTATGGTTTATAAAAATAAGTCTTGAAGTTTGCGAGCAACGCCATCCTCTTCATTAGTCCACTCAATTTGTTCGTTAGCGTGGGGGAGAAGGACAGGGCTAGCATTCTTCATGGCATAGCCAGTTTTAGCCAGTTCTAACATTTCCGTATCATTATGTTCATCACCAAAAGCAATCAAATCATCTGGAGATTTGCGCATGGCTCTGAGTAGATAGTTTAGGGCGTAGGCCTTGTTAATTCCTTTAGGAGAAAATTCTAAGATATTAAGTGGGCCACCCCAAGAATCCACTTCAATTTCTTTCTTGAAGTCTTTCTTGATATCTTTAGCCAATTGATACTTGTCTTCGTGGCGGGTCTGCATGAGGAGAGCATTTGGATTACGTGTGATTTTAGCTGGCTCTAAACGCATAGCCTCAATGATTTTATCGACACCAAAGAGTTGTGGTAGAATACGCTCTGGGTGATTCATAGTGATATAGAAGTGTTTTCGATATTCACTAGCCAGAAAATCCATCTCTAATTCATCATGGCGTTGTAAGAGGCTAATCAGATATTTCTTATCTAATTTAACCGAATGCTCATAGGCCCAATCTTGATCTGGGAGATTGGTCAAGGAGCCGTTAAAGGTAATGAGTGGTGTTTCTAAACCTAACGTTTTGTAATGGTCAATAGCCATACGATAAGGACGACCTGTAGCAATAACAACTTGGTGTCCTTTGTTTTGTACATCTTTAATCGTTTTTTGTGTAAATTCTGAAATAGTTCCATCTGGTCGCAAGAGCGTTCCATCAAGATCTAGTGCAATCAATTTTTTAGTCATATTCTTATTATAGCAAAAATCTGTTCTTTGTTGGGGTTTGAGAGAAGCCAACATAAGAATGTTCGGTTTTTACTAAGAAAACTCTCAGGAAATAAACCTTGCACCGTCAAATAATTTCATGTAGAATAGTAATGTTGCATTCTACATGAGAATGTTCCGAAATTATTCGGATTTTGACAATATTTTTTATTAAGGAGTCTAAACTTTCATGGAAAAGTTTTTCAAATTGAAAGAACATGGTACTGATGTCCGTACAGAAGTGACTGCCGGATTGACAACCTTCTTTGCCATGTCTTACATCCTCTTTGTTAACCCAGCGATGTTGGCTCAGACAGGAATGCCTGCACAAGGTGTTTTCTTAGCAACAATTATTGGTGCGGTTGCAGGGACATTGATGATGGCCTTTTATGCTAACCTGCCATACGCTCAAGCGCCTGGTATGGGACTTAATGCCTTCTTCACCTATACAGTAGTTTTCTCTTTGGGTTACACTTGGCAAGAGGCTTTGGCTATGGTCTTTCTTTGTGGTGTCATTTCTTTGATTATCACAGTAACCAGAGTTCGTAAGATGATTATTGAGTCTATTCCAACTGCACTTAAATCAGCAATTTCAGCAGGTATTGGTGTTTTCCTTGCTTATGTAGGGATTAAAAATGCTGGTTTCTTGAAATTCTCAATTAACCCTCATACTTATACTGTTGCGGGTAAAGGTGCTGATATGGCTAATGCTTCAATTACAGCATCATCATCAGCTACACCAGGTTTGGTCGCTTTCAATAATCCAACAGTTATTGTTGGTTTGATTGGTCTTGCGATTGCTATTTTCTTTATCGTTAAAGGTATTCGTGGTGGTGTCCTTCTTTCAATCCTCGTAACGACTATCATTGCCATTTTTGCTGGTGTCGTTGATCTTGGTAGCATTGACTGGCACGCAGCTAGCTTGTCATCTTCATTCAAGGATTTAGGTCAGGTCTTTGGTGCCGCACTCGGTTCTAAAGGTTTGGGTTCACTCTTTGCTGATGTTTCTCGTTTGCCTGGTGTCTTCATGGCTATTCTTGCCTTCTCATTGACAGATATTTTCGATACTATTGGTACTTTGATTGGTACTGGTGAGAAAGTTGGTATCATTGCTTCTACAGGAGATAACAACGAATCTAAGGCTCTTGACCGTGCCCTTTATTCTGACCTTGTTGGTACAAGTATTGGTGCCATTGCAGGTACTTCAAACGTTACAACTTACGTTGAATCTGCAGCAGGTATCGGTGCTGGTGGACGTACTGGTTTGACAGCTCTCGTGGTTGCAGTACTCTTTGCGATTTCTAGCTTCTTTAGCCCAGTCGTGTCAATCGTTCCAAATGCAGCGACAGCACCTATCCTTATCATTGTGGGTATCATGATGCTTTCTAACCTTAAAGGTGTCGATTGGGAAGATTTGTCTGAAGCTATTCCAGCCTTCTTTACTTCTATCTTTATGGGATTCTCATATAGCATTACCTATGGTATCGCAGCTGGTTTCCTTACTTATACTTTGGTGAAAATCGTCAAAGGTCAAGCTAAGGATGTTCACTTTATTATGTGGATTTTGGATATCTTGTTTATCCTTAATTTCATTAGTATGGCTGTGCTCTAAAATTCATAGAAAAAGGTCTGTCATTGTGGCAGGCTTTTTCTTTTGTTGTTTGTGACTAGAGTGGCAGCAAGTGGATTTATGTTATTAGTGAAGAATATTATATGTGGAAACACACAAATAATAATCTAATGTTATGACCGTAATATAACATTAGGTTAAAATCATCATTAAAATGGTTGTTTTGATTTCTTGCCTAGATGATTCAATATTTATAAGTTTTTAGTGTATTTTTACAGTGGATTCTAGTCCATATTTTTATTTTTTGATATAATGAAAACATGATTTACAGTCAAAATGAAGAGGAATTGATGAGCATAGGCCAAAAGCTAGGTCACTTGCTCAATTCAGGAGATATAATTGTTCTCTCAGGTGATCTGGGAGCGGGCAAAACCACCTTAACTAAGGGAATTGCCAAAGGTTTGGATATTTCACAGATGATTAAGAGCCCAACCTATACTATTGTTAGAGAGTATGAGGGGCGCCTACCACTGTATCATTTAGATGTTTACCGTATTGGTGACGATCCAGATTCTATTGATTTGGATGATTTTCTGTATGGTGACGGTGTGACCATTATCGAGTGGGGTGAACTCCTGGATGAGAGTTTATTAGGAGATTATCTCTTGATTTCGATTTCTCATCATGGCGATGGGCGCCAGTTGCTTTTTGAGTCTTTTGGTCCTAGAAGTAAAGAGATTCAGGAGGCGATGGTAAATGGCTGAGCAAGAATTGGTCATTGAGGAGGCTCAAAGAGAGGATGCTGTATCCCTAGCCCGATTGCTAGAAACAGTAGCCTTGGAATCAGATTTTTTAGCACAGGATGCCAGAAGTTCTGTATTGAGTGCTGAACAGCTAGCATCCTATATTGATAGCCGTCAGAATGTAACTAATGAGATTTGTCTAGTTGCAAAGTTGGGTTGTGAGGTCATTGGCGTTTGTAATGTTACTTCTGACCAAGATACAAAGACGAGTCATATTGGGGACGTTTTTATTGCGGTTGCCAAACCCTACTGGGGCAATGGTATTGGTCAGTTTCTTATGGAAACAATAATTGACTGGGCAGACCATACACCAGAAATCCGTCGCTTAGAGTTGACGGTTCAAGCACGTAATGAGCGTGCGGTTCATCTCTATCAAAAATTTGGATTTGACATTGAAGGCACTAAGAAACGTGGTGCCAGAACTAAAAATGGAGAATTTCTAGATGTTTACCTTATGGCTAAACTCATAGATTAGGAAAAAACATGAAACTTGGACGAAAAATTTTATTGATGTTGTTGGCGATTTTTGCCACGACAGTAGTAGCTGCTGGTATTTACCTAACGACAACTTATAATTACGCCACAGGCGAATTGTCAAAAACCTTTAGGGCTTCTAAGGCAACTTCAGGGAACAGTAAGGCTATCCAACAGACTAAGCCTATAACGATTCTACTGATGGGTGTTGATACAGGCTCTAAGGAACGTAAGGAAACCTGGGAGGGGAACTCAGACACCATGATTTTGGTGACTGTAAACCCTAAAACTAAGAAAACTACCATGACCAGCTTGGAACGTGACCTTTTGACTGATATTGAGGGATCGGGGCAAGCTAAACTAAACTCAGCCTATGCTGAGGGTGGTGCTGACTTGGCTATCTCTACGATTCAAAAGGTTTTAGATATTGATATTGATTACTATGCATTGATTAATATGCAGGGGATGATTGATTTGGTAGATGCTGTCGGAGGTATTGAGGTAACGAATCATTTCGATTTCCCTATTTCGATTGCAGAGAATGAACCAGAATTTCAAGCAAAAGTTGAACCAGGAACACATAAAATCAATGGTGAGCAGGCCTTGGTCTATTCACGTATGCGTTATGACGATCCTGATGGTGACTATGGCCGTCAAAAACGTCAACGTGAGGTTATTCAAAAGGTTGTGTCTAAGCTCTTGAAGATGGATTCAATCGGCTCGTATAAGAAAATCTTGTCAGCGGTAAGCTCAAATGTTCAAACCAGCATTGATCTTGGTGATACCAATACTCTTCGTAGTTTGATGGGTTATAGTGATGCTCTTAAGAATATTAAATCATACCAATTGGCAGGTTCGGATGCTATGATTAATGGTGGAAGCTATCAAGTAGCATCAACTGAGGATATCCTTAAGGTGCAAAATCGTATCAAAAAGGAAGTTGGTAAGAAGACAGTTTCTGAATCTAATCTTAAGACTAGTTTGGTGCTCTATGGCTCTGAAGCATCAAGTTATGGCTCTGATGATTTTGTTAACTCTAAAGGAAATAAGGGCGCAAGTGAAGCGTCAGGAAGTTATGAAGGCGGTGCCTCAGAAGCTACAGCTGGTGGTTCAGTAAGTACTTATAATGGTGGAGCTACCTATAGCAACAACAATAACTATAGTGACACGGCGGGGAACTATGGTCAGGAACAATGGGCAACAACGCCGACATATAATAACAATGGTTCAGGAGTGGCTACTTATAGTGCGGTTCCTGTAGCACAATAGAAAAGGTTGGGAGCTTCCCGACCTTTTTTACTGGCATTATGTTATTCCTTGCAATGGTTTTTGAGCTGTGCTATAATATAGGAAAATAACGAAAGAGAGGCGGAGTAGAAAACTTCGTCTCTTGTGTGTGTAAGGAGGTCGTAATGTCGCAAAAAATTATTGATCTCGTGACGGCTGTCGTAGCTCCGGCAATCCCTGAGCCATACGAATTGGTCGATATCGAGTATGAAAAGCTTGGCGGTGACTATGTCTTGTCAGTTTTAATTGATAAGCCAGGTGGTATTACCGTTGAAGATACTGCAGACCTGACTGAAATCATCAGTCCCCTCTTGGATACTATTCAGCCTGATCCTTTCCCGGATCAATACATGCTGGAAGTTTCTAGTCCAGGGTTAGAGCGTCCCTTGAAGACTAAAGAAGCTTTGACAAATGCTGTTGGTCAGTATATCAACGTTAGTCTTTATAAGGCTATTGATAAGATCAAGATTTTCCAAGGTGACTTGGTGGCCTTTGATGGGGAGACCCTAACAATTGATTACCTTGATAAGACTCGCCATAAAACTGTTGAAATTCCTTATCAAACAGTTGCTAAAGCTCGTTTGGCAGTCAAACTCTAATCTCTTAGTGTAAATAAAGAAAGGATGCCAGTTTTAGTCTTTGAAGGCTAAAACGACAAAGAATATGAGCAAAGAAATGCTAGAAGCCTTCCGTGTCTTGGAAGAAGAAAAACACATTAACAAGGAAGATATCATTGATGCAGTGGTTGAATCACTTAAATCAGCCTACAAGCGTCGTTACGGTCAGTCAGAATCAGCTGTTGTTGAATTTAATGAGAAAACAGGTGATTTTCAAGTTTATACTGTTCGTGAGGTCGTAGATGAAGTCTTCGATAGTCGTTTGGAAATTAGCTTGAAAGATGCGCTTGCTATCAGCTCTGCTTACGAACTTGGCGATAAGATTCGTTTCGAAGAGTCAGTAGATGAGTTTGGTCGTGTTGCAGCGCAATCTGCTAAACAAACCATTATGGAAAAAATGCGCAAGCAAATGCGTGAAATCACTTATAATGACTATAAACAACATGAAGGTGAAATCATGCAAGGGACAGTTGAACGTTTTGACCAACGCTTCATTTATGTCAATCTTGGTACACTTGAAGCTCAATTGTCTCGCCAAGACCAAATTCCTGGTGAAAGCTTTAAGTCACACGATGTCATCGATGTTTATGTTTATAAAGTTGAAAATAACCCTAAAGGTGTTAACGTCTTTGTAAGTCGTAGCCATCCAGAATTCATCAAACGTATCATGGAACAAGAAATTCCTGAAGTATTTGATGGAACTGTAGAAATCATGAGCGTGTCTCGTGAAGCCGGTGATCGTACTAAAGTTGCTGTTCGCAGTCATAACCCTAACGTTGATGCTATTGGTACTATCGTTGGTCGTGGCGGAAGCAACATCAAGAAAGTTGTTAGTCGCTTCCACCCAACACGTTTGGATGCTAAGACAGGTATTGAAGTTCCTGTTGAGGAAAACATTGATGTTATTCAATGGGTTGAAGATCCAGCTGAATTTATCTACAACGCTATTGCACCGGCTGAAGTGGACTATGTTCTCTTTGACGAAGATGATAGCAAACGTGCGACAGTAGTTGTGCCAGATAACAAATTATCTCTTGCAATTGGGCGCCGTGGACAAAACGTTCGTTTGGCAGCTCACTTGACTGGATATCGTATTGATATCAAGTCAGCCTCTGAATATGAAGCGCTTGAAGCGGAAAAAGCTGAGGCTGCGACAGAGGAAGTAGTCGAGGAGATTGTTGCAGAAGATGCTACACCTGTTGAAGTCACAACAGAAGAAGTAACTGAAACAACAGAAGCAGAATAAGAAGAACATAGAGGTGTTTGATGGCTAAAACACGAAAAATACCTTTACGCAAATCAGTTGTCTCAGGAGAAATCATTGATAAACGTGATTTGCTCCGCATTGTAAAAACTAAAGATGGTGAGATTTTCATTGATCCAACAGGAAAGAAAAATGGCCGAGGTGCTTACATTAAACTAGATAATGAAGAAGCTCTCCAAGCTAAAAAGAAACGTGCTTTTAACCATAGTTTCTCCATGGATGTTCCTGAAAGTTTTTATGATGAACTCATTGCTTATGTGGATCACAAGGTCAAAAGAAGAGAGTTAGGTCTTGAATAACACAGAAAAATTGTCAAATATGTTGGGACTAGCACAAAGAGCCGGAAAGCTTATTTCTGGCGAAGAACTTGTCATCAAGGCAGTTCAATCAGGACAGGCGAGACTAGTTTTTCTTGCCAATGATGCTGGTAGTAACGTGACTAAAAAGACGACTGATAAATGTAACTACTATAATATAGAAGTCTCCACAGTGTTTAACGCACTGGAATTAAGCATGGCTATTGGTAAACCAAGAAAAACGGTTGCTGTAGTTGATGCTGGATTTTCAAAGAAAATGAGGACTCTTATGGACTAAAGAATAGGAGGACATCACGTGTCAAAGAAACGATTATATGAAATCGCAAAAGAGGTTGGTGTAGAAAGTAAGGTTGTTGTTGCGAAAGCTCAAGAACTTGGTCTTTCTGTGAAGAGCCATTCCTCATCAGTTGAAGAAGCTGATGCTAATCGTATCACTTCAAGTTTAAAAGGGGGAACAGCTAAGGCTGAAAGCAAGCCAGCTCCTAAAGCGACACCAACTCCTAAAGAGGAAAAGGTAGCGCCTAAGGTTGATAAGGTACCTGTTGCCAAATCAGCTCCAGCTAAAGAAACATCAAAGGCTGAAGTCAAAGAAGCCCCTGCGACTCCGAAAAAACCACAAAGCCGTAATTTTAAGGCAGAACGTGAAGCACGTGCCAAGGCAGAAGCAGAGCGTCGTCAAAACGGCGGAGGCCGTGACAACCGTAATCGTAACCGAAATCAACAAGGGAACGATCAAGGTAAACGTCAGAATAATGATCGTCGCAACCAAAATGGAAATGGTCAAGGCAACCGTAATAATGGGAACCGCGGTAACAATAGTAATCGTGACCGTAATTTCCAAGGTAAACAGCGCAATGATCAAGGTCGAAATAAACGTAACGATGCTGCCCGCAATACTCAGGCAGGACCACGTATTGACTTTAAAGCGCGTGCTGCAGCCTTGAAGGCAGAGCAAAATGCAGAGTATTCACGTCAAAGTGAAACACGCTTCCGTGAAGAGAAAGCTGCAGAGCAACGCCGTGCGAAAGAGCAAGAAAAGGCAAGAAAAGAAAAACAACAGGCAGAAGTAGCTGCTAAAAAAGCAGTTGCTGAAGCTAAGCCAGCTCCAAAAACAGCACCGGCTGCTCAACCTGCTCCAGCTGCACAAGCACAAGATACACGTCGTAAAAAGGCACGTCCAGATAAATCACGTGATAATCGTCGCGAGAATGAAGATGGACCTAAGCAAACAAGAAATAATAAGTGGAATAATCAAAACCAAGTGAGAAATCAACGAAATAGTAACTGGAATAAAAACAAAAATAAAAAAGGTAAAAATAACCGTGGTAATTCAGCTCCAAAACCAGTAACAGAGCGTAAATTCCATGAATTACCAAAAGAATTTGAATACACTGAAGGCATGACGGTTGCAGAAATCGCAAAACGTATTAAACGTGAGCCGGCTGAAATCGTTAAGAAACTCTTCATGATGGGTGTTATGGCAACTCAAAACCAATCTCTTGACGGAGATACTATTGAGTTGTTGATGGTTGACTATGGTATTGAGGCAACCAAGAAAGAAGAAGTTGATAGTGCTGATATCGAACGTTTCTTTGTTGACGAAGACTACCTCAACAAAGATGCTATGGTAGAACGTGCACCAGTTGTTACTATCATGGGACACGTTGACCATGGTAAAACAACCCTTCTTGATACCCTTCGTAACTCACGTGTTGCAACAGGAGAAGCTGGTGGTATCACACAGCACATTGGTGCCTACCAAATTGAAGAGGGTGGCAAGAAGATTACCTTCCTTGATACTCCTGGACACGCGGCCTTTACTTCTATGCGTGCGCGTGGTGCTTCTGTTACAGATATTACTATCTTGATTGTAGCTGCGGATGACGGTGTTATGCCACAGACAATTGAAGCCATCAACCACTCTAAGGCTGCGGGTGTTCCAATCATTGTTGCGATTAACAAGATTG
>OGKH01000696.1_pt1 | contig 16836 bp, 15 predicted proteins | sample 1572421 | NCBI WGS metagenome assembly OGKH01 (sample SAMEA2582084, study PRJEB24529) | metagenome | biome: Human gut stool | place: China | collected 2011
CGCCGCCAGCGGCGGAAACAGGGAGGAGCTGTTGGGGCCGCGGCCAGCAGGATGCAAGCGACAGCGAAGCAGACGCTGGGAGCCGCAACCCGGGCTCGCCTGCGGCGAGACCTTGCAAAACTACTGCGGGCAAAATGTCCGCAGTAGTTTTGTTTTTCCGGTGGCTGTAGACTGGGAGAGAAGAACCTCTCAGTCTCGCTTCGCTCGCCAGCTCCCCTACCGAGGGGAGCCCTTGGCAGACCGGGCAGGCCTGAGCGGGACGAAACAGGCCCGACGAAGCGCAAAAACGTGGGCCTTGCGGCAGAGGGGAGGCAGAGCAGGGCAGGGCGCAGGTATTGCAAAAACACGGTAAAAGGGACCCGGCGGGGGCAGAAGTACCCGCCGAAGGTGCGGGCCGAGGTGCTGATGGCCATGCTGTCGTCCGGCTCCATCTGTGCGGTAGCCCGGCGGTACGGCGTACCGGAGAGCACCATCCGCTCGTGGATGGCCGAGGAAGCCGGCCGGAGCGACGCCTTTGCAAAAGAGCGGCAGGCTGCTGCGCGGGAGATCGCGATCCGGGCCAGCCTCGGGGCGAGGGCGCAGGTGAGCTATTTGCAGAGCCGTGTGGACGAGAGCCAGCGGGCCGCGCAGGTACAGGCCAAACTCCATCGGAAACTGGACGAGGACACCCGCGCCCGCTGCTTTGCAGTCGGCACACTGCTCAAGAGCGACGCCGAGGAGCTGGCGGACGCCACGGAGACGGGGCTTGTGCTGTACGCTGCCGAGGACAGCTACGACCGGCAGCTGGGAGACGAGGAGCGAAAACTGCTGGACGCTCAGCTCGAGCGGTACGGTGAGCGCGTGATGAGCGACAAGAACGCCGCCGCGATGGCCACCGTGCTGATGACCGTGGCCGAAAAGGCTGCGGCAATGGTACCCAGCCAGAGCCAGAGCGAGGGCGATGCCCCGCCGCTGGTGGAGATCGGGGCCGAGGGCCGGGAAGAAAAAGGGCCGGAGGTGATGGTGGAGTAGCCCTCTCAGTCGGCTGCGCCGACAGCTCCCCCAGAGGGGCAACGATGACGACCGCCGCCAGTGGCGGAAACAGGGAGGAGTTGTTGGGGCAGCGGCCAGCAGGGCATGAGCGGCAGCGAAATGACCGCTGGGAGCCGCAACCCGATAGCCTTTGGCAGACCGGGGAAGTCTGAGCGGGACAAGAAGAGCTTGGCGGGGCGTGAAGCACCGGGCCTTGCGACAGAGGGGAGGCAGATAGAGTGGAGGAGAAAAGGCGCGGAGGACGCCCCGTGATCTGGTCGCCGCAGCCGAGACAGGCCGCTTTTATGGCGCGCACCGAGGACGAAGCTCTGTACGGCGGGGCGGCCGGCGGCGGGAAAAGCGACGCACTGATCATCGAGGCACTGCGGCAGGTACACATCCCGCACTACCGGGCGCTCATCCTGCGCAAGACTTACCCGCAGCTTTCGGAGCTCATCGACAAGACCATGCGGTACTACAAGCCGGTGTTTCCCAAAGCGAGGTACAGCGGCTCGAGCCACTGCTGGACCTTCCCCAGCGGGGCGAAGATCTACTTCGGCAGTCTGAACCACACACAGGACAAGTACAACTATCAGGGCAAAGCCTTCGACTTTATCGGCGTGGACGAGCTGACCCACTTTACCTGGGACGAGTACAGCTATGTCATGAGCCGCAACCGCCCCAGCGGCCCCGGCACCCGGGTGTACATCCGGGCCACGGCCAACCCCGGCGGGGTGGGGCATGGCTGGGTGAAGGCACGGTTCATCAGTCCGGCGCCGGCCGGGACGCGGATGGTGCAGCTGGTGAAGGTAAAAGCGCCGGAAGGGAAAGAGATCACCCGGCGGCGCACCCGCATCTTTATCCCGTCCACCGTCTTTGACAATCCGGCGCTGCTGGAAAATGACCCGGGCTACATCGGCACACTGGCCTCGCTGCCGGAGGCCGAGAAGCAGGCGCTGCTCTACGGGAACTGGGACAGCTTTTCGGGACAGGTGTTCACCGAGTGGCGGAACGACCCGAACCACTATGAAGACCAGCGGTGGACCCACGTCATCGAGCCGTTCCCCATCCCGGAGCACTGGAAGATCTGGCGGGGATACGACTTCGGCTTCTCGAAGCCGTTTTCGGTTGGGTGGTATGCAGCGGACGAGCGCGGGCGGCTCTACCGCATCAAGGAGCTTTACGGCTGCACCGGAACGCCCAACGAGGGCCTGAGAAAGGACCCGATGGAGCAGGCACGGATGATCCGGGAAGCAGAGCAGAACGACCCGCTGCTGAAAGGCCGGGTCATCCTGGGCGTGGCCGACCCGGCCATCTTCGACGAGAGCCGTGGCGAGAGCATCGCGGACATGCAGGAGAAAAGCCCGAACTTTCTGCACTGGATGCCCGGCGACCACACCCGTCTGGCGGGAAAGATGCAGTTTCACTATCGGCTGGCTTTTAACGAAGACGGAAGGCCGATGCTGCAGGTCTTCAACACCTGCAAGCACTTCATCCGCACCATCCCGAACCTCGTCTATGACGAGAGCAATGTGGAGGACATCGACACCACCCAGGAGGACCACATCTACGACGAGTGCCGGTATGTGCTGATGGAGAACCCCATCAGCGGCGCGAAGCACACCCAGCCGCCGCCCATGCTGGACGACCCGCTGGATATGGATCCGAGGAAGGACAAGACGAGGTTTATGAGGATATGAGCGAAACGGAGAAAAAGCTGCTGGAGGCGATGGCGGGAGAGGGCTTTGGGAACAGAGCCCACGGCCTGCAGGGCCTTGCTGCCGGTGTACCGGGCGGGCCGGAGGAATTGCCGGGCTCCGCTGCAGAGGGCAGCGAGAGCTTGACCGATGTACTGAGCGGAGAGCAGCCCATCGGCGAGAAGGAGATCAGCGAGGCAATGGCCATCCTCGAAAAGTACAAATCGGCCAAGGCCAGTCTCGACAAGCGGATCATCGACAACGAAGAATGGTACAAGCTGGGCCACTGGAAGCAGTACGGCAACCGGGTGATGGAGGGCAAGCGCGCCCCCAGCACAGGGTGGCTGTTCAACTCCATCGCCAACAAGCACGCCGACGCCATGGACAACTACCCGGAGCCGAACGTGCTGCCGAGGGCGCAGGACGACGAGGAGACGGCAAAGCTCCTCTCCGAGATCCTGCCGGTGCTGCTGGAACAGGCCGACTACGAGAGCGTGTACAGCGACACCTGGTGGCGCAAGCTCAAGCAGGGTACCGGCGTGAAGGGCATCTTCTGGGACCCGGCGCTGCGGGACGGACTCGGGGACATCGCCATCCGGAGCATGGATCTGCTGATGCTCTACTGGGAGCCGGGCGTGGAGGACATCCAGGACTCGGCCAACTTCTTCTCGCTGGCGCTGGCTGACAACGACCGTCTGACGGCCCGGTGGCCTCAGCTGAAGGGCAAGGCGGGCAGCAGCGGCATCACCGTGGGGCAGTACGTCAGCGACCAGAACATCGACACCAGCGAAAAGAGCGTGGTGGTGGACTGGTATTACAAGCGGGAGAAGCCCGGCGGTCAGACCGTGGTGCATTACTGCAAGTTCTGCAACGGCGTGGTGCTCTACGCCAGCGAGAACGACCCGGCGATGGCCGAGACCGGTTTCTATGACCACGGAAAATATCCTTTTGTGTTCGACCCGCTCTTCGTGGAAGAGAACAGCCCGGCGGGCTTTGGGTACATCGACGTGATGAAGGACACGCAGGACACCATCGACCGGATGACGCAGGCCATGGACGAGAACACGCTGGCAGCGGCCAAGAAACGCTACCTTATCTCGGACACGGCGGGCGTGAACGAGGACGAGCTGCTGGACACGGCGAAAGATGTGGTGCATATCACGGGACGGCTGGACGAGCGGGGCTTTATGGAGCTGGATACCGCCCCGCTGCCCTCCAACACCATCGCCTACCAGCAGAACCGCGTGGCCGAGCTGAAGGAGATCAGCGGCAACCGGGACGTGAACCAGGGCGGCGCGACCAGCGGCCTGACGGCGGCCTCGGCCATCGCGGCCTTGCAGGAAGCAGGCTCGAAACTGAGCCGGGACATGCTGAAGAGCTCTTACCGCTCCTTTGCAAAAGAATGCTACTTCATCATCGACCTGATGCGGCAGTTCTACGACGAGAGCCGCGTCTACCGGATCACCGGTCAGCAGGGCGGCACGGAGTACCGGGAGTTTTCCGGCCAGATGCTGCGGCCGCAGCCGGTGGAGAGCGTGGGCGGCGTGGAGCTGGGCGCCCATGAGCCTGTGTTCGACATCACGGTGAGCGCGGCCAAGAAGAGCACCTTCAGCCGCCTCTCCCAGAACGAGACGGCGAAGGAGTGCTACCAGCTGGGATTCTTTGCCCCGGCCAACGCGGACGCCGCACTGGCGTGTCTGGACATGATGGACTTCGAGGGCATCGAGAAGGTGCGCCAGAGGGTAGCCCAGAACGGCACCCTGTACCAGCAGCTGCAGCAGGCCATGGCGCAGATCCAGCAGATGGCGGCAGTCATCGACCAGCAGAACGGATCCAACCTGAGCGAGCAGGCCGGGGCCGCTGCCGCTGCCATGACCGGCGGCGGAGGCGGTGGAGAGACCGGCGCAAAGACGGTAACAAACTCTCTGGGCGGACAGGTGGGCGGCGGGACCAACCCGCTGGCCACGAAAGCTGCCGAGAGGGCGATGAACATCAACAACCCAAATAAGTGAGGAGGTTCTACATGATCAAAATTATCTACAAGGCAGATCCGGAGGGCGGGAAGCTGACGATGAGGGCCGAGGGCCACGCGGGGTATGCCCCGGCGGGACAGGACATCGTATGTGCTGCGGTGAGCTGCCTGATGCAGACGCTGGCGTACAGCGCTGCGGAGGACGAGAAAACCTCGAGCTGCATCTATCAGGGCAAGGAAGGCCCGGTGGTGAACGTAGAGGCAGGCGACAGCGTCCTCATGCGGGACAAGTTCGAGCTTGTGGCCGACGGTCTGGACCTGCTGGCCGAACAGTACCCGGAGAATGTGAACTTCAAGAAAAGCTGCAAGTGCAGCCCGGCGGTGGACTTGCAGCTGTTTGCGGAGGGCGGCGGTGACGGTGCAGCGGCTGCTGGCGGTGATGGTGCCGCCCCCGCGGCGGCAGAAAAGGCTGCGGCTGCTCCCGCCCAGGGCAAAGGCCGGGAGGCTGCTGCCGCCGAGGTGGATGAGATGCTGAGCCCGGCGGAAGAGCCGGGCGCGGAGGAAGATGCTGCTGAAGGCGAGAAACAGGACGGCGCGGTAGACAAGAGCGGCACCGACCCGGAGGCACACCGGAAAGCGTTTGGCGAACTGATGCGGGGCGAGTACAACCGGGAGTTTGGCGAGATGATCGTGCAGGCCACCCAGAAAGCCTACGACAGCATCCTGAACGAGCAGGGGCCGGTGGGGCGTATCCTGAACGCTCTGGGCCAGAAGTACGGCACTGCTCCCGGCGACTACGAGGCACTGGCTGCGGCCGTGGAGGGCGGCGTGGTGAAGGATGACGCCTACTACGAAGACATGGCCATGAAGAAAGGCATCAGCGTCCAGCTGGCCAAGGATAGGGCTATGTTCTCTTTTGGTGTCAAAAGAGAACCAGAAAACCACCAGCGATTGAGAGGCTCGGCGGGGGGGAAGCCATGAAAGCCCCAGTGGGGCTTTCAAGCCGACAGTCCGTTTTGCGAAGCAAATGCCGCGTGTTTAGCGCGGCAAGGACATGGATCCACGAGAAAGGGGCTGCTCGCCCCTTTCAGACCCCAAAGAGGAAGTCGAAGCGGAAAAATGCTAGCCGCTTCGCTAAACGCATTTTTCTCGTTTCTCCGATTTGAATAGAAACGAGAAACCGGAAGGAGGAGCTGAATGGCAAGTATTGTGGGGCTTTCAAAGATCTCCATGCCGAGGCTGGAAAAGCTGGATGCGGACAGCGCCCGGGAGCTGAGGAATTATCTGTACCAGATGCAGGAGCAGCTGGAATACATTTTGAGCAACATCGACACCGAGAACCTCTCGGGAGATTTACAGGAGAAGCTGAAATAAGGCGGGAGAGGGCCTTTAGAAACGGCAGCAGCCGGGAAGAAAACCTCTCAGCTTTGCAGTCCGCCTGACGGCGGCGCTGCAAAGCAGCTCCCCTAGCGAGGGGAGCCTTTCTTAAAGGAAGGAGTGTAATTATGAGCAGTTTGAGCAATGCGAGAGCGCAGCTGGATGCGTGGGAGGCGAAGAAGCCGGGCGACTACACCAGCAAATACAAGGACAAGATCGACGGCGTGATGGGCAAGCTGGACGGGATGAAGGATTTTAGCTACGACCCCACCCGGGATGCGGCCTACGAGCAGTATAAGAACAGCTACACCCGGCAGGCGAAGCTGGCCAACGAGAACGCGCAGGCCAACGCCAGCGCCATCTCGGGCGGGTACGGCTCCAGCTACGGCACCCAGGCGGGCCAGAGCGCCTACCAGAACGCCATGGCGGGCCTGAGCAGCGCCACGAACAGTCTGTACAGCCAGGCGCTGAACCAGTACACCCAGAAAAAGAGCGACCTGCAGAGCCAGCTGAGCGGCTACCAGCAGGCCGAGGCACAGGACTACGAGAAATACCAGACCAATTACCAGAACTGGGAGAACCAGCGCAACTACTACCAGAACGCATACAATCAGGCGGCCAGCGAAAGCCAGGCGAAGAAGAGCCGGGGGACGGGCCTCTTTGGGACGATCCTGAGCGTTGCCGCAAGTCTGCTGCCGTTTTTGCTGTGAGTTTTCCAGCATAAAAAAAGCGCCCAGCCCGGAAGAGGCTGAGCGCTTGGGGATTTATGCAAGATGGAGCTTTTCCTTCAAGGCATCCTGAAGAACGCCGGAGAAGTTGATGTGTGCGGCCTCGGCAGCATCGTTGAGCCAGGCCGGGACGGAAAGAGTTTTTTTGACGGGACGGAACTGCTTTTGGTAGGCGGCCATATCGAAGGGTACCATGACCACGAAGTCTCCGGCCTCCACCGGAAGAGAGGAAGGAACGGAAGGAGTGGGGCAGACAGCGCACTCCTCCAGCATCAGGCCGATGGCATCCTGTGCCATCCGCACAGCCTCATCCATCGTATCGCCCTGCGTAAAGCAGCCCTCGATGTCGGGGACGGTGACAGAGTAACCTGTGGCCTCGGGGTGGAACACGGCGGGATAGAAAACAGCGTTCATGGAAATACCTCCTTATTTCTTCAGCCCGGCCAGTTTGAGGATATTTTTCTCTGTGCCGGGTTTGAGGTCTTTGGCGTGGAAAGGGACGATAGTGGTCTTGCCGGTGGCGGGGTTGTGGTATTTGCGATGAGAACCGTTGGAGCTGACGAACACGAAACCGTTCTGTTCGAGCAGGCGAACGATCTCTTTGGGGGTCATTGGCATGAGGATGCACCTCCGAATCTGTAATTATAATATATACGTATTTTACGTATTTGTCAAGAGAGAAGTTAAAGATGGGCGTATTCAAGAGATACAAGGACGCGCAGGCGGCGCAGAAGGACGCGGAGAACGCGATGCCGGGGGCGTACCAGAGCAACTACACCGACCGGATCAACGAGGCACTGGACAGCATGGGCGCGGCCAGCAATGCGGGCTATGACGTAGGCACGGACAGCGAACTCTACCGGCAGTACCGCGCGGGCGCGCAGGCAAATGCCAGGGCGGCGGCTGAGAACGCCGCTGCGGGCGCAGCAGCCCTGAGCGGCGGGTACGGCTCCAGCTACGCAGACAGCGTGGCCCAGCAGGGCTACCAGCAGGCCATGGCCAACGTGGACAGCGGACTTTCGGGCCTGCGGGACAAGGCCCTGACCCTGTACCAGCTGAAGCAGAACGGCCTCTCGGGGCTGCTGAGCGCGCTGCAGAGCCAGGACAGCCTCGAGGCGGCGGAGCATCAGGGAGCCGTGGCCAACGCGCAGGACTGGCGGGACTACAAGAAGAGCCGGGCAGACCAGGCAGCGCAGGAGAAGCAGAACTTCTGGGATAATCTGATGCAGGTAGGCACCGATGTTGTAAAAGCGGGCTTTACCGCCTACGACCGGTACAAGGGATATGACCAGTGGAAGCAGGAACATGAGCTGCAAGAAAAACAGGTGCAGGCGCAGCTGCAGCAGATGGCGATAGACAAAGCGCTTGACTATAAAGAACGGGGTGCAAGCGAAGCTTTCCTGAACCAGTTCCTGAGTGCGAACGGCTTAGACCCCAGCATTCTCAACGATTGGACCACGGAGAAAACGACTGAGCTTTCCCCGGCGGATTATCTGACAGCAATGAAGGGAATCACCGACCTTTACGAGGGTGGTTTCCGCGATGCAGCAGGGGCTGTAGCCGACATGTACGGCATTAGCAGGGATACGCTGAATTACACACCTCAGTACACCACCGGCAGCTACAGCGGTCGGAGAAGCGGCAGCTCGGGCGGGTCTTCGGGCAGCAGGAGCGGCGGCACGAAAAGCAGCGGGAGCAGCACGGGAAATAAGAGACCTACGCCGACCTATGCTCAGCTACTGGACATGGCGGATGACTATACGAAGATGAAGGACTCTGACCCCAGAAAGACCAGCTACGGGAACATGCTGCAATATTACAACATGATCGATACGCCGAATCTGCTGGAAAAGAACACCGGCCTGAAGGAGCAGAGCTGGAAAGGAGACCCGGAAAACAAGTGGGGTACTGGGACAAGTAACAGACAGAGCCAGAGCACCGGAAGAACGGCAAGCCAGTCGAGTGTCCCGCAGCGGGCGCAGGTGGCGGCGAACGCCATCAAGGGCCAGAGGAACCACGGCTCGGATGACCAGACTATTTTTAACAGCCTGAAGTATCAGGGATACACGGACGACGAAATCTGGAAAGCCTTTGAGCTGGCAGGGTAACAGAAAAGCCTCCTGCACGACCGTGTGCAGGAGGCTTTGGGATAAAGTCAGGCAAGGTGGAGCTGGTGCTTGAGCGCGTCCTGAAGGACCTGACTGAAGTTTACATTGCGTTCAAGGGCGGCGGCATTGAGCCACGCCGGGAGAGTGACGGTGCGGTTTACCGAACGATTGACGCTGGCGAGCCGGACGGACGGCATATAGGCATCGACCAACACGACCCGCTCGTTTTCTTTAGGCTGGATAGCGGACAGGGCCGAGGGGGCGGGGATAGGCTCGCCGTCCTCTTCCAGCCCGCACATCACGCAGCCAAGCAGCTCGCGGGCGGAAAGCAGGGCGTCGTCCTCGGACGTACCGCTGGTGGCGACACCGAGGTCGGGAAAATCGACAGCGATCTCCTGCCCGTCCTCGTAGATAAACACGGCAGGATAGAAGTAACGGTCGGGAAGATTCTTTTTCATCAGAAAAGCCTCCTATCATTCAGCGGAATTTAAGGCCGGACTGCTGCTCAATGCGGTTAAGCGTAGCCCGGGGAATATCTTTATCGGGGTCTTTTACGGTGACGCGACCGGGCTTGGCGGGGTGTTTATACTGGTGGTGGCTGCCCACGCAGTTGACCTCATACCAGCCGTCGGCCTTGAGCGCCTTTATGACCTCGCGGGACGAATAACTTTTCACGACATCATCTCCTCAATAACAGAATAACAAATACAATACTATTTGTCAAGACAAAAAGAAGGGAAGAAGACGGAATGGCAGTAACCAAACAGCAGCTCGCACAATGGAGCAGGGAATTTGCCGCAAAGAACCCGGACAAGGTGAGTGGGGCGGGCAGCACTGCGCAGAACACCACCACAAAGAAGAGCAGCGTCACCAAGGAGCAGTTGAGCCAGTGGAGCCGGGAGTTTGACAAAAAGGAAGCACAACGTCAGGCAGAACAGGAGCAGAACACCCGGGACAAAGCCTTACAGCAGTACACCGAACGGCACATAAGCGACATGGGGGAGGTGGATGCGAGGAATGATACCAGCCTTGCCGGAAGAGCACTCGCCCGGCAGGACCTCTCAGTCGCTGACGCGACAGCTCCCCTTAAAAGGGGCAACGGCGACGACCGCGGCCAGTGGCCGAAACAGGGAGGAGCTGTTGGGGCAGCGGCCAGCGGGATGCAAGCGACAGCGCAGCAGACGCTGGGAGCCGCAACCCGGGCGCAAAGCGCCACTGGCGTGTCGGGCAAGTTTCCGCTGGACGCTGGAAGCTCTGTGGGGCGTAAAATGGCGGGCGCTGCTACAGAGAACAGCGGCAGCGGCCCTGCGCGGCAGATGCCGGAAGCGGCAGCCCGGGCGCTGGACATGGGGCAGAAATGGGGCGTACCTGCGAAGGGCGGGAACGTGCTGGAGAACGTGGACGGCGGGGCCATGGCCTACGGCAGCGGCCGGGCGCAGGAGCTGAGAGCCAGCTTTGCCAAGGACAGCGTACCGGACGAGTTCGACCGGATCAACCAGTGGCTGGACACCGGGGACAACAAGAATCTGGCCGACGCGGTGCGCCGGGTGGACAACACCCACGGCGCGTACACGGACGCCGACCTGATCCGGAAGGGCGGCTGGACACAGGCGCAGATCGACGAGGCCCGGAAGATGAACGCTGCGCTGGACGCCATCGGCGGCATCGGAGACACGGTGGCTGCTGCCCCGCTGCTGGGCGCGGAGTACGGCGTACAGGCGGGAAAGAACATCGACGCCACCCTGAAGAACTGGAAACAGGTGGAGCAGGAGGTAAAGGGCGACGAACACGCCCAGAGTCTTTTCGACCTTTTGACCGACGTGGACATGGACTATAACCCCACATGGCCGGAGAGCCGGAACCGGGAGCTCATCTCGATGGGGTACAACTCCAAGGAGATCCGGGAGATGCGCCAGCGGCTGGCGGGGCTGGAAGTGAGCGACGGCATCGACAAGAACCAGAGCGTACGCCAAGGGTACGATGCGGCAGGAGAGCGACCCGGCCAGCCAGATCATCAGCCTGAACGCCGCGGCCACCGGCACGGATGCTGTGCTGAGGGATGTGCTGCAGAACGACCGGAACATCAGGGCCTATGTGGACACCGAGACGGCCCGGATCTTCTTCGGCGACAGTGCGCAGGACATCTTCGGCACGGTGCTGCACGAGGACTACCACTGGTACAACGCGCTGGACACCGAGGGCGCACGGACTTTGCAGGAGCACGCGCTGGAATATCTGGCGAAGAGCAGCATCAATGACCTGCTGACCGACCTGCAGACCAGGCAGCGGCACCGCAGCAGCACCATGAGCCGGGCGCTGGACAGGATGCGGGGCAACTACGCCGGAGCCATCCTGACCGTGAACCCGGGCGTGGCCATCGCGCAGGCGGCCAGTCTGCCCACGGCGGGCGCTGTGCTGGGAGCAGACACCATGGCGGCGGTGCTGCCCTTCGTGAAGAACTTCTCGGGCAAGCAGCGGGCCGCGGTGGAAGCAGAGATCCGCCAGCACGGAGACGCCCTGCTGCAATACCGGTTGCGGGGAACGAAGCGGGGCGAGATGAGCTCCATCGGCGCGCACAAAAACCTTGTGGCCAAAGCGTCGGAAGCCATGCCTGCCGTGACCGGCTGGATCACCGGCATGGACGAGATCACGGTGGCCGCGCTGTGGGAGGGCGCGAAGCGGTATGTGGAGCGCCACGCAGCGGAGTTCGGCGAGGACGCTGCGGAGAAGGGCAGCGAAGCCTACTGGGAAGCCGTGAACAAGATGTACCAGCGGGTCATCGAGGAGACCCAGCCTAACTACACCACCATGCAGCGGGCGGGCATCCAGCGCAGCGACAACGAGTTTGTAAAGACGCTGACCATGTTTACCACCCAGCGGTTCCAGAACTACGGCATCTTGGCCGACGCCGTGGGCGACTACAAGGCTCAGAAAGCCCGGTATGCTGCCGACCAGAGCGCGGAAAACAAAGCTGAGGTGCAGCGGGCTGGGCAGAGCCTGCGCCGGGCGGCGGCAAGCCAGGCGGTGCAGACGGCGGTGTTTGCCCTGATGAAGATCGGCGCGGACTTCCTGCTCCACCGGTGGGACAAGGAGCAGGACGAAAACGGAGACGTTACAGCGGCCAGCATTGGCAAGCGGCTTTTTGACCTGTACACCGAAAGCGCAGCCGGAAACTTTTTGTACGGAGCGGAGATCTACAGCGTTATCTCGAACGCCGCAAGCGGCGCGGACTACGACGTGGTGAGCGCCACCAATATCAGTGCGGTGAACGATCTGTTTGCCGCCTTTACCAAGACCGCCAAGCTGCTGCGGACGGACACCGGCGAGATGAGCGAGGAAGAGCTGGCGGCGCACCACCAGAAGCTGAACAAGGCGGTGCTGAAGGACATCCAGTGCGGACTTGAGCTGTACGGCGTCCCGGCGGCCAACATCCGGAAGGTGATGCAGGCGTTTGAAGGCTACTGGGAGGATGCACAGGCCATCGGCAGAGGTGAAGGGTTTAGCTTTAGCTCTGCGCCCTCTTCGGCCACCGGGCAGTACGACCGGCTGTACAACGCCATCCAGAGCGGGGACAGCGAGGAAGCTGCTGCGGCGATGAAGAAGCTGGAACAGATGAACAAGACGGACAAGGTGGACGGCGAGCTGGCAAGGCGGCTGAAGCAGTACGACACCGACGTGCTGGCGGCGGCCGAGGCCCGGAACGCCGGGAAGACCCGGGCTGAGGAAAAGGCCCGGCAGGCCGTATTCGAGAAGCTGCGGGAGGGGCTGGGCGTCGCCCCCGCGACGGACAGAGCCAAGGGCAAAGCGGACGCGGCCCGGCGGGCGCAGCTCATCGACCTTGTGAACAAGGCGGTGGACGGCAAGGCGGACGAACTGCTGGCGGGCAGCAAGGACGGCAGCATATACGACGCGCTCCTGGATGAAGTGAAAAATGGCCGGGCAAAGGACGCGCAGGAGGAGCTTGACCGCCTGATGACCGCAGGCAAGGACAAGGGCAGCATCAAGAGCAAGATCACCGAGGCCGTGAAGGAAGAGTATCTGGCCGGAAGCGACGGCGACCGGGAGAGGCTGGAGAAGAAGCTGCTGGCCCTCGAGGACGCAGACGGAAACCCGCTGTACGAGGAAAAGAACTTTGCGCAGTGGGTGAAGGATGCGGACAAGAAAGCGGAGAAGGCGAAGGACGAGAAGAACTGGTGGGAGGGGGTGAAATAAGAATGACTTGATATTTCGGCTCAGTTGGCGTATACTGATGGTAAGAAAGTTGGAAAATCCAACGATGCAAAGGAGCTGACAGATATGCTGACAGAGCTGAGGACCAAGTCTCAGATCACTATCCCGAAGGATATCGTGGCACGGCTGGGCCTGCACGAGGGCGACAAGCTGGAAATCGTGGAAAAAGACGGAACCATCCAGATCATGCCGGTGGCCGTGTATCCCAAGAAGTATCTGGACGAGCTGCGCAGCGAGATCAATGAAACAAAGGCGAAAATCGCAGCCGGTGAACAGCCGGTCTTTGATACCGTTGACGAGCTGTTTGAGATGTTGGATGGAGTGAGCTGATGGCGTACAAGATCACATTTACCAAGCGGTTCGTCAAGAACGTGAAACGGCTGTCGGCAGCAGAACGGACACAGCTGAAAAAGAAGCTGGAACTGCTGATGCAAGATCCGCTATACCCGTCACTGCGAACAAAGCGGATACAGGGAACAACAGATTTGTTCGAGTTCAGTGTCAATATGGATGTTCGGGTCATATGGCAATACGACGGAGACACCATCATACTGCTGCTGGACATCGGACACCACGATATTCTGAATCAGTTTTAAGAAAAGAACGAGCACTCTGGCTGTGAGCCGGGGTGCTCGTTCTTTTATATGTCCGCAGTAGTTTTGAAGCAGGGGACGTGGTAGGCTTTTGGTAGAGTGCTGGGAGGGGAAGAACCTCTCCGTCACGCCTGACGGCGTGCCACCTCCCCTATCGAGGGGAGGCCTTGGCAGGCCGGGAAAGTCTGAGCGGGACACCTGAGGCCCGACAGTGCGCAAAAGAGCGGGCCCTGCGACAGAGGGCAGAAGGATTTAAGATGAAAGTAAGGATCATCAAAGACCGATTCGGCGGGATGGGCTGGCGGGCCGAGCCGGGCGTGCTGCATCTGGGCGGCGTAGGAACGGCGGGCGTGGAGAGCCTGAGCTTCGCGCTGCCGGAGGAGTGGAGCGGGATGGCCGTGACCCTGCACATCGAGCAGGAGGGCGGCACGCTGCCCCAGCCGGTGCTGCTGGACGAGAGCCGGGAAGTGACCATCGACCGACGCTTTACGGCCGCCCGGCAGGGGCTGTGGATGCTGCTGGCCCAGAGCGCGGACGGCTACACGGCCATGAGCTGCCCGGCGAAATACGACTGCTACGAGACCATTGGGCTGTCAGGTACGGTGGAGGACATCGACCCCAGCGTATACGCCCAGTTTGTGGCGCTGGTGCAGCAGGCCGTGAACACGGCCATGAACGAGGGTGCAGCCGCAAAGGACGCGGCCAAGACGGCGCAGGCGGCGATGGATGCCGCCCAGAAAGGCGCAGCCGCCACCCAGAAGGAGCGGATGGATGCCGAGGACGCCGAAAACGCTGCTGCCCTTGCGGCGGCAAGGACGCAGGCAGACATCACAGCTGCGGCAGCGAGTGCTGCCAGCGCACTGGGCGCGGCAAATGAGACACTGGATGCCTGCACCGCTGCCACCCAGGCGGCGAACCGGGCGGCAAACCTTGCTCCGAAAAAGGAGGAGCGCCGCCTGCTGATGCGTCTGCTGCGGGAAGCCGCCTATCAGACCAGGACCGCCGACACCCTGCTGGACCAGCTGAGCGGGGTATGGGCCGAGGTGCCGGTGGAGGCCGTGCGGCTGACCCGGGACAGCCTGACCCTGTATGCGGGAGAGCGGACGGCGCTGGGAGTCCGGATCAGCCCCGAGAATGCAACGGAGCAGACCGTGCTGTGGGAGAGCAGCGACGAGGCTGTGGCCGCTGTGGAGGACGGCGTCATTACGGCAAAGCCCCCCGGCGGGACACGGATCACGGCCCGGGCAGACGGGTGCAGCGCAGAGTGCGCCGTGCTGGTAAAGCCGGCAGTGGAGCGGGTGAGCCTGAGCGCCGATGCCCTGACCCTGACGGCGGGTGAGACGGCGGTGCTGGATGCAGCCGCCGACCCGGAGGGCGACGTGGCGTGGCTGAGCAGCGACGAGACCGTGGCCGAGGTGAGCAACGGCACCGTGACGGCCAAAAAGCCGGGCGCTGCGGCCATCCTCGCAGCCAGCGGCGGGAAATATGCCTGCTGTGCCGTGCGGGTGCGGGAGGCCGAGGTGCCGGTGGAGACCGTGGCCCTGAGCCAGACCGCCCTGACATTGAAGCCGGGGGAGACTGCGGCCCTGACGGCCACAGTCAGCCCGGAGGCCGCTGATCAGGCTGTGGTGTGGTACAGCGCCGACCCGGAGACCGCCAGCGTGACCGGGGGCGAGGTGGTGGCCATCTGCGCCGGAACAACGGAGATCGCGGCCATTGCGGGCGGCGTGAAGGCAGCGTGCAGCGTAACGGTGGCCGAGGACGGCCTGAGAGCCGCCAGCCTGATGCTGAGCGCCGGGACGCTGGAGCTGACGGAGGGCAGGACCGCCACCCTGACGGCCACGGTGCTGCCCACCAGCATCCCCCAGAGCAGCATCGTATGGACCAGCTCCAACGAAGAAGCTGCTGGGGTGGACGGCGGCGTGGTGACGGCCCGCGCCGCCGGCGCGGCCATCATCCGGGCCAGCGTGGGCGGCAAGACGGCCAGCTGCACCGTGACCGTAAAGGCGGCGAGGGTGCCGGTGAGCAGCGTGACGCTGGACCGCAGCACCCTCGAGCTGAGCGTGGACGGCACGGCCCGCCTGACAGCTGCCGTGCGGCCCGAGAACGCCGACGACCGCACCGTGGTGTGGCAGAGCAGCCGGGAGGACGTGGCCACCGTGAGCGGCGGCATCGTGCGGGGCGTGGCCGAGGGCAGCGCGCTCATCAGCGCCACGGCAGGCGGCGTAAAGGCCGAATGCAGCGTGACGGTGAGCCAGGCACTGGTGTGGTGCAGCGTGGTGAACCGGCTGAGCCACGTGACCACCGACCAGACCGCCGTCGTGGTGGCGAAGGGCCGGGCCTACAAAGCCGCCCTGACCGCCGAGAGCGGGTACACCCTGACCGAAGTGAGCGTGAAGATGGGCAGCGAGGACATTACGGAAACGGCGTGGAATGCCGAAGAGGGCTGCGTGAACATCGAGGCCGTGACCGGAAACATCGTCATCACGGCAAAAGCGGAGGTAAAAGAATGAGTGAACCTATTTACAACAGCGCCGGTGAGGTGTTGTACCCGGGCCTTGCGGGCGACGGGGCCGGATACCGGGGAAGCCGCCTCGTGACCCTGACGACAGAGAGCTGGGAGAAGGCAGAGGGAGCTTGGCCCCTGATGCAGGACGCACCGGTGCCGGAAGCAAAGACCGGCTATGCGGCTCTCGGCTCCTACCCGGACAACTACGGCGCAGCGGCGCAGGAAGCGGGATGCCCGGCCTACTGCGAGGCCCGGGACGGCTTTGTCCGCTTTTACGCCAGGGCGAAGCCCTCCGGAGACATCCGGGTGCAGGTAACGCTGCTGGGCAACGCGGGCGGCGCTGCGGTGGCCGGGCCGGTGGCGGGGAGCGGCGTGAGAGTGGACAACAGCCTGACTGTAGCAGGAGCGGCAGCGGACGCAAAGGCTGTGGGTGACCGGCTGAAACCTCTGGAGGGCTACTCCGGCGGCTATCTGGGCATCTGGCCCGTGACCCTGACGGCGGACGGCTGGGCCGAATGCACCGACGTACCCGGCTACGCCTACAAGCAGACGGCAGAGCTGCGGGCGGCGAGAGAGGCAAACGTCCCCTCCGCCGTACCCACCCCGGAGAC
>OGKH01000701.1_pt1 | contig 16700 bp, 13 predicted proteins | sample 1572421 | NCBI WGS metagenome assembly OGKH01 (sample SAMEA2582084, study PRJEB24529) | metagenome | biome: Human gut stool | place: China | collected 2011
ATAATCATACTGTTTTGCTAATTGATCTAATTTATGAGCCCAATATTTATATCCCACACATTTAGCAAAAATAATTAATATAGACTTGATAAATGCTCTACTAAATGATTTACCATGACCTAATTTAGCATCACATAATTCGAGCATTTTACTATAAATTTTACGTTTTTTATAGATACTAACAACTTCATTTTTATCATTTGGTAATCCATCAACAGGCATAATATCCATAAATAAAAATTGATTAGCATTACTGTACTCATCTTCAATCTTGATATCAAGCTTTTCTAATCGCGCAAAAGGATATTTTGAGTTATTACGCTCAATAGATCTAAGCAGGTAATTGCTATGTAAAACCTTTGGAAATATAGTAATTAATTTTTCATAATCTGGTCGACTTAAACAAATGTCTATATCATCATCCCAAGGAATAAAACCTTTATGCCTAATGGCCCCCAATAATGATCCTCCTGATAAAGAATATTTAATATCATTCTCTTTACAAAAGGAATCAAACTCTTTAAGCATTATATATAAATGATCTTGAATTTCAGATATAGTCAACATTATAAAAATCCCCTAATTTTCAAACCATACTAACTTCATTTGTCGTATAAATTCATCTTCTGACCAGTCTTCAATGCCGAATCTAGGTATAGAAAATGGATTAGTATTAGAATGAAGCTGTGCTCTTTTAGTACTAACTGAATATGTGAATCCTAGATCTTGAACAATTTGTTCTGTTACTTGATCAAAACTTTCTTTATGACCAAAAGGATACGCAAAAATATCTATATCCGTATGTAACAAGTTCTCTAAAAAAAGCTTAGAAGATTGTATTTCTTGTATTTGTTCTTCTCTACTAATTTGTTTCAACGCTGGATGATGAATAGTATGCGCTCCTAATGTAACTAACTGACTTTGATATAACTCTATTAACTCCGATGAGGTCATAGTTCTATTATTAGGATTAACCTTCAATCCATAAGACTCATACCATCTGTCTAACATCATATCTCTTTCATTAGGATGTAGAGAAAAAAGCATATGGTGTAATGTATAAAAACTATGTAATCGCTTTTTATCATCAGATACATCAAATATATGTCTTTGATTTAATATATCTAACTCAATTAATTCTCGTAGATTTTTATTTTCGAATAAAACAGTTTCTAATCGGTCCCACCAAAACTCTTTACCCGTATCTACACCGCCAGATGTTATAAAAATCGTCGCTGGGACTTGATACTTTTTTAAAATTGGAAAGGCATATTTGTAATTATCATAATATCCATCGTCAAAGGTAATAATAACAGATGGTTCCTTTATATCATTGCGTTTTAAATCATTAAAAGTTATTACATTGTAGTGATTTTTTAAGATTCGAATATGTCTTTCAAAATTATCAGGAGTTACATTAATATTAAATAAATCACGATTCAAATAATTAACTCTATGATAAAGTAAAACAACTACTGGCTTATCAAAAATATTATGGATTAAATTGATTGGAGCCAATCTTTTTCTATAGATAGATCGAATCCATGGTAGATTCTCTTTTATATAGCCTTTAAAACTCATTGTTTTCCCTTGTATATATTTTCAATCTTCTTTATAGCAACACTGGAGTCATAACCTAACTCTTTAATTCTAGTTCTATAATCAATATATTTATTCTTACCAAATTTAGATATAATCTCATAAGCCCATAGTTTAGGATTATCAATTGGTAGAATACTACATAAATCAGTTAACACAACCTCTTGTGTAATCGTATCAGATACTAATATTGGTATACCTAATGCTTGAGACTCAATAGCAATTAGGGGTAGCCCTTCAAATAAAGAAGGTAATATCATAATATCTATAGCTTGCATAATATCCACAGTGTTATTTACATACCCCATAAAAATAACCTTGTCAGATATAGCTGCTAATTTTACAAGACTTTCAATCTTATGACGTTCTACACCATCCCCCAAGAGAAATAAATAACTATTAGGATTTTGTTTTAATACCTCTTTAAATATATCGATAATAAAAGGATGATTTTTAACAGGCGTAAACCGACCAATATGTCCTACTACCAATGCATCCTTAGGAATGTTGAATTTTTGTCTAACCTCCAACCCTAGATTTATATTTCTATCATATAAATCTAAATCAATCGCATTATGTAATAAATAATATGAATCACTATCTATACACTTTCTAGGAAACATCCATTCTGAGGCCTTAGTAGAGCAGCCTATATAAGTATCAACCAAATAAGGTAATAAAAATCTTCCAACCTTATGTAATCCTGTCTTTAGGAAGCGTATGATTTTTCGATTATCATCTATACTAGAGCTATGCGCATGTAAAATAATAGTTTTAAATCCGGCTAATTTAGCAATCAAAATAGGAATAATATTGACATAAGATTGATGAAAATGAATGATATTTTTTTCTTCAGAAAGCAGACACTTCATTTTTTTATAAAACTGAATAATATGATATGGTCTACTAACCGTCTCTACATTATAATTTACATCAAAATTTTGAGGATCATCATAACTCAGTAGTGTTAATTCAAATTCTTTTTTATCAATCATTCTATATAATTGAAGAACATAAGATGTTAAACCTCCCATATCTTTATCTATAGGAAGTTCTATTACCTTTATCATAGTCAGTATATTATCTCCCAAATAATTTACGTTTTAAAAATAATCCACCTTTTTTAATCCAATTTTGAGGTTCCATGAAAGATACATTTTGTTCTTTATAGCTAATATTATTAGCTTCAATCCATACATCAAGCAAGATTTCGCTAACAAAGCCATAGATACGCGCTTCATATGTATCATAATCAGAAATATCAACACGTTTTTCGATTTCTTCTAAGATGGAAAACATCCATTCACAGTATTGATCAAATAAATCTCTACGCATCACGAACATGTTAAACATATGAGCCCAAGTGCGATTGCATACCTTTGTGAAAGCAGCGCTATATTCGGGATATTTTTCAGCGATGATTTGCTCTGCCGCATCAAGGCCATCGCTATGGTGAGCATTATTATAGTGAGAACGGTTAGATTCAATATAATATTTACGCTTATCCGCCACGACTACAGGATATTCTGAAAGTAGTTTCTCCCATTCCGCTCCTGTAAGAATTTGGTTCTTTTTATCCTCTACAGAACGAACCTCTTTGCGCGTAAAGTAACGTCTATAATGCACGAGACCGATATAGTCCGCATCAAGGTTTTTCCAAGCCCAATAGAGGCCTGTCAATTCGCAGTAATTTGCATTTTTTGAGGAAATATTATCCCCTGTATGATCGCCGGTATAACCAATATCAGCTTTGCCCTCTCTACCTACATGGATTGGCATGTATACGGAGTCCTCTGGCATCCAATATTGCTTATGTGTGGCTACTAAAATCTTAATATTCACTAGTACTCTCCTACATGAGTGTTGTCTCTCAAGTCCATCTACTTACCATATGAAAAATTAGGCTAACTCTTTTTCTACTAATGCCAAGGCACTAGCAATAACCTTATCCATATCGTAATATTTATATTCCCCTAAACGACCACCAAAGATAACATTGGAAATCATTTCAGCCTTTTTAACATATTTTGCGTAAAGGTCTAAATTCTTTACATCGTTCACTGGATAATACGCTTCTTCGCCGATTTTCCAGTCTTTTGGATATTCTTTAGTTACATATGTAACAGGTTGTGTACCAAATTCAAAGTGTTTATGCTCGATGATACGAGTATAAGGAATTTCGCCTTCTGTATAGTTCACAACGGCAACGCCTTGATGGTTTTCCTCTTCAAGACGTTCTGTTTCAAAGTGAAGGCCACGATATTCTAAAACCCCTTCAGAATAACCAAAGTATTCATCAATAGGACCTGTATAGATGATCGTATCTGCCAAGGCTTCGTATTCATCACGATGTTTAAGGAAGTCAACGCCTAAACGAACTTCGATGCCCTCTAACATGCGTTCAATCATCTTCGTATAACCGCCCATAGGAATGCCTTGGAAACGGTCATTAAAGTAGTTATTATCATATGTATAACGAACTGGTAATCGTTTAATAATGAAAGCTGGCAATTCTGTACATTTACGGCCCCATTGTTTTTCCGTATATCCTTTGATGAGCTTTTCATAAATATCTGTACCTACAAGACTAATGGCTTGCTCTTCTAAGTTCTTTGGTTTACTTGTAATAGCAGCCCGTTGTTTTGTAATGATATCCTGTGCCTCTTTTGGAGTACGAATATTCCACATTTTAGAGAATGTATTCATATTAAACGGCAAATTGTACATTTCACCTTTATAATTTGCTACAGGGCTATTTACATAGTGATTGAACTCAGCAAATTGATTAACATAATCCCACACATGCTTCAAAGATGTATGGAAAATATGGGCACCATACACGTGAATGTTAATATCATCTTTACTTTCACAATATAGATTACCTGCTATATGACTGCGACGATCGATAACAAGTACAGATTTACCACGCTTATGCGCCTCATGGGCAAATACAGCACCAAATGGGCCCGCCCCAACTACTAAATAATCAAATTGTTTTTTCATATGTATATCCTTATTTTTTCATTCCAAGACATAGCAATCGTGAATAATGATTTTTTCTTAAAATATAACCTATCAAGATAGATAGAATTGTAGATGCTAAGAAGCACACAATAAAAGCTTCATAATACAATCCTAATTTAGACCAAAGTACAATTCTGAATGGAATTTTAACAATATCACTAAAGATATAAACATCCATGGAGACAGTACCTAAAAAGATCAAAAGTGTTTTATATAATCCGATTCTAGATGAGATTTGGTTAGCTATATAGTATGTAATAGTAATCCCCGAAACTGCTGTTATAAGAGTAAGTATTTTAAACACATTAATATCATGTAGTAATGCATAATTACCTACACCAAAAATCACCATAGATATAAAAGCTATTCCTGCGGATTTCATATAATCCAATAGCGCATATTTCTTTATATATAATCCCAAGATAAAAAAGAATTGGAAGTACAATATCTCCGATATCATAGCTATAGAAAAGATATTTAATACATCAGATAGCATTCCAATAATAAAAGATCCAATTAGTAAACCTAAATTTACACGCTTAACCAATATGGCAATCAAGATTGAAATGAAGAATAAACAATATAAGAACCATAGTTCCCCATCCGGATTAATACCTATTAATATTTTCCATATATCTTGTGGATTAAGTTGCTGATTTGCAAATTTTGATAAAGCTAATTTGAAAGGAAAATATAATAAACCAATAGTGAAATAAGGAACCATTAACCGTATACCTTTATCTTTTACGAATTTCTGGAAGCCCTCTTTCAAAGGTATATGCATAAAATAGCCGGCTACAAAGAAAAATACAGGCATATGGAAGCTATAAATTATAGTCCGCATCAAATATAAAGGATAACTAGCAATACCACTAGCACTTGCTTGGTCTGGAACAGAATGGCCCAACACAACAAGCAAAATTGCAATCCCCTTCATAATATCAAAACTACTATCCCTCATAATCCCCGACTAATAAGCCCCTTTCGATTTAACGACAGCCAACACAGTTTTCAATAGATATACAATATCGATCCACACAGACCAGTTATGAACATACCAAGAGTCCATTAATACCCGTTCTTCATAGGTAGTATCGCTACGACCACTAACTTGCCATACACCGGTAATCCCTGGTGGTACAAGGTAAAAATCGTTGATATAGTCGCCGTATTTAACGATTTCATCACGAACGATAGGACGTGGACCTACAAGGCTCATATCACCAATGAGAACATTCCACAATTGTGGCAATTCATCAAGGCTCGTTTTACGAAGGAATTTACCGATTCGTGTAACACGCGGATCATCTTTCAATTTGAAATCTCGTTCCCATTCTTCACGAGCTGCAGGATTTTCTTTCAAATATACCTCCAACGCCTCTTGCGCATTAGGCACCATGGAGCGGAATTTATAGCATGGGAACTCTTTACCACCTTGGCCAACGCGCTTGTGACCAAATACGATAGGACCTGGAGAATCTAAATAAATCAACACAGCTACGATAGCGAGAATTGGCAAAATCAAGATGCCACCACAAACAGTAGCAATAATATCAAAGATGCGTTTCATGATACGGTTAGACTTGCGAGCCAAGTTATTTTGTACCCGCAATACAACGGCTTGCTCTTCCATCATGCCACGAGCCGTAATGTTACTTGTAGGCAAACCGAATAACTCAGGTACAAAGGCAACGCGCTTTACTAATAGTTGCAAGTGATTAATCAAGGATACTAACTTTTTAGGCTCTAACCCTGGTGCACAAATAAGGACTGTTTGTACTCCTGTATCTTTAATAACTCTTTCCACATCAGAAAAAGCACCGAGACATGGATATTCTTGAGCAATGGTAGAGGATTTAGGATTATCATCTACATAACCAATAATCTTATAGGTAGCAATTGGCATACGATCTAAAGATTTCTTTACGAGCTCTGCTGTTTTACCTGCACCAACGAGAAGGACTGGTATATTTAAGTATCCTGCTTTTGAAAGAATTTTACCTACAATAAAACGACTACTAAAGATAAAGAGCAGCATAAATAGATAGGCAAAGATAACAAAGAGTCGAGATACATCGTTGATTACATGACCTGTGTACATGAGCACAATGGATACAACGACACCAATAGTGATACTACGGAATAAGTTCTTCATAGTATCCCAATAAGGAGATACAACAGAATAGGTATTATTGAGTAGCAATATAGCTAAAAATACGAAAGGTATAACGCCATATACATAGATTTCATCTACCTTAAAATGTGGACTTACCGGTAAAAACGGTAAATTTAACCGCAAATGATAAGCTGCTAATGTGCCTAACACAATAGAAACATAATCTGCTATAAGCACTATGATTTTGCTAATAAGCAATTTGTTGTGATTATTATATCCAGAACTATTCATACTAATACCCCAAACTATAAAAAAAGGTTGTTTTCTCAATACAATTTTTAAGAAAACAACCTCTAAACCATACGAATACAATGTACCAATATTTACATATATTGTATCATATTCAAAAGTTTAAAACTATGAAAAAACATAGATTTTAGCTATCTTTTATGCAGTTTTTTGGAGATTTTGGGTCTATTTAAATTAGACATAAAAATCAATTAAATAATGCGTAAATATTTCCTAAATAACCCTGTGATTCTCAATTAATTCTCAATTGTTTTCAATTGAATCATGATGCCCATAACAATCCAAAACATGCGAATACCAGATGAATTTCCCCACGTATAATCAACTGATCCAAATAGGAATAAGTAACTAATTAAACCTACAAGGATTGATAAATCATAAGGGTTTCGTGTCTTCACATAGTGTTTCAACGATTTACAGAACATAAAAATTGAGAATCCTAAGAAACCAACAAGGCCTAATAGACCAGATTCAGAGGCTATTTGCAATAAATTATTATGAGAATGGCCTAAATCTTGAGTTTCTTGTTTTAATTTATAGTGCTCTCGATATGTTTTTTGCCATAATCCAGGACCAACACCTGTTACAGGGTGGTCAATAATCATTTGCTTATCTGCTTCCCATACATAAATACGGCCCAAATTTGAACCATCTGTGCTTATATTAAAAGTACTTTCAAAACGAGCTACATAGGCTTGATTGCTACTAAATGCATATCCTATACCTACAACAGCTACAAGTAGTACTAATACATAGCGAATATTTACAAAGCAATAGCGCAATGTAATGAGCGCACCATTAATGCCATTAAATAACCAGGAACCACGGCTTTGATTCCCCCACATGCCTAATAGCATGCCAAACAAAGAAAATACAGCAGATTTTCTTACATACGAAGGAAATCTCTTATCATAGGCAGCAATTAATGCTAATGGAAAAGCCAATGTTAACAACATGGCTAGTCCCATCATAGAGCCGTGTATAACACCACCTGCACGACCTCCTGGTCCTAAGTTATAGCCCAGTAAATATTGTGCAAACGCCGATATAGAATCGATGCCCATATACACAAAAAATACTGATAATATGGCGTATAATTTGCGAGAACTCTTAATACATAGCAGAATTGGGACGATGACTAATACCTTCCAAACCCAAATATTAAAGAAATATTTTGTGGTCACCGCTATATCATTACTAATTAATGCGGACGGAAATACGCATAGTAACATGCCTAAATAAGCCCATCCATATTGGCGTATCGATTGTGGTACAGATATTTCATGTCGCCTATACCAACAAGTTATTAAGGTCATCAATATAATGAGGCCATATAGTAAATTCCCTAATGCCATAGATGACCGAGTCGTACATATCATGAGTGAAATGAGTACGGTCAGTACCATTTCAGAATTTTTAAGTATCCAAGATTGCATACTAACCCCTTTTTCCCAACATAGTTACAATCTACTATTTATCATAGTGGTATCTATTCCCTTTATAGATATTATTTTACTCGTAACAATGGTCGTACATGATTTTGAATTTCTTGTTCATATTGATCGAGTAATTCATAACGTTTTCTGTATTGACTACGTTTTTGTGATTTAATCTCTTCAATGGGTTTACGATATTCCTCTAATGGAATTTTGAAGAACCGTTCATCACTACATACAACACCGCCAGATTCCTCCCACAATGGATCTAGCTCAGCTACCTTAGCACGGTGACCGCGAACTAAGTGGGTATTTGCGTAAAAGCCTTCATCAGAAACAGCGTAAATAGATTCTACCTTACAGATGGCTGCAATATGGCGCAATAAGAACATGATAAAGTTTTTTGGTCGATACCCAAACATCTTTTTAGTCACTGTTTTAGCATTATCTAGACCATCTTTATAGCCTTGAATTGTGCCAATCCACATAGCAGGTTCCCCATTAAAACCTTTGCCAAAGCGGAAATTAGCATGGTATACACCTTGCTTACCCAAGGTAAGTAACAAGGTTAAGAAGCCTTCTTTACGTTGACCAGGGCCATAATATAAGCGCGCTACCATATCAAGGTCTTCTGATTCCCATACGATAAAGCCACGATTCATACGGCTTACATCGTCGTAAATATTATCTGGATCTACAGAATACATTTCGCGAATCGCTTCGTCCGTAAATACAGCTTTTAAATAATCAAAATGATTAACAATAGCCTCTAATCGTTCCTGTGGTGTTGAGCTTTTAAACAAGAAAAATCGTGTCATTAACTCAAATAAACCAACTTGACGGTCTAATAAGGTTGGATCAGGCGTATAGTTTGCAAAATAGGTCTCTAGTGCCTCAATTTCCCTTTTATTGCGGATAGAGCGCATTGTATGAAGAAAAGTACGTCTAGTTTCTCTCCAACTACGTTTGCCGTAAATCTTACGGCCTCGCTGCCATTGTGTTTGTAAATATCCCATCTCATACTCCTATCCACTCATATAACTACAAAATATATCAATGATTCGTGGAATGTAAATTATCTATAATTGTAACTAATTCATGAGCCACACGATTAACGATGAATCGTTCCTCTACAACATGTCGTGCCTTTGTGATGATATTCGGCAAGTTTACATCATCACTCATCACATATTCCATAGCCTGTTGTAATGTGTGTTCGTTCAGCGGATCTACAATAAATCCAGATTCTCCATCGTCTATAATTTCTCGCTGAGCTCCAGAACCACTTGTAATAACTGGTACACCGCAATACATAGCCTCACAAATAACGAGACCAAAGGCTTCACGCGTTATCGTTGGCAATAGTAAGCAATCTATGGATCTATATAAACCTTCAATATCTCGGGTAAAGCCTATAAATTCAACATAAGAATGCATTTGATGCGCATCTATATAGTCTGTTAGTTTTTTGATTTGATCCTCTGTACCAGCCCCAGATATAATCAATCGAACTTCTGGATTGTTTTGATGAATCTGTTCAAGGGCACTTAAAATTAGATACAAACCTTTTCGTTCTGTAATACGTGCACTATAGCCAAAGGTTCTAACCTTAGATTTCATAGGAACTGCATCTGAAAAAGACTGGAATCGGTTCGGGTCGATACCATTATATACAACATGGTATTTGCTAGTATCCTTAATAGCAGGCGTCATAAGATCGTCATACACAAGTTTAGACACACAAACGAAGGCATCTACTTGTGCATTGATCCATCTATGATACATATCTGTTTTACCAGGTACAAGATTGTGTTTAATAAACACCAATTTAGCACCTGTTAACTGCTTAAGGGCAATACAGAATAAGATATATTTACCAGAGTGGCATACAATCGTATCAATCCCTTGTTCCTTTACCTGCTTAGCTACTGCATTAACAGATAAAAAACCCTTCAAGGTATAAAGATTGGCAGTCATCACATGTCCCACTTGAGCATAGCGAGATTGCATATCTTCATTCGATTGGTCCACTAAGATATAGGCAGTCCTATGTCTCTGTTGTAATTGTTTACAAATATCATATACATATTGTTCGCCGCCACCCCAAATTTTGGCGCCTACAACATTGATTATAGACATAGGTTCCTCCTATCATACACATATCAATACACATTTAGTAACATCTATTGATGTATACGAAATACTGGTTACATATACATCAATAGATATTATTGTTTAATTATACTACGACTTATTCATACTGTCTTCATGATTAATAAGCCACATGGTTAACAATGTCCAATCACGAGCATCATCCTCATGATTATCAATGGGACGAATTGGCTCAACCGGTTTATAAGACGGTGTGTTACTTTCACCATAATCCATACGTACATCGCCCATCATATGCGGCGTAATCCACTGGTATGGCGTAACTAACGTATCGGGCTGTTTATCAAACAAGGACGGCACAATGGAATAATATTCAAAACCCTTTGGTGCAATGGCTTCAATGATCGTAGGCATGAGGCTCATATGCGTGCCAATGGGCGCTGTAATACTGTCCTTAGTGAAAGCAGGATGTTGCAATAGTCCTACGGTACAGAATGTGTCGCGCAAGGTATAATCCCGTTGGATTAAGGATGTATTATTCAAAGCGCCAAATAGATTCGAGTGGTCACCGGTGACAACGAATAAACTATTAGGAAAAGCCTCTTTCATAGCATGTACAAAGTTAAAAATTGCCTTATCACTATAGCGATAGGTAGCCAATTCTTTATTGCGTTTCTTGTTGGATTTTAGATCATCACCAAGGTTCGGCATGACCTTTTCAGGATCATAATCTAATAAGGAATCCTCCATTTTATAAGGACCATGATTGGATGTAGTATAAATAAAATGGAATGTAGGATGTTCTAAGGATTTGATTTCCTCTTCGATATGTTCTAAAAATACATGGTCATAAACGCCTACCCAAGTCTTAGGTGCATCGGGGCCGCAAAAAACAGAAGCGCTTTCCACTTGATCAAAGCCTTGCGCCTTACCAAAGTGATTAAAGTTGCCGTACGATGCATTGCCACCATACCAGTAAATCGTATCATAGCCTAAATTCTTCATTTGAGATGCCAAAGAAGTCGGCAATGGTTCATGCCAGAAGGCTTCCCGTTCATTGATTTCCATACCCGCATCATAGATGCCGGATAATAGACTTACAATGGATGGACGAGACACATTACCAGCAGGCAAGAAATTAGGTACTTGCGCCGTATGAGGATTATCTTTAAAATCCCATAAGCCAGGGCATATATTGAGATCCTTGTAAGGTTCATCAAGAGACCACTGAGGGATACTTTCACCAACAATAAAGAAAATATGCTGCGGTTTATCAATACGAGGACCTGATGCAACGCGCTTAAATGCATGAAGTGGTGTGCTCAAATCCTGCCAGGAATCTTTGTATTTGTCAGGAACAATACGGTGTATGGCGTCATCAATATCCTCAGGTGATGCTGTATATTCATCACGTAGCGGATGTTTGAGTACCGTTTCTAAAGCACATAGATCTGGCACTGTAGCACGAGCAAAGAATATATCCTCTTTTACCACTGTAGGAATCGTATCCCATTCTGGTTTATCATCATGAGATAAAGTACCACCATAGCGAAACCAATAAAAACCAATAACTGATACAATGACTAACAATATATTCCATACTACTGTCATCCATGTACTATCTATAACAGGGTAAGGAATAGATGGCAACGATAACAATGCATGACCTACAAACCAGGAAATAATAGCTACTGGAATAAATCCAACCAATACCAATAGGCCTCTATCTTGGTTGAAAAATACATCGATAAGATTATTCTTTTCTGCATGTTTGCCATAGTGGACCATATAGTTATAAGTATCATGAAAATGCTTATAAAAGATCATCTTACCTGCAAAGGCAGCATATACTACACAAGAGTAAATCGTTAATCCAATGAGACGCACCATATCTTCATATTGATGATATGTATCAAACCATAGTGCAGGAATAGTAACAAATACTAAAGGCACTAAAAATACATACGCATCAAAATCCATGCCCCACCAAAATCCATAACGCAATGCACCAAGTACAGATTTCCAACGCCCCGTCCAAGTAGAATATGGATTATAAACACGCATAAAAATCAAACGAAATATGGTGCTTAAAATAGGTACCCAAATCATTAATTTTATATTTTGTTGTAATGATAGGAAAAATTGTTCACTCATTATATTTTATAGCTTTCTCTCTTACATTTTTGTACGTTTTCTAAATACTTTTTATAAATAAATCACAATCTTCCATTAGAATTATTTAAATAATACAGTTTCACATATTTTGTTACTGTATACATGTAATGATATAAAGATAAGATAAACCCTATTTTTCCATCAAGAAATCCTTTTTGTAAAATATAAATCTTAAAGAATGCCCATTGTGGTCGAAGTATAATATCCTTCCAAAAAGAACATAGGTATAATGAAACAGTTTTTCTTTTAATGTATCTTGAGGAAACGGGCTAATAAAAGTTTCATGCACAAAACCTTCTACAGTCGCGCCTTCTTTTGGCATCAACCGTAATACCTTATCTGGACGCATAGATCCATGTGTTGCAGAATTGTAATGAAATATGTTGTGACGGGATAACCAATACGCTTTTTTCTCTCCACCTTGTACAACTTTTCTTATTTCTTCATTTAATGCAGGAGATACTCGTTCATCAGAATCAATAAATAGAATCCACTCTGATGTTGCTTGACTAATACCAAACCGTCGTTGTTGAGACCAATCATTATTCAAAGGATGAGCAATAACCTTAGCCCCTAATTCTTCTGCTAATACAACTGTTTTGTCTGTACTACCATCATCAATGACGAGTATTTCATCTGCACATTGAATGCTTTTAATACAGTCCGCTATATGCTGTTCTTCGTTGCGAGCAAGAATGATTGCAGTAACTTTTGTCATGTTATACCTCTCCCTCTGGTAAATAGTTGGCCATCATATCAACAGGTTTTATAAAGATTTGATAGACGATACCATTGAAGTTATCGTAAATGTAGATGCTACACGATTATAACCGTGTTCCTGTATTTTTTTATATTCCGCTGGTTGATCCAAAAAATACATAATCGCCTTAGCTATATGTTCACCATCTACAAAATCTAATAATAAACCATCATCCCCATGAGTAATAATTTCTCTTTGGGCTCCTGAACTGCTTGTGATAACAGGTGTTTTACAATACATAGATTCACAAATAACGAGACCAAATGCCTCTTTTACTTTCGATGGTGTTACCAAACAATGAATAGAACGATAAAACTCGTTCATATTATACTGAAACCCCAAATTAATAACATACGACTCCATATGATTATCACGTATATAAGTATTTAGCATTTGTATCGATTGTTCTGATACATCCCCACACATACGTAATTCAACGGATTTACCTGATTCATGTAAATATTTTATGGCATCTAATAATTCGATAATACCTTTATCTTCACTAATTCTACCCGCATACCCAACAACAAATCGATTATGAGGCTTTTCAATGTGTTTATCAGGAAATCGATGTGTATTTATTCCATTATAAATTAAATGATACTTATCTTCTTTTCCAGGTACTACTTGCGCATCATATACACATTTCGAAACACATACAAAGGCATCTACTTGATTTTGAATCCATCGATGATAGATATCCGTTTTTGCTGGTAATACATTATGTTTAAAAAAGATAACCTTTACACCGGTCATCTTTTTTAAAATTATAGATAATAATATATATTTACCTGTATGACATAAAATAGTATCAATATGATGTTTTCGAATAAAATCCGCTATTTTATTAAGAGAAAATACCCATTTACTTTTACGGATTGTGCATGTAAAAACCGTGGCTACCTCTTTGTAACGCTCAACAAAATCTATTTTCCATCCATCAGTCAATACAAATGGTTCTATTCCCTGTCGTTTAAGTTCTTCACTCATATCATAAACATATTGTTACATACCACCCCATACAGAACTTTCTATTATATTAAGAATACCTCGTTTTTTTTCCATTCCACTAAAACCCCTTATATCTATATTTCTGAGCCATATTAAATCCAATCCTATACTTTATTTTATGTAGTACATACATAAATTTATTATATACTTTCAAACATTCTTTGCGAATAAGATCAGTAATAGTCGCTTTTTTTATTATCATTTCATGATATATAGTGTCATTTCCATATCGTATATTAACTGGTCCATGTTGAATCATAACTGGTATATAATCCATCATAAAATCACGTTTGATAGAATTACCATCTATAGAAAACTCCATATCTGTTTTATCTAACATTAAATCAGAATAAGCATACATAGATGGTAAACTTTCTCTTCTATATATAGTCCAATCATAAGCAAATTGCTGATTAGCTACTATATGACAAAAAGTAGGTTTACTTTCATCAAAAGAATAGATTTCAATTTCACTAATACCAGCTATACCTTCTTTTGCTTTAGTAACAGTCATCGTTATCCATTCAACAACTATAGGCTGTTCAAATACATAGGTCTTCATATATGGACAGTCTTCAAAAAGTGGATACGAATATTGAGGCACATCAACCTCTAAACCATTACTCGTTTTAATAGTGACACCTTGTAAACCATTCAATTCATCAGACTCAAACCAAACATTTTCAAACCAATCTATTCGTTCTATAGTTGTTGGTTTATCAAAACTAATGGTTATCGTTGGGTTATTATCTTTTGTATCTGGAATCCATGCATATTCTGTAGAAGAATCTATATTCTTTGTTACATCTCGTACATCATAACGTAAAAAATCATTAAGTTTACTACAATCACCAGATGTAGCAATTATTGTAGCATATAACGCTACATTATCTGTTCTACGCTCCCAAAATACTTGATCTCCATTAATAAGTTTGGGTCCATGTTTATACGATGACTGAGACATATGTGATCCTAGCGCTTTAAATATAGGATTTTCTATTAATACTGTATTACGACAAGCTTGTGGTACAGGGATTCTAATACGATCATCCCATAGTAACATAGGATTATTCGTACTCAATCTCTTATCTTTAATCCATTGTCTATTTTGGACAGTAGATTCTAAGTGATTATCATAATAATCATTAATAGATTCAAAATCAGTATCATAAGCAAATGACTTTAACACTTTAGGTTTATAGGTAACCTGCTGTTTCAAAATTTTACCAATAGCTTCTTCAACAGCAATAGATGTCAATTTATGATCTACATGTATATCGTGATCAACAGCAATAATAGCATTGGGTTTAAATCGTAATATAATATCTTCTATAGCAAGCTCTATATTTGTATAGGTATAATCTAATGATTTACCCATATATTTACTTGCATAGTCTTGAATATCACAAGCGCCATGTGTTTGACTGAAACCAGCGTGATGTGTAACAATACTCTCCCGATTAAATAAGAATTCTTTACCATATCCATCTGGAAATCCTAAAAAATGTATATTTTCTAAAGGTAAATGCATTATTTTGGCCATTTTTATGACCTCTTTATAACGAATATCTGCCTTATACTGGTAATCTCCATTTGTAACATATACAAGAATAACATCTAATCCTTCTTCGATAGCACCATATATGGTTGCTCCTGCAACATTGATTTCATCATCTTGATGAGGAACAATCACCATAACTGTATTTCCACCAAAGAAATCTCTATATTTAAAACTCGAATAAGACATTATAATTAAGTCCTTATTATTTATACTAATATTTTTTACAACTTGGCCCCTTGCATCGTTTGCATCTCCCACAGCCTCTATCCGTAGTTTTCTGGCTATTTGTATCTATGAAATCTACGGTTAATCCTTTTTTCCAGATTTTTTAGCTTCTTTCTGTAAGGATTTTTCTAGTTTCTTAGCCTTTTTATCCTTCTTAGACTGTTTATCTTTACCCTTTTTGAAATCCTTATCCTTTTTAGCTTTCTTAGAATCCTTGTCCTTCTTATTCTTTTTAAATTCTTTATCTAATTTGGATTCTTTGTCTTTTTTTAGTTTCTTATCTTTCTTTTTCTTATCTTTTTTAGCCTTTTTTCCTGAAAGCTTCGCCCATTCTTCTTCTACGCGTTTCAGGTGTGTTTTGATAAGCTTGTC
>OGKH01000704.1_pt1 | contig 16616 bp, 16 predicted proteins | sample 1572421 | NCBI WGS metagenome assembly OGKH01 (sample SAMEA2582084, study PRJEB24529) | metagenome | biome: Human gut stool | place: China | collected 2011
TTAATAAATGCCAAAATTTTAGTAAAAGATCCGGGTAAAGGCACATATGTAATGCTAGGTGCTGAAAGAAATTCAAAAATTGAGTCTGGTAGGGGAGGATTACAGAGTTTTACTGAAGTTGCTAGAGAACATGGAAAAACTGCGCACACTAAAGTATTAAAATTTGTTCCTATTAGAAATCCGAGCAAAAGAATTAGTGAAATATTAGCGTTGGACGATAGATTAGATAAACAAGTTTTTGAGTTAAAAAGAATACGTTATTGGGATAATGATCCGATGACTCTCGAAAAAATTCTTATTTGTGATGAATATATAAAAAATAAGACATTAACTGATTTTGAACAATCTTTGTTTAAGATTTTAAATGAAAACATCGAAATTGGTTATGCACATCAAGAAATTGAAGCAATTATGGTTACTGATAAAATTTCTAAATATTTGAACATTAAAGGACAGCAACCAATATTTAAAGTTAAGACGATAACTTATACGCCGGATGCAATTCCAATTTTCTTTGATACATCATTCTATCGAGCTGATAAATATTCATTTAAGTCAACGCTGACTAGGTTGAGATAGTTTAGTTTTAAGGGTTAAGACAATGATAGCAGAAGAAAAAATCAACGAAGCTATAAGTACAAATGGAAAGGCATTTTTGGAAAATTTACGGACAATTATGCAAATTCCAAGCGTCAAAGGTAGTTCAGAAAAAGCTGCTGCTGAGAAAGACCTAGATATTGACTTTAGTGAGGTATAACAAATGCTTAAAGAAGTATGTGTTGAGAATTTTACTAATGTGCCATTGATGATTGAGCGAGGTGCTGAACGAATAGAATTAAATAATGACTTAGCTAATGGAGGGACCACACCATCATTTGGTGTAATTAAAAAGACAGTGGAGTATGCTCATAAGTATAATGTGCCAGTAATTGTAATGATTAGGCCACGTAGCGGAAACTTTGTTTACACTGCTGATGAGTTAGAAATCATGAATAGTGATATTCAAATGTGTAGTTTACTCAAAGCAGACGGTATAGCTTTTGGGTGCTTAACTAATAATAAACAGCTAGATAAAATTGCAATGAAAAAGCTTATTACAACTGCCCATGCTGGAAATTTAGAAGTTGTAATGCATATGGCTTTTGATGAATTAACAGCTTCAAAGCAGGAAGAAGCCTTAGAATGGTTATCTAAAAACAAGGTTGCACGTGTTCTTACTCATGGTGGGTCATTAGATCGTTCAATTACTGATTGTCTTGAAAATTTAAAAAAATTGAATAAACAGGCTGAGGGAAAAATCGAGATCTTACCTGGTGGTGGCATAACAGATAAAAATGTAAATTCTGTTATAGAAAAAGTTGGTGTAACTCAAGCTCATGGTACTAAAATATTAGGTAGAATTTAGACTAGTGTAATTTTAAACTTCTTTTGATAAGTTATATGTCAGCTTTCATTTGCTGATAGTCTTGCACAGTAGTAAAACTACGAATCTATAAATCAAAAATCATGTATGCTCAATATCTTTATTATGTTATTTAATTAGAAAAAGTGTTATAGTGAGGATGTAAGAAACGGTTTTGGCGCGAATTGATGATCAAAGTTGCTTAATATTTTTAGGGTTCGATATAATTAATTTGGTTGAAATTAACAAAATTAAAGAAAGTGGGAAACATGGATGAGTTTACTGCTTTCTGAATTAGAACATAACGTTGTGTTATGTTCTTTTTTTGTGTTAAAAATGGTAGAATTAAAGCGAATATTTTGGCATAAACAATGGAGATATTAATAATATGTTAGACAAAAATAAACAAATTTGGTTCATTGGCATTAAAGGAACTGGCATGGCTTCATTAGCTTTAGTTTTACATGACTTAGGTTATAACGTTGCTGGTTCAGATATTGAGAAGTATACTTTCACTCAAGTTCCACTTGAAAAAGCCGGTATTGAAGTAAAAGATTTTGACCCAGCAAATATTAAGAGTAATGATGAACAAGTAATTGTTAAGGGAAATGCTTTTAAACAAGATAATCCAGAAGTAGCAGCTTGTTTAGATAAGAATGTTGAATGGCAAAGCTACCCTGATACTGTTGAAGAAATAGTGCAAATGCACACTTCAATTGGTGTATCTGGTACTCACGGAAAGACTTCAACTACTAGTCTTTTAGCTCATGTATTAGGTGAAGTAGCACCTACTTCATACTTAATTGGGGACGGAAGAGGTAAAGGTGTTGCCGATTCTCGTTTCTTTGTTTATGAAGCAGATGAATATCGTCGTCACTTCTTGGCATATCACCCAGATTACCAAATTATGACTAACATAGATTTTGATCACCCAGATTACTTTAAAGATCAAGACGACTATACTAGTGCTTTTCAAAGTGCTGCTGATCAAACTAAGAAAGCTCTCTTTGTTTGGGGAGATGACAAGCGTCTTCAAAGCTTAAAGACTGATATTCCTAAGTATACTTATGGCTTTAAAGATACTGATGATTTTCAAGCAGTAAACATTGAAAAGACTACTACTGGTTCTAAATTTAATGTTTTAGCTCATGGTAAAGACTTAGGACGTTTTGAAATTCATTTATTTGGTGACCACAGTATTTTGAATACTACTGCTGTAATTGCAGTTGCCTATACTGAAAAAGTTCCAATGGAAGATATTAAGGAAGGATTGCTCACTTTCAAGGGTGCTAAGAGAAGATTTGCTGAAAAAGACTTTGGCGATGTTTCAGTAATTGATGATTATGCTCACCATCCAACAGAAATGCGTGCAACTATCCAAGCCGCTCGTCAAAAGTTCCCAGATAAAGAATTAGTTGTTGTCTTCCAACCACATACTTTCTCAAGAACTAAGAAATATCAAAAAGATTTTGAAGAAATTTTACGTGATGTAGATAAGGCATATGTTACTCCAATTTATGCTTCTGCTCGTGAGGCTAGTGGTGATATTTCAAGTGAAGACTTGGTTAAAAATATTCCTGGCTCAGAAGTAATTGATTTAGATAATATTGCTGACTTAACTAAGCATAAAAATGCAGTTGTTGTATTTATGGGTGCTGGTGACATTCCTAAGTACGAAGATGCATATGAAAAATTACTTTAATTAAATTAAACGCTCAATTCATATAATTAGAATTGAGCGTTTTTTGTTGTAATTTTTGGTTTGTAGTCGAAGGACTAATACAATATAGATAGGGAATGTTGTTATAAATTGAGGCGTGAACGATGTCAATTTTAGCGATTATAGAGATAATTTGTGTTGGTCTAGTAACAGGAACTATTACTAGTTTAATTGGCGCAAGTGGCGTTACCGTCGTTGTTCCTGCTTTAACCTTGCTTTTTGGAATTAATTCTCATTTAGCAATTGGAACAAGCTTATTAGTTGATGTGATTACAAGTATCGCTGTTTCAATTGATTATATAAAACATAAAAATGTCAGATTACAGGCTAGTATTTGGATTACGGTAGAGTCAATTATTGGAGCACAATTAGGAAGTCACTGGGCTGGAATAATTTCTGATACGAAGCTAAGTTGTATTTTTGCGATAATGTTAATTATTTCAGGGATTTCGACGCTGCGAAAGAAGAATAATTCGTTTGATCCTAATAAAGGCGTTCATTTTAAGTCAAAACTTGCACAAATGTTAGCATTACTAGGATTAGGCTTTGGTATTGGAATCATTAGCGGTCTAGTTGGTGCTGGTGGCGGTGTGATGGTATTATTGACTATCATCTTTATCCTGCATTATCCTATGCACCAAGCTGTTGGAACCTCAACTGTTATTATGGCAATTACAGCATTATCGTCATTATTAGGTTATGCAAGACAGGGCAATGTCGATTGGAAATAGGGTCTTTGGATAGCGTTGGGTGCAGTTATAGCAGGTATTATTGGTTCACGCTTTGCTAATAAGATTGATGAACAGAAGCTTAATAGGGTCGTTGCTTGGGTCTTTATAGGCTTAGGAATTATTATGATCGGGATGAAATTTATTCGTTAGAAAATTTTATGCTTTATAAGATTTGATAACAAACTTACTACTAATTTTTTAATAAATATAGTGAAAATAGAAGAATTATAATCTAATAGTGATAAGCTTAATGTGACATTATTAGTTTATTATTATGAGGAAAAATTATGAAAAAAGTTCATTTATTAAAGTCACCTTTCTCATTTAAAGCTCCAGAGTTAAAAGATGACCATGAAGTAGAGACTTTCTTTAATTCAGTTCCTTATTACAAGCCAACTGAACTTAAAGATTTGACTAATTTGGCCAAGCACTTAAATGTTGCAGAAATTGCTGTTAAAGATGAAAGTAGTCGCTTTGGCATTAATTCTTTTAAAGGTGCAGGTGGTCTTTATGCTATGGCTTGCTGCATTGCTGAAAGAGCTGGTCTTGATGTAGATAAGCTTACATATGATGAATTAATGAAGCCTGAGGTTAGAAAGGTAGCAGAAAAAATCACTTTCTATACTGCTACTGATGGTAATCACGGACGTGGAATTGCTTGGGCAGCAAGTAAGCTTGGAACTCATGCAGTAATCAAGATGCCTAAAGGCTCAAAAGAAATTCGTGCTGATCATATCCGCAAGATTCAAAATACAGAAGTTGAGATTACTGATAAAAATTATGACAATACCGTCAAAGAAGTTAAAGAACTCTGCGAAAAAGATCCTAATGGAATTATGATTCAAGATACTGCATGGGAAGGCTATGAGAAGATCCCAGGTTGGATTATTAAGGGCTATGGCTTAATTGTTGATGAATTTTTACATCAAATGAAAGAAAAACCAACTCATATCTTTTTACAAGCTGGTGTGGGTTCTCTTGCAGCTGGGATTATTTTAGGTTTAGAAGAAAGAATGAAACCTGAAGAATTACCAGTCATTACAATTGTTGAACCTGAGACAGTAGCTTGTTACTATCTCTCAGCTCAAAAAGCTGATGGTAAGCGTCACCACTTAGAGGGACTAACTAAGACAATGATGGCTGGCTTAAACTGTCAGACTCCAAGTATCACTGCATGGCCAATAATTCGTGATAGTGCAAAGTTTTATGGAACATTGAGTGAAGACATTGATGCAGAAGGAATGGCACGTTTAGGTCATCCTCTTGAAGGAGATCCTAAAGTCGTTTCTGGTGAATCTGGTGCTGCTGGTTTTGCCTATGTTTATGAAATTTTATCTAATCCAGCTTTAGCCAAGGATCGCGCCGAATTAGGTCTTGACCAAAATTCACGCATTATTGTTTTAAGTACAGAAGGTAATACTGATCCTGATAATTACCATAAAATTGTTGACGAAAACAATCCATTTTAGGATATAAAGTTCAAAACAAATGTAGATAATTAAATCATGTAAGAAAAACTGTTAAAATAGGTAAGAGACTATTTGACAGTTTTTTATTTAAGGAGAAAAAGATGGCACAAAAGAAATTACTTTTAATTGACGGTAACTCTGTGGCCTTTCGTGCCTTTTATGCTTTATACCGTCAGCTGGATCGCTTTACTAGCCCAGATGGTTTGCATACAAATGCAATTTTTACTTTTAAAAATATGCTTGATGCGATTATGAAGCAGACTGATCCAAGCAATGTATTAGTTGCTTTTGATGCAGGAAAAGTTACTTTTAGAACTAAAATGTATCAAGACTATAAAGGTGGTCGACAAAAAACTCCAAGTGAATTATCAGAGCAACTGCCTGTAATTCGTGAAATGCTTAAAGACTTAGGTATCAAGAGCTATGAACTAAAGAATTATGAAGCAGACGATATTATTGGCACACTTTCTAAAATGGGAGAAGAAGCTGGTTATACTGTTGACATTGTAACTGGGGATCGTGATTTAACACAGCTTGCTTCTGATAAAACCACGGTTTTAATAACTAAGAATGGAGTTGGTGATACTGAAGCATATACGCCAGAACATATGAAAGAAGTTAATGGCGTAACTCCAACTGAATTTATTGATATGAAAGCTCTGATGGGAGATAATTCGGATAATTATCCAGGTGTAACGAAAGTTGGTCCGAAGACAGCTTCACGTTTAATTCAGAAGTATGGTTCTGTTGAAAAACTTTATGAACATGTGGATGAAATGAAAAAATCCAAGTTAAAAGAGAACTTAATTAATGATAAAGATAAGGCTTTTTTAGCTAAAAAACTGGCCACAATTGATCGTGATTCTCCAGTAGAAGTGACCCTTGCTGATACTAAGCTGGAAGAACCTAATATTGAAGACTTACGTAATTTATATGAAAGATTAGGATTTAAGAAGTTTTTAGCTGAGTTAGGCGTAAGTGGAGTGAGTGCTGGTAAGCAAGAAAGCGAGAAGTACGAGTATCAAGAGCTGACAAAAGAAAATATCGCTGAACTTGGTAAAATTAATGAAAAAGAAGTAACATTTTATCTAGCAATGTTGGGTGATAACTACCATTTAGCTCCACTTGAAGGATTTTCATTAAAAGTTGGCGATAAAATCTATGTTTCTAAAGATGTGGTTTTACTGCAAGAAACTCCACTTCGTCAAATGCTAGAAGATAAGAAGATTAAGAAAAACGTTTTCGATATTAAAAGAACCTATGTAGGTTTACATCGGCTAGATATTGATGCAGAAGGATTAGACTATGATATGCTTCTAGCTTCTTATTTAGTTAATAATGAGAATAATTCTAACGATCTTGGTGAAGTAGCGCATTTATATGGCGATTATTCAGTAAAAACTGACTTGGAAGTTTATGGTAAAGGTAAAAAGAAAGCTGTACCTGAGGATGATGAGTTCTTTGAACATTTAGCAGCTAAAGTCGTTGTAATTGAGAAGTTAAAGCAGCCACTTCTAGAGAAATTAAAAGATCATGAGCAAGATGATTTATATGAAACAATTGAAATTCCAGTTGCTTTTGTCTTAGCTAAAATGGAAATTACTGGAATTAAGGTTGAAGCATCAGTTTTAAATCAATTAGGCAATGACTTTGCACTTAAATTACAAGAACTAGAACATAAGATTTATCAACAAGCTGGTGAAGAATTTAATTTAAATTCGCCAAAACAGCTAGGTCATATTCTTTTTGAAAAATTAAACTTACCACCAATTAAAAAGACCAAAACTGGCTATTCAACTTCTGTTGAAGTATTAGAGCAATTGAAAATGAAGAGTCCAATTGTTTCGGAAATTTTAGATTATCGTCAAATTGCTAAAATTCAAAATACTTACGTTAAGGGACTGCTCGAGTGTATTCAACCAGATGGAAGAATTCATACCCGTTATTTACAGACTTTAACTGCAACAGGTCGTCTTTCATCGGTTGATCCTAATTTACAAAATATTCCAACTAGAACTGATGAAGGAAAACAGATCAGGAAGGCTTTTGTACCTTCAACTAAAGACGGCTATATCTTTTCTTGCGACTACTCACAAGTTGAATTAAGAGTTTTGGCACATGTTTCCGGGGATGAACATATGCAGGAGGCATTTAAGTCTGGTTACGATATTCATGCCCACACTGCAATGAAGATTTTCCATTTGGATTCACCTGATGAAGTAACGCCGTTAATGCGTCGGCATGCTAAGGCGGTCAACTTTGGAATAGTTTATGGTATTTCTGATTATGGCTTGTCTAAGAACTTAGGCATCAGTCGTAAACAAGCCAAGACATTTATTGATAATTATTTTGAACAATATCCGCAAATTAAGGATTATATGGATAAGGCAATTAAGGAAGCTCGCGAAAAAGGCTATGCAGAAACTATTATGCATAGAAGACGCTATTTACCAGATATTCATTCAAAAAATTTCAACGTTAGAAGCTTTGCTGAAAGAACTGCAATTAATTCTCCTATTCAAGGTTCAGCTGCTGATATTATTAAAATTGCCATGATTAATATGCAAAAGAAACTTGATGAATTGCATTTAAAGACTAAAATGGTTCTACAAGTACACGATGAGCTTATTTTTGATGTACCTAAGGCTGAATTAGATACAATTAAGAAAATTGTGCCAGAAGTTATGCAGTCAGCTGTAACACTAGATGTTCCACTGATAGCTGACTCTAACTGGGGTCATAATTGGTATGACGCTAAGTAAAAAGTAGGTGATTTAATGCCAGAGATGCCAGAAGTTGAGACAGTTAGACGGACTTTAACCCCCTTAGTAAAGGGAAAAACAATTGCTAAAATAAATATTTGGTATCCTAAAATTATAGTTAACGATCCAGCTGAATTTGTTAAAAAATTGACAAATAAAACGATTTTGAAAATTGATCGTTATGGCAAGTATTTACTCTTTAGGTTCAATGGCGACTTAACAATGGTTTCGCATTTGCGCATGGAAGGAAAATATCATTTAGTTAGTCCTGATACACCTAAGGGAAAGCATGAACATGTAGAATTTATTTTTACTGATGGGACTGCCTTACGTTATGATGATGTGCGCAAATTCGGTAGGATGCATTTAGTTGAAACAGGAACTGAAAGAAAGACGACTGGAATTCGTCATCTTGGACCTGAACCTAATACTGCTGAATTTAACTTAACCTATTTCATTAATGCTTTGAGCCGGAAGAAAAAGAATATAAAGAACACTTTATTGGATCAGACAATTGTGTGTGGTTTAGGAAATATTTATGTAGATGAAGTACTCTGGAAGAGTAAAATTCATCCCCTAAGTAGCGCTCAAGCCATTCCTGCTGATAAGGTGAAGAATTTATATCAAAATATCAACCATACTATCGCTATAGCAACTAAGGAATGCGGAACTACTGTTCATACTTATTTAGATGCTAATGGCCAAATTGGTGGTTATCAAAAGATGCTGCAGGTTTATGGACATGCCGGTGAAGAGTGTAGTAAGTGCGGCACTATTTTAGAGAAGATCAAAGTAAATGGACGCGGAACTACTTTCTGTCCGCATTGTCAGGTACTATATAAATGACATATTTTTTAGGATTAACTGGCGGAATAGCCAGTGGTAAAAGTACAGCTGATGAATTTTTTGAAAGGCAAAATATTCCGATTATTGACTCCGATTTGATTGCTCATCAGATAATGGAAGTAGGCCAAAAGGGTTATCAGGCAATAGTTAATTATTTTGGCAGCAATATTCTTAATGATGATCAAACAATTAATCGTCATAAATTAGGTGGAATAGTTTTTAATGATAAAACTAAGCTGAAAAAATTAAATGAGATAACTCATCCACTTGTTCATCAGAAAATTAAACAACAAATGGAGCGATACCGTTTAAATCAAGAAAAAATAGTTGTGGTTGATGTGCCTTTACTATTTGAATCTGGTTTTGAAAGCTTATGCGATGGCGTTTTGGTTATTTCTATTTCACCAAAACTGCAGGTTAAACGTCTGATGAAACGAAATAATTTCACTAGAGAAGAAGCTTTGGTTAGAATAAATAATCAAATGCCACTAAGTGAAAAAGAAAAAAGAGCTACCTATGTGGTAGCTAATACTGGTACAATAGATGACTTAGAGAAAAGATTATCTGATTTATTACAAAAGATAGGCAGGCGGAGAAGATGGAATGGCCAAATTGCCACAGGAATGCTTCCAGAGTAATTGATTCTCGTCCAAGCGATGAAAATAGAGCAATTAGACGACGCAGAGAATGTGAAAATTGTGGTTTTCGCTTTACTACTTTTGAAAGAGTAGAGCGCTCGCCTCTATTGGTAATCAAAAATGATGGGACTCGTGAGGCCTTTAACCGCGATAAAATTTTGCATGGCGTAATGATGGCTGCGCAAAAGAGACCAATTTCAAGCGAGCAACTAGATACTTTAGTAGATCATGTAGAAAATGAAATTAGAAAGCAAGGTCTTAATGAAATTTCATCTAAAGACATTGGCAATTTGGTGATGAAGGAATTGGCTAATTTAGATGATGTAGCTTACATTCGATTTGCAAGTATTTATCGCCAATTTAAAGATGTTTCAGGATTTATGGAAGCCATGGAAGATATGATGGCTAAACATGATAAGGAGTAGGTAGCCTGTGTTTGAAAGTGCTGACCCTAAGCAGCCTTTTTATGTGGCTAATCAAGTAGCTGTTAGTGAAGAAAATATAAAAGTTTTAACTACTCTTTTTGAGCCTCTTGTGGGTATTCGTGGAGTAGGATTATATATAACATTGACAAAAGAATTTGATGAAGTACCTTTTGCCAAAGATTATAAAACTTTATATCAACTTCAAGATCAAACAAACTTAAAATTAGAGGACTTATTTAAAACTTTGCATCATTTAGAGGCAACAGGCTTAATTAAAACATTTTTAGGTTCAAATCCTGTTTTAGGCGAGGTTTTGATTTTTGAAGTAGAAAAAGTTCCTTCAGCAGGCGAGTTCTTTCACACCTTTTTACTTTCAAGTTTGTTGCTTGAACGAGTAGGAAATGTAGCTTTTGATCGTTTGGTAAAAAAATTTACTCCGCGAACTTTTGTCGGTTTAAAAGATGCTAAAGAAGTTACTAGCGGCTTTTTTGATGTTTTTCACTTGAGTGCTGAAAATGCAATTGATGCACCAGTTGAAGTTAAAGAAGCGGCTGGTGAAGTTCCTAAAGATGCCAAAGGTGAAATTAAGTTAGGTAATGAGCCAGTAAAAGTTGACTGGAGCTTTTTGGTTGATTTGTTTAAGAGCTATCATATTAAGAAAGAAGAAGTTTTAAAGCACCAGGTAGAAATTAAACAGATTATTGATTTTTACCATTTAACTGAGCAAGAATTTGTCGAAACTGCGCTGATTACGATGTCAGCTGGGGCAGATAAACTCAATATGTATGCAATTCAAAATGCAGTTAATGAAAACTTTGGACTTAATCGCAATAAAGAAATGGTTAAAAAGCAGTTACGTCAAACTCCTAAAGATGCTGATCATGCAATTAAAAAATTATCAAAAGCTGATGCAGATCTAATTCGTGCAGTAGATAGTAAGGTGCCAACTGATTATTTATACGAATTAAAAGAGAAAAAAGGTGGCTATGTAACTGCAAATGAAAAGAAAGTTATCTTTCGTTTGCAAGATCAAATGGGGTTAACACCACCTTTAATCAATTTGATTGTTCATACTTGTTTTGAATATGATGCTGTGTTGACTAATAATTTAGCTGATCGAATTGCTAATGATTGGCTTCAGCAAGGAATTACCACGCCAACTGAAGCTATCGCATATCTTAAGGAGCGAAAGAATAAACGTAGTCATCAATATTATCGTACTCCCAAAAAGAATATTCGTAAGACAACTGATTGGTCGAAGTATGAAAAACAGCATCAAAATAAGAAAACAACCATGTCAGCTGAGGAAAGAAATCGAATTTTTCGTGAATTTGGTAAAAATGAATAGGAAGTGTTGTACTGGTGGAAGATATTTCTGAAGTAATCACACGTATTATCAAGAAAAGAAAATTGAGCGAAGATGGAAAAAAGATTGCTAAAACAGCAATAAAGCATCCCAGTGTTCAAGCCTTTCTCGCACAAAATAAAGACAAATTGAATAAAGAAATTGTGCAGGCTTCTCTTCCTACGATTTTTAACTATGTTGAGCAAATTGAGGCGCCAAACCCTGTGATGGAAGGATATACGCCAAAGCTTTTTCTTAATGGAAAGGTAATTGATATTACCTATGTTCCAACTGAGGCAAAGTTAAACTCAGAAGCTAAAATGCGGGCAGAACGCAGGATTGAATTGATTGATCTACCAGGAAAACTACGTCATGTTGAACTAGAAAATGTTGATTCAACTCCTGAACGGGATGCTGCATTAAATGAAGTAGCTATGTTTTTAGCCAGTTTTAAGAAGAACAAACATATCAAAGGTTTGTATCTAACTGGTGATTTTGGTGTAGGAAAAACGTATATCTTAGCTGGGTTAGCTAACGCTATTGCGCGTCAAGGAAGTCGAGTAGTCTTTTTACATGTACCTTCTTTTATTGCCAGTTTGGGGAGCCATTTTCAAGATAATAGCTTAAGTGACGAGATTGATCGTATTGCATCAGCTCCTGTTTTAGTTTTTGATGATATTGGAGCAGAGACTCTAAGTGAATGGTCACGTGATGACGTGTTAGGCGTTATTTTGCAAAAACGCATGGATAATGTTTTACCAACATTTTTTAGTTCAAATATGACAATGGATGATTTGGCTGAACATTTTGCTGAAACAAGAAATAATGTTGATGAGGTTAAGGCAAGACGCTTAATGGAGCGGGTTCGTTTCTTGAGTAAAGAGGTTTTTGTTGGCGGTAAAAATCGTAGAAATTAATTTCAAATTTTGCTTGCATCTATTTGATGAGCTAGTATAATGAAAGTCAATGAAAGACATGATTTTCTTCAACTCAGAGACAGGAGCCTAGTTCTGGAAGCTCCTGATTAGAAGAAAACCCCAATTTCATTCCTGAAATTTTTATAATTTGGTTAGGTACCATTAACGACCTTTAGAGGAATTAATTCTTGGTAATTAATTCGAATTTCGGGTGGAACCACGTATTTTAACGTCCCAGCGCTACTTTTAGTGCTGGGATTTTTTATTTGGAGGTAAAATTTTATGAGTTTTTCTGTAACTTTGCCAGACGGCTCAAAGAAAGATTTTGACAAGGCAGTTTCTGTTAAAGAACTAGCATCTTCAATTGCTACTTCTCTAGGAAAAGCTGCTGTTGGTGCAAAAATTAACGGCGAAATGAAGCCTTTAGATTACGTTGTTGATGAAGATGTAGAAGCAGCTATCATCACTGATAAGGATGAAGAAGGTTTAGATATTTTACGTGCTACTGCTGCATTCTTGCTTGAAGCTATCGCTAAGCGTAAGTATCCAGAATTACGCTTGGGTATGCATGAAGCAGATGAGGGTGGCTTCTTTGTAGATACTGATAAAGAAGATCAAATTAAGATTACTGAATTGCCAGAACTTGAAAAAGAAATGCAAAAGGCAATCAAGAATGGCGAAAAGATCGAATATACTTCAATGAAAAAGAGTGAATTGGAAGATATCTTTAAAGATGACCAATTCAAATTAGATCTTTTAAAGGACGAAAAAGACGAAGTTGCAGTTTACAAATTAGGTGACTTTGTTGACTTTGGTTTTGAAGCTTTATTACCAAATACTGGTAAGATTAAGAACTTTAAGCTTTTATCAGTTGCTGGTGCATACTGGTTAGGTAAATCTTCTAACCCAATGCTTCAAAGAATTTTTGGTACTGCATTCTTTAAGAAGGCAGCTTTAGATGAAGATTTAAAGCGTCGCGCTGAAATTAAGGAAAGAGATCACAGAACTATTGGTAGAGACTTAGACTTATTCTTTGTTGATCCTAAAGTTGGTGCAGGTCTTCCTTACTGGATGCCAAAGGGTGCTACTATTCGTCGCGTTGTCGAGAGATACATTGTTGATAAAGAAGTTGCTGATGGCTATGAACACGTTTATACTCCAGTTTTAATGAATGTAGATGCTTATAAGACTTCTGGTCACTGGGCACACTACCGTGATGACATGTTCCCACCAATGGACATGGGTGATGGCGAAATGCTTGAATTACGTCCAATGAACTGTCCATCACATATTCAAATTTACAAGCACCACATCCGTTCATACCGTGAATTACCAATCCGTATCGCTGAATTAGGTATGATGCACAGATATGAAAAATCAGGTGCTTTGTCAGGTCTTCAACGTGTACGTGAAATGACTTTAAACGACGGTCACACTTTCGTAGCCTTAGATCAAATCCGTGAAGAATTTGCTAAAGTTTTGAAGTTAATCATGGACGTATACAAAGACTTTGATATTACTGATTACTACTTCAGACTTTCATACCGTGATCCAAAGAACACTGATAAGTATTACGCAAATGATGAAATGTGGGAGAAATCTCAATCAATGCTTAAGGCAGCTATGGATGATCTTGGCCTTGATTATGTTGAAGCAGAAGGTGAAGCAGCATTCTATGGTCCTAAGCTTGATATTCAAACTAAGACTGCTTTAGGTAACGATGAAACTATGTCAACTATCCAACTTGACTTTATGCTTCCAGAAAGATTTGGCTTAACTTATGTAGGTCAAGATGGTGAAGAACACCGTCCAGTTATGATCCACCGTGGTATTGTTGGTACTATGGAAAGATTTATCGCTTACTTGACTGAAATTTACAAAGGTGCCTTCCCAACTTGGCTTGCTCCAGTTCAAGCTGAAATTATCCCAGTTAACGAGGAAGCTCACGGCGCATATGCTGATAAGGTTCGTGAAGAATTAGCTAAGCGCGGATTTAGAGCAGAAGTAGACCACAGAAACGAAAAACTTGGTTACAAGATTCGTGAATCACAAACTCAAAAAGTTCCTTATACTTTAGTTTTGGGTGACGATGAAATGAATGCCAATGGTGTTAATGTTCGTCGCTATGGTACTGAAGAACAAATTTCTAAGAGTTTAGATGACTTTATTGCTGAAATTGACGCAGATGTTAAGTCATACTCAAGAGAAAAATAATTAAAATAATAGTTTTTAATATAAAAGCGAGAAGACTGATAATAAGGTCTTCTCGTTTTTTTGTTTACTTGATGATTTTAATAATGTTATTAAGGATTTGTTTGGGTAATGAATGACTGCGTTGATAGATAGAGTTTGCTGATTCGTTGTCAGTATATTCTTTAAGAATAGTAGGTACTAAATATTCCCAGTTAGTCCAATTAGTAATCATTATATTATCAAAAACTTCAAATTTATTTGAGATATGACCATTCACCACAAGTTTTTAACCGTTTACCGAAAATTACTGGTTTTAGAAAATGCAATGAGTATACTTATAGGCAATATAAGGAGTGAGCATATGGAAATAAAGTTTAATATCGATAAAGATTTACAAAAAGAAAAAGCTGAATTTTGGCTAAAGAAGATGACAGACAAGATAAGAAAAATCACTCAAGAATTGCAGTCTGATCCTCAAATTTTATGGGGATATCGAAAAGAAACAGCATATGCGATTGAAGTTTCACAAATATATTTAATTCAAGTAGAAAATGAAAAGACAATAATTTATACACAGGATAAAACATATCTTTTTAAAGGTAGACTTTATCAGGCCAGCATTAACTTACCAACTGATTTTATTGAAGCATCCCGAAGTGCAATTCTAAATTATCGTTTTATCGATCATTTAGAAATTATCAGTAATGGTAATATCGATGCCTTGATGAAAAATGGGTTACGTGTGCAAATTGCCCGTCGAAAAATAAAAAAATTAAAGGAGAGACTGGGATTATGAAACATATTGTACGTTTAATTAATAGTGGATTAGTAGGAATAGGAATTGGGATGACTTGGCTGGGAATTGATATTTTACAAAATCAGTTTTTCAAGAATGGATTAGAGACAACTATTTCGGTAAAATATTTTCTTTTCTGGTTAGGGTCTTCGTTTTTGATTGGAATTTTCTTTTATTTTGCCAGTTTGGTTTTTGAGCATGATAATTGGTCTTTAAAAAAACAAATCTTTATTAACTTTTTTATTTGTCTTGGCGCATGGTTAAGCTTTTATCTCTTTTTAAATAAGTTTAACTATTCTGGATCAGCATTACTAAAAGCGATTGTTGATTTTATTATTATGTATGCTTTAGCATACGGAATTTATTTTTATCATTTATGGCATGAGGTTAAGCGAATTAATAAGAAACTGAAAGAAATTTAAGAGGACTTAAAATGTTACTTAAAGTAAGAAACTTAAGCAAAAGTTTTCAAAATGGAACAAAGGCAATTGAAGATTTATCATTTGATATTCCCGCTGGAAAAATAACTACTTTTTTAGGATTTAATGGAGCGGGAAAAACAACAAGTTTAAAAATAATTTTGAACTTATTGCTTCCTGATGAAGGAAAAATATATTTTGAAAATAAATTGCTAAAAAATGATTTTACACCTTTATTAAAACAAACCGGGGTAGTTTTAGAGAGTGCACGTAATATGTTTTATGCTTTGACACCAATGGAAAATTTTATCTATTGGGGAGCTCAACGTGGACTAAATAAAAAAGTAGCACGAAAAAATGGCTTAGAACTATTAGAAAAATTTGATCTCTTGTCTAAAAAGGATACGGTTATTTTTGAATTAAGTCGAGGGATGCAGCAGATTATTGCTATTTGCTGTACGTTAATCTCTAAGCCTAAATTTTTAGTTTTAGACGAACCGACTCTTGGTTTAGATATTGAAGCGGTAGAAACTGTGGAACGAATATTAAAAACATTAGCTTCTGAAGGAGTTGCAATTTTATTAACTACGCATGAATTGGCATTTGCTCAAAGAATTGCAGATCAGATTCTCCTAATAAAGAAAGGACGGTTAATTTATAGCGGTAGTAAAGCTGATTGTTTAGATAAATTCAATCAAGAAAAATTTATCACAGTTCAATTTTCACAAGCTCTGTCAAACAATCAACGAGCAGTTTTAGAAAGTATTGCTAAGATTATTTCGATTAATAATACTACTTATCAATTGATTTTATCTAATCGAAAAAATTTATCGCATTTATTGTAATATTAGTATGCATTTTCCCAATAGGAAAAATTTTATTAAATACTATACCTAATAACCATAATAAAAATCAAGAATCATCAATTGACAAAACTAATCCACAACCTTCAT
>OGKH01000705.1_pt1 | contig 16544 bp, 23 predicted proteins | sample 1572421 | NCBI WGS metagenome assembly OGKH01 (sample SAMEA2582084, study PRJEB24529) | metagenome | biome: Human gut stool | place: China | collected 2011
CCGATCGTACCATGCTCATTGCGCCCGAAGTAATACTCTTAATGCCATTCCAGGCTGACGACCACACCGAGCTAATGCCGTTCATCACACTGGAAATGATGCTCCGTACGCCGTTAATTGCAGTAGATACAATTGATGTAATGCCGTTCCAAATAGTTGAGGCAACATTCTCTATCTCATTCCAAGCACCAGACCAATCGCCTTTGATTGCATCAGTTACCGCTCTAATAACGCCTGCCACGGCATTAATAGCCGTAGATACAGTTGTTGATATGATTGACCAAATTGTCTGCACGACCGTTTCAATAACATTCCAGGCAGTCTGCCAAATAGTCTGGATGATAGTCATGACACTTTGGATAACTGTCTGAATTCCTTGAATTTCAAGACTAATAAAGTTCTTAATGCCGTCCCAGATTGTCATTGTAACGGTTTCGATTGCGTTCCAAATTGTGGCCCATACAGTTTGAATTGCAGTCCCAATCGTCAAAATCACGTCTGCAATAGCTTGCATAATCGTTGAAACAACGGTTTTGATACCATTCCAAACAGTAGTAACAATCGGCAATAACCCTTGCCAAATAGTTTGTGCAGTATTAACGATTCCTTGCCACAATGTGCTAAAGAAATCAGTCAACGCACTCCATAGATTTTTAAAGGCGTCTACGATTGGTGCCATGCCTTGAGCAAACGAGCTCCAGACACCTTGAGCAAAGGTAACAATGCCATTCCATAAGTTACCAAAGAAATCAGACAATCCTTGCCATGCTAATTCAACCGATTGTACAACCGGGCTGAAGAACTGTCCGAAACTGCTCCAGATGTTTTGTGCAGTAGTAACGATATTAGTCCAAAGATTGCTGAAAAAGTCTGTCATGCTCTGCCAGGCTTGCTTGATACCATCAACAGAATCCGCAACGCTTTGTGTGAACTGTTTCCACATTTCCTGGCCCGTCTTGGTTTTAGTGAAAAATACTGCCAATGCTGCAACAACGGCTGCAATCGCGACACCAATTGCGATCCAGGGATTAGCCAATGCTAATTGCGCTACTTGTAGAACCCGCATTGCTCCCGCAGCAAGCTGAGATGTTGCAGCTAATTCACGCAGACTACCAATAGCAGTGGTTAAATCGCCAGCCATCGATAATGCCTTCATGACACGGCCAACGTTGCCAATCGTCTTAATGACGCTACCACCAAACGAAATCAGTTTACCCCAACCTTTAAAGAGGCCACCTAATGCAGTTGTAGCAGCACCAATTGCTGGCGACATGCCGATGAAACTACGGATTACCTGAGCTGTACTGCTATTAGATGTAGTTGCCCATTCTAAAGATTGGTTCATCATGTCTAAGATCGCACTGTTGACGCCACCTTTAGTCTGCATTGCCTTGTTACGCAGTGCTTCCCAGTTACCGCCAACCTGTTCGATTTTGGATCCCAAGTTCTGTTGCATTTCGTTAGCTTGGTCGCTTAAAAACTTAGTAGCCGTCTGGGTATCTTTAGCAGCACCATTCATAGCATTAGCATATGCTGTCCAAGACGTTGTGGTGTTATCAGACTTATCCTTGACCGCGTCCAACAATGGAGCGATTGCTTGCATGCCGGCAGCACCGAACATGGTCTTAAGCGCCGCTGTCTTCTGAGCATCACCCATGCCATCAGTTGCCGCAGCAACTTCTTTCAAGATTTGCGGGAATGGTTTCATTTTGCCAGAGCTGTCAACGAACGATAGGCCTAACGCGTCCATTTCCTTTTTGGCACCCTTAGATGGAGCTAACATTTGCCGTATAGCATAGCTAAGATCTTCTGATGCTTGTGCAGCGCTAAATCCTCGATTGGTGAGCAAACCGATAGCTTCGGATGTTGTACTCATATCCATGCCAGCCAGTTTGGCAACAGAACCAATCGTAGCCAGTGCTTGTTGCATGTCTTCGATTGACGCGTTGGATAGGTTAGCTGTTTGCGTCAGGATAGCAGCAGCCTGTTGTGGCGATTTAAGGCTGTCTCCCCAGATGTTCATAGCTTGCTGAACGACACTAGCAGTCGTTTGCAGATTTGCACCAGCCGCAGTCGCTGCTTCTGCAATCGCGGGGAATTCCTTCTTGATTGTCCCTATTGAAGCACCATCTCGAGCCATTGCTACCATGGCATCAGCTGCATCTTGAGCACTGATTGGCAATACAGCACCCATATGATTGGCTACATCAGACAAGCCATCAATGTCTTTGGCCGTCCCACCGGCTATGACTGCAGCTTGATTAAGGGATGACTGGAAACTACCAAATCCTTTAACCGCTTTAACGCCCATTGCCGTAGTAGCAGTACCAGCCGCAATCATGGCATTGCCAACACCCTGCATGTGTCTGTTAACTGACTGACCAAATGATTCAGTAGCCTGACCGGCACGAGCAATCGTGGATGAAAAACTGGTATCAACTGCCGAGAGAATGGCTTTGACGCTATACGACTCTCCCATTTGTCATTCTCCTTTCCGTTCGGCCAGTGGGATGATCTTGCCAGCCTTTTTAAGCCGGTGGAACTCGCGCGACCTGGCCAGCAAGATTTCTGCTCGATTCTGATTCTTAACTCGCTTAGAGCGAGCTTGGTAATGTGGCTCATACGCAGACCGTACTGCGTCCACATGCTCTTGAGCGTCAAAGAATTGATCGAACTTTTTATATTTGGGCTTAGGGTGACGTTCTCCGGTAGTGGCTTGTACGGTTTGATTAGCCCATGCTTGCTCGGCGATGTGCTGACTGGTTAGCACTTGTTGCAGTTCGAACGCTTCCATTCGCAACCGGTATTCAACCATACCCATTGCCCAAATATCTTCTATTTTTTTAAAGCCTAGATATGCCAAAGCATTCAACAAGATTTCGTGATACGCCTGTTCACTATCTTGTTGTGGCGTATCTAGGCTTTCATCTTTTTTACTGCTAAATTTGCAGCATTAGACTCACTGATTTCTTTAATGACATCATCGAAAATCTTTTCCAAATCTTCACAATTATCCAAGTAGTTATCGATTGTCGCTTGGCCCACCTTGCCATAGCTAGCAGCATACAAGACATCAGCTAAGACAGCAGCATCATAAGCGCGTAGGCCAAGAATTGAACGGCTTAACCCCATGCCAAACTTGATACCGCTGTTTTCTACGCTCGCAATCTTGTCAAGTTCACGCAAGAAACGCACGCCAAACTTCAACTCAACCTTTTTGTCATTAATCGTTAATTCCATGACAGATCCTCCTAAAAAGTCTGCTCCCTCTACAAAGCCTTGAACAACTCAAAACCTTATAGAGAGAGCAGACCGCTCTCTTACATTAAATTAGTGGGTAACAGTATTGGTAGGCGTCGTAGCTACTGATTCTGAACCAGTACCGGCATCGGAATCAGCCCATGCAGCACCGCCACCATCAGTGCCATCGTCCTTAGCATCAGTGACAACACCAACACCACGGAAGACATAATCAAGCTCTTCTTGGGCGTCATCCGGCAGATCAGTCCATCCCCGTTGTGGCGTACCATCAACAGTAATCGTCGTATCACGGTTAGAAGTATCGTCTGGGTCACCATCAGTCTCGTCTTCGTTGACCGTCCCCCGCATGTAGATAGCGTAGTACTTACCAGCCTTGTTGCGGCGCTTGCGATAAACGATCCAGAATTCCATCTTTTCGTTGTTAAACAGCGAATCAAGCAGCTGATCTGCAATCTTAGACCAGTTATTGATGAATTCTACTTCCAAGTCCGTTTCAATCGAGCTAGAAGTACCCACAGAACCAGACTTAGTTGGATTAGTATCACTGTCACGCTGTGGATCGAACGACAGACTGGTTTGATATGGAATTAATTGACCGGCTACTTTGCCTGCTTCGGAAAGTTTACGTGCAAACAGCACGACATCAATACCTTGCAGAGCCGGAATTTCGGTTTTAGCCATTGGTTTTCACCCTTCCTTATTTCATTTTAAATTAAATACAAGCGTATCTACACCATGCCAGAGCACAGTATCAGGTACGCTTGTATCTTGCATCATTTGGCTTTGTTGATTCCGTGGTGCAAAAGCATAACCACTAGTTTCAAAATCGCAAAAGCCTAATATCTGTAGCAAATCACTAGTCATCGTTGATGCAGTGATACGATCATCTCCGCTTGCCCACACGTGGATCATGATCGATAGCTGTGCGCTGTAGCCAGTCTTAGTGGCAATCGGCGCAGTTTGCACTGTATCAACGACAACAAAAGGGTATGCTGCGTTCTCACTGCTCATTGGCAGATGATCATACGTTGTATACCCTTTTAATGTTGATTGTGTAAAAACATAGTCATATAAAGCTTGATCTGGTGATTTCATACAATCACTCCATTAAGTGCTTTAAGTCATCGATAAACTGCATTGACTGGTACGTAAAAGCAGGACCAAGCGTTGGTCTAGCTGACATAAAGCGAGTACCATATTCAAGGTACGGAAAATAGTAGGTATGTGGTGCAACAACTGCAGTCATGCCACCATCTTGCAGTGATACGGTTGTACTACGACTGGTTGCGCCAGTTGGTTTAACCCAACGCTTGCCTTCCCAATGGCCCCTGTAAGCTGCACTCATATTGCTTTTGGTGCGTTGCTGTAGAGCTGCGCCATGCTTGGCAACAATACTGCGCACTTTTGGATGAAACTCAATATTCATCTCTTCAAACTTAGCTTGCAGTTCTGACAGCCCTTCAATCTTAACGATTCTAGACATTGCTATCACCTACAATCAGCGTATTGCCTTTAAGTGGCTTACGGGATGTCTGCATACGATACTTGGCAGTGTCGTCATCAATCGTCAGGTACGACCACGACTTAGGCATAGTGGACTCCAACCGCAGTATCTTAGATTGATGGTTATAGTTACCAAAAACCTGTACGGCACGATCAACGCCCATATCAGTTACATTACCGTATATCGTAGCTACCAGCTTGGCACTGTTATCATGCCGACCAGTGACAGGATTATAGCCCGTACCTTGCGTGTAAAAACGAATTACATGATCCATTATCATAACAATCACTTCCGATACGGATTGACGAAATAAGCAGTACCATTGGAACGAACATCCTTGCTATGACGTTGTTTCCAGATATTGATATCGTCTTGAAAGTCGTCAAAGTCAGATGAATTGAAGGTGATTGACTCGCCTTCTTGCGTATATGACGACATTCCTTCGTTCTTCAGTCGGTTGTAACGGCGCACACACACTTCGAGCAGGATGAAACCTAGTTCTGATGGAAAAGCATCTTGCTCGGTCAGTTGCAGCTTAAATCGTAGAGCCTGCTCAGTATTATCGATGATTAGTTTTAATAAATCGTCTTGACCAGTATCCTTTAAGCGAATCATAGTCTTGAGATTAGCCAAAGTAGCTGTCTTATTCATCCCAATCACCACGCTTGTAATTACTTACCAGTGGAGGCAGATGGAGCAGAAATTGTAGCTACAACGATACCGTCCAGACGTTCTGGGTAAACTACACTGGCAGTCATAGCCATCGTTTCTACAGACGCATTTTCAGTCTTAGCATCGTGCACGATACCAATCAGACCCGTTTCATCAGTCGTCAGGTTAAAAGCTTGACCCAGCGAGCCAGACATTGCGGCGTAAGCGTAGTTAATGTTTTGGGATGCAGTAGCAGCTACCTTACCTTGTGGTACCAAACCAGTCATGATGATGGTGTTGAAGCCCAGGAAGTTTTGTACGTATTGCAGGCCAAAAGCCGTTTGTACAGTTACATTTGCGCTACCCAAATAAGCGTAGAAGTCGATTGGGTTGACGAACAGTACAGATTGCACGTCATCATCTTCCCACTTAACCGCCAATTGCCCCAGAGCGTTAGCCAGTGCCGTTTGGAAGTTTGTGCCGGTGGCAGTCGTTGTACCAGTCATAACAAAGTCAACAAAGCTCTTCTTGATATCCTTTTGAATTTCCTTCAACAGCTTGTTATCCGTATCTGCCACTGCCGGCGTGAATCCAGCACCTTGAATTGCTTCAGCAGTTACTTGCTTACGGTACTTAGAGAACGTCAATTCTTCCGTCTTAGACAGCTTGCGCGTAACTTTGGACAGTGGAATTACGTCACCTTCAGCGGGCTTGCCGTCAGCCTTAGTTACTTCGGACTTGTAGATCTTGATCTGAGAGCCAGCCGTCATTGGCGTCATCCGTGATACACCCATAATCTTAAGCAACGTTGCAACAGATTCGTTAAAACGTTCCGTAAAATCAATAGATTGTGCAATCAGATCTGCTTTCGTAATTTCATTTTCTGGAACAGTCATAATGTTTCATTCCTTTCTAGTGTTCAAATAGAGTCATATTCTGCTTAATGGCTTCCACACGTTTGACTGGATCATTAATCTTCATGATATCGGCTTTACTCATCTTGTTATTGCCATTCTGGCGTGGCGTGTGGCCTTTAAGCATTCCTTTTTTCGTGTCGCTTTGGATAGACTGAGCAAACTCAATCAACGTCTGCACATTGGCGTAAGTCTTTTCGTCATCATTGGCTACTACCATGTCTAAGACCTTGTCGCTTACATTCAAACCACTTTCCTTGAAGACTTCAGCAGTTTGTTTGATTGCTTCGTTGCGAGCCAGTTTGGCTTCCAATTCGGCAATCTTAGCATCTTTTTCATCGGATGCTTTCTTGGCCTTGTCTTCATCAGAAAGCTTTTTAACCGACTTACCGGATTTGATCCGTTCGATCTCTGCTTGAGCTTCTTTAAGCTGTTTTTCAAGATCGTGCTTTGATGCTTGCTCCTTGCCGATACGCTTTTTCAGCTTTTCGACAATTTTATCGGAATCAACTTTCTTCTCATCATCTTCTGGGGTCTCGATTGGCGCGCCTTGCCCAGTTTGTTCTTGATCATTAGTGAGTTGTTCCTTGTTTTGTTCATTGTCCATAGTTGGCACTCCTCTCTCGCATTTAACGTCTTGGGAGACATACTCAAGTTTTATTTAACGTCCACAACATAGGAAACGGACAAAAAAAGCACTATCACTAGTGCCCTAAGAAATAAGTTTTAATAAACAAATAGTTGATTAGCAGTTTTGCTCGGATTTTTTTAAGCATCTTTATCACTCCAGAAAGCACTGATAGAGCATCGGCAATTGGGATGTACTGGAATTTCTGGCGCTTTATCAACTGGATATACGCCTAAGCCCTTATCGTAATTGTCATTATCAGCAATCTCTCGGCAGACACGACACGCACCAGGCTCTGCATACCATTTACACCAACGATAGCCGTTGTCAGTTAGCGACTTAATCTGTGCTGCATGCTGAACACGAGCTGACTCAGTTCGAGCAATGCGCTCCGTCACATATCTGTGGTTGTTGATAGTTGAACGAACTTGGTCTTTCAACAATTTAGCCATCTGGCGTGGGTTCTTGCCTTGTATGACACCAACACTGATCACTGCATCTAACGTAGCTTTCAGTGCATCCTGGTTCGCCCAGATCCTCTGGCTAAACGTTGCACCATTGAACTGAACCATGATCTGCTTAGCAACATCACTAGATGTCCATAGCTGATCGTTCTTAGCGGTGACATTAAGGATGCCAGCTTGCCGTTTCAGCTCGTCTGTGTAGTCCTTAGACACCTTATCTTGTACTGCTTGATCAACTTGCATCCCGCACTCAATCATGTGCAGGCCAATCTGCGATTTAAGCAATTCCAAACGGTTTATACGCATGGTGGCATTGTATATCCGCATACGTTCATTCGCTTCTTCGCTAAAATCATCATAAGTAACATGGTGACCAGCTGCTCGCATCAAATCAGCCTGATGAACCAACGCTTGTGCTTCTGACTCATATGCCGAAATGTCTGCACCAGTGACAGCTGCACGAGCGTTGTCGATTGATGTATCGTTTCTGCTAGCCAACGATGCAATTTCTCGGTCAATCTCTTTATTAATGCCGACGATCAGCTGATCATAATAGCGCTTGAGCTCTTGATTGAACCTGTCATCGTTCTTCAGCTGCTTTAACTGCCACTCACGCTCTCGCCAGTATGCGTTATTGTTCTTCGTCATCTACATCATCAGTCTTTCTGCTGTCCACTGCCGATGTCGCGTTTTGCAAGGCGTTCTTAACATCGTCAGCCTGTTCTTGCCGCATGCGATCAATCTCGGCTTGTGGGTCGTCCACAATTGACAGTGTTGACAGCTGTGTTTCTTTGCTGACGATGCCAGAGAGCGTTGATGCCGTCTGTGCTTCATCGGCTAAGTTAATCGGCAGATTGCGCGTGAATTTAAAGTGCAAGTCCTGCCATGCATTAGCATCACTCTCTGGCAAAACAGTACCAACGCTAAACACAACACGATAGAGATGTCTCAAAGCTTGAGTGAACTTACGCTCTTTGTTTGCAGCCATATTCTTCATTGGCAACAATTTGTACTGCAAGGCTACACCAGAGCTATTGCCTGCAAAGGCCTCATCGTTAAGGTTAGCCACCATCGAGATCTGATAAATCATCGAGATAAGCCGATCGATGATGTGCTCTTGCATGTTGTCGCCATCTGGCTTGCTAATGAAGTCCACGGTTGCATTCGTTGCGTCTGCATCTGGTGAGTAGATCAATTGGTTGTTGATGATATCAATATCTGGCTTGCCATCATCATCTTGATCCAAATCAATGCCAAGGATTTTCAAGTAGGCGTTGTCGAAGTACTCGACTTGGTTGGCTTTCTGCGACAGAACCTTGTCTAAGGCATTGATCAACGTCTTGACATTGTCAAAAACGCCTTGTCGCTCTTCATTCGCGTAAAACTCAACTGCTGGAACAACGCCAAATGGATTATCGTCATCACTGACAGCCAGTACATCATCGTAGTAGTCCCAGAAATCATCAGCATAGTAAACCTTAGCAACCTGTTTATTTTCAGCATCACGCCAATAACGCACGAAAGCTAGAGGTTGATGTGCAACCGTGTCATCATAGATCATGAACGCTTCGATTGGGGATGCATATGCCAGCTTGGTTTCGCTGTTTTCGTCCTGATATACAAAAGCAAGCGAACGTCCGTAGATATCCGCTTGCTTGCTGATTTCGCTTAATTTGTCTTGGAAGGAATTTGTATCATTCCACTGCTGTAGCAATTCATTCTTTGGCTTGTCATCAAGTGTAATTTTGGCTGGAATACCGCTGAAAAAGCCATTGTAAGTATCAACGATATAGTGTGGCAGATTAGCCACTAAGCGATTATCTGGCCCTAAGCCACGTCCAAGCTTATGCAGCACATCATGATCGCCTACATACATGCGCATGTTTTCTTGATAGCCGACACTTGCCTGCTGATTATACTGAATGAAGGCTTGCAGGTCAGCCGTTGTTAACTTCTCGCCTAACGGATAGATGAAAACATTGCCAGGGAGAACTTGTCCCTTGCCGTTGATTGTCGCCATTCTCTCACTCCCTTAGATATAGATATTCTTCAGCAACTTGCCGTGTGGTGCACTAGCTCCATTGATTTCATTTAGTGCATACCTGATTGCATCAATCTCGTGGTTGTACGCGTCAACAGGCTCATTAGTGTACTCACCAGTTTGCCGGTCTTTCTTGTAGGTATAATTCTCTAGTTCTTCAATTGTCTTCACACAACGATCATCAACCACTAAGCGATACTGCTGCATGAATGAGATTCCTTGAATGATACTGTCCTTACCTTTCTTGGCCGGCCTAATTCGAGAGATGCCATCACGTTTGATCTCAGCGATTGACTTTGGCTCAGCTGCATCAGCCGTGATAACTTCTTTTGAGTAACCCATCTGCTTAATCATCCGGGCAATATCATCATTCAACATACCGTGTTTGGCGTATTCCTCCATCACGTAAATTGTATGGGTGCTCTCGTCGACTTTAACATGCATGAAGGCTGTTTCATCGTTGGTGTACCCAAAGTCCAACCCGAAGTACGAGGGAAAGTTTGAGAGGGTACGCACACTAAGCCGACGTTTCGTAAAGTCTGGAAAGACCAGCTTATCCAATGTTGCAAACTCACCCAAAGTATAGATCTTGTAGTAGGCAGGGTTGGTCTGCTTAAGGTTTTCAATTGTTCTGATGTTGTCTGCATCAAGAAAATGGTTGTCCTTGTATGTCGATTGATGAATCACCACACGCTTCGGATCAATCTGCACACCAGGCTCAAACCACTGCTTATAGGTCCAATTAAGCTTGGATACAGGATTGAACATGCAGAAAATCTGGCGTTGCTTATGTTTTGGCTCACGTAGACGTAAGGTAAGCTGCGTGAAGTCATCTTGATTGAACTCAGACGCTTCTTCCATGACGACATCTGATAGGCCCTTGATAGATTTGATCTTTTCAGGATCATCCATCCCTTTGAATAAGAAAACCGCACCATTAGGCAAGCTAATAGTACGGTCTGATTTATTTACTCTGCATAGTGGTAGGAGTTTCCACGTGGACAAACAGTCTAAAACATCAGTAAAGATTGAGTCCTTAATCGTGCGGTCAACCTTTCGCAGCCATAGCACTTTGCGCGGATACTTCCATTTGCCTAGCGCTTTAAGCACAACCTTCTGCACTACACCATGTGACTTCCCTGACGATGCGCCTCCATACCAGACTTCTACAAAATGTTCATAGTCAAACAGGCTATCGTATATCTGGCGGTTAAATACTCGTGCAGGTTTTGGAAAATTCAGCTTAATTGTCGTCATGAGCAACCACCATCGAAATAGCTAGCAGTTCCATAATCATTGAAAAAATAAGTGTCTTGATACCTATCACGTGTGGCTGACGGATAAGCATTGCAACAAACATCACAGGGATGCATAACATTGCACTAGTCATCTTCATCATACTCACCAACTCCCACATCGATCTCAAGGCTACCTGATACTTCTTTCTTGTCAGTCCATGCACCATAACGTTTACCAATCAGTTCCAATGCACGAATCTGATCGCTATTCTTGGTTTTAACCTGTACAATCTCACCGCTATTAGTGACTTGTTCTTCAGTAACTTCACCACGTCCAAACGATGCCAAACGTTCCATCACTTCCCGCATGTCCATTGTCTTCTGTGATTGCAGTTCGTCATTGCGACGCTTTAACTCAACCTGAATTTGTGGTTTTCTAAGGTTTTCAGCACCGGTTTGTCCTGCATTTTTGGGAGCATATCCGGCTTTAATGGCTGCCTGAGTAGCATTGCCAGAGATAATGTACTCATCAATAAACCGCTGTTGTTTCAATGTTAACTTTGCCAATGCTACTCACCTCCATTTAATCGCAAATAAAAAGCCAGCCGTTAAGCTAGCTCGAATTGCTCAGTTATTATTGCCATTATTAGAAGCAATTGATGGATATTCGTAATTAAGTTTCAAAATCATCTCGCAAAACTTAATAATTCGTTGTGCTTCTTCTCTTGTATTAATCTTTATTTCGTGATTTGCTTGGTTACCAAATTGCCTAATTTGATCAACCCAATCATCGCTCCTTGCGCCAGCATAATGATTATCATTCAAATAGTTTACATACTGAATAAATTTAAGACCAGGGTCAGCGCCCAAATCAGTTGCAATATGCATTAGCAGCTTTCTGCAAAGAAGCACTACACCAGTATAAGCACCATTAGCAAAAGAACTACGCGCTTCCTCATACACACTGTTTACTTCGTCTGGAGCATTATCCACCGGTTCACCATACCTATTGCCTGGGACCTGAATATCCTTATAGATAAATGTCGGCATATGGCAATGGGTACAAATATATACACCATATGGTTTTATACTATAACCCATACCATTTTGTTCTTTTTGAAGTGGCATCCCTCTATCGCTAGAAACCTCATGGCCACAATATCCACATGTATACGATGCTTCCACAGTTTCACCATTCTTCCAATGATTCGTTACATTATCTTCATATAAATCTTTAATCATTCTATTTTCACCTCAACAACATAATACAAAAGCCCGGTCTTGATGACCAGGCTGAGGTAAAAGTAAAATGATCATAGTTTATCGTCATTTCGGACATTGGCGAGTATTCGGAATCGAACCGAACCATTATGTGACACCTTTACTCGCAAAAGTGCCGCAAGGGCACAAGGCTGTATGAATTGGAATATTAAATTGGCTTACCGTGGTTACACGGCAATGTATCCTGCAGGAATCGAACCCACATCTCCCGCATAAATCTATGTGGTTGCTCGCCCATTGAGCTAAGGATACATAAGTTTCCAGCGTATGTTGTAAGGTTAACAATAAAATGAGATGAAATCCGCTGGAAACTGGTCAGAATATTATTTTTAAGGAGAGATGTTCCACTTCAGAACATCCATGCTACAAGCATACGACATAGTAGGGTCGGTTGCGGGTCGCTCTTGGGTCGCTTTTTATTTTTCCCTTAAATCAATCAGCTCATCGACATGGTATTTCTCTTGCCAATAGATAAACCTTTCAGCAAACTCGCAGAGCGCTTCTTTTTTGATTTCCTGGAATCTGGTCTTGGCAAAGCCAACATGTTGAGCAACGATGAAATCTTTAAGGCCGTCAATATAGCATTCCTTGAGTACTGTATAACTTGGCTGTTTGGCTCGATGTGAACAATTATCAATCGCCTTGGCAACACTCTGACAGACCGCTTCTGCTTCAATGATGTTGGTCATCTTAGTTTCAGCCGCATTACCAACTGGGGTACCGCTACCTGCCAGGCTAAATGTTGGCGACTTAAGATCTGCTCTGTTGGCTCCAGACAGCCTTAAATAAGACTCCAGTCGGTAGTTAAAGAAATGTCGTACGTTGTCTGCCGTTGCATCGCGATCGAAATCGATCGGCAAATCACATGCAGCCATCTTCATCGAACCACACCCTTCTTTTTACTTTAAATCGGCCTTTGATTAAATAAGGATAATGACGATACTTGAGATAATAGTTTAAATCAGATAATCTTTGAAACCCAATCTTAACAGCCGCTTCATACTTATTGGGATACGTTGTATAGCTATTAGTATGATCATCGTAAACAATGATGCGTCCCCAATCGTGTTGGTGCTTATGATAAAGGTTCCTAAGATTGGCGTCATGCTCCGTAATGAACTTCACTTCTGCCAAGTCCATCTCTAAGTAGCTGGCTGTTGCTCTCATCGTCATGTATCTGGTGTAGCAATCAGCTATCCGGTGCGCTACTCGTTTGTCTTCTAGCCTTCTGCGATCGCCAGCCTTCACAGTATTGCGAAATCTTACAATAGCGCGCAGATCTGGATCATCTGCCGGAATGAGGCGAGTGATATCATTATCGACACCTTTTTTAGTCTCAAAAGCATCAGGATACTTTTCTTTTAATCGCGATAGTGACTTCAGCAGTTCTGGTGTTACATAACTGGTCATCCAATTTCGCCTTCTTTTTATTACGCTTGCGACGGGTATCGCGACGCTTATGCTTCTTATGCCTTGCCATTCCGATAGACCTCCCAGATGTAGTAAAGCAACGCAGTCAGCATGGTGATGACGATTACTGCAGCACCAAAGCCGACAAACTTAAACCCAACAATCCAACTAACAAAAACCATCCAGAGCATGCCACCAGCAAACGTTACACTGCCAATGATCGATCCTAAAATGATAAAAACTTCCAGTAGATTCATACGCTTCCTCCAACTTTTTAATCAAAGAGTTCTCGCCCACACATTGGGCAAAAGTTAATTCGATTTGATTGGCCAACACTGGTTATTGCCCCATTGGCACTCTTCACCGATGCCATAGCATCTAGCTGCGTATCATTAATGATCTTAATTGTGATGCCAATGTTGTTAAAACTGCACTTAAGTAAGGGATGCTTAGATCCATGCTCGCAAAAATCACACATGTTACTCTCCTTTAAAAGCCTTCAGTCAGCCACTCATCGTGATCTTTAAACCTAAATCCATCGATCGCATTACTAATCCGCTTGTGGTTGCAGATCTTGGTTACCGTATCAGCTGGGACACCGGTTGCTTCTGCAGCCTTTCTTCGACTGGCATAGAATCCCAGATGGTTATCCGGGTAAAGCACAACTGTTTGGAGACTTTGGTCACCTCTAGGGATCTGGTCTTTAAGACGCTTTAGCTCTTTGTTCTGCTTAGCATGGCCCTTTAGAGTGGATATCCCGCACGGTAGCATTGATAGGAAAGTCTGATAGCTCCACCCATTAGCAAGTGCCGTGTGACAAAGTTCAATCAGTTCATCATCGCTTACTCTTGTGCGCCGATGTTTTTTATTAGCTCTGAGGTCTGTCTGATACTGCTTAACGATATCGATTGATGCAACAATCTCGTTTTCTGCAATACCACCAATGTCTTCTGCTGCTTTTAACATTCGGTCTTCAGATAGTCTGAACCAGTTGCTGCCAAAATAGTAGAACAGTGTAGTAGTAGCTACTGATATCTGTTTGGTTTTCATGAGCAACCACCTCCTTCTGCTATTGGCGTAATTTTGATAAAAACGTGCGGGTCATCGCTATAACGCTTCCTAGCAACAATGTCAGTAATGATATTGTCATCGGCCCATAAGGCACCAGTAAGCGCATCTAACGTTGATTTGCATCTAACGTTGATTTGATGTAATTGTCTGTATCTGGCTTAACCGTTGGCAAAACAGCATTATTAAGCCGTCGTTGGTACTCTTTTTTTTGAGACCGACTTTTGAATATCTCGGTAAAACGTTAATTCTACCTTGATGGCCTCTTCAAACGGTTTGCCTTTGTACTCGTTGCTTGCTAAAGCGTGCAGCTTCTGCTTATAGATCCTTGATTTGTCTCTATCCACCGTCCATGTTCGCCTGCCGTGATGGACTGACAATGGTCGCTGTTGCTCAACTGGTGCAATTGGAAATCGAAACCACATGCTAATTCCGTTTTCACGCATTAATCTGCCACCTCAATATTCTCGAAGCCAACTGACATATCTGGAATGCCATTGCCACCGGTCAGCCGTACCAGTCTGACAGTCTTAAGCATTAGATTGACTTCCACAACCAGAAATAGGCCATCATAGCCTTCGACAATTACTGGTTGCTGCTCACTCAAAGCTTTTAAAACTTCTTCCTTAGTCATAATCGCAAGCTCCTGCTCTGGTACGTTCTTGCCTTTTAGTGTTGCAATCTGTTCGGCCTGTCCTTCCTTGCTCAAATTAGGAAACTTTACTTCCTTTAGTACGTTGCCCTGCTGATCGGTAGTTAAAAAAAAATTAATGTTATCAAACATGCTCATTTTCTTCGTCTCCTTTAAATCATGCTTGCCCGCACGTCTTCCATCCCGTCGAACGTGATTTTGTGGTCATCGTTCCTGGTGATCAGGCGGCTGAGCAGTTTGGCATTGTACATCTGTGCTAGCTCTGCTGTAGTGTTGTTGCTGGTGACGATGGTCGACTTCTTGCCAAATCGTGCATCGGCTACGTCATACAGGCGTTCCTGCATGTCTTTGCGCACTTCGCGGATTGCGCCACGCATCCCACCTTCCGTGCCAAAATCGTCCAGCACTAAGACATCTACTTCAATCATCGCTTTGACCAGCAGTTTCATCCGATACTTGGTTTTAGCTGCATCTGGTGCATCATACATATGGCTAAACATCCGGCTCATGGAATCCGTAGAGACAAGCATTGTCGTCATGTCAAATTCTTCTTGCAGTCTGTGCATCATCGCTACTGCCAGTGACGTCTTGCCAGTGCCTGGATTGCCAAGCATCAACACGTTGATTGGCTTTTCTGCAATTCCTTTGGCTAGGATGTATGCCTTGTTGCCAGTATGTTTGGCTAGGTCAACATCAGGCTGTTTGTGTACGTCCCAGTCAGCAAACGTAAACTTCACTGGATCACCGCTCCAAAGTGAGTTATTATAAAAGCGGTATTTATTTCGTTTACGCATGACGGCATTATCTGCTGTCGTGCGTTTTTTGTTTTCTTCGGCAAGATAACTCTTGCACCAGTCTTGGTCGGACAGATCAAACGGAATGTCTTCTCCCCATTTGTCTCTGTATGCCTTCTTGATTGATGCGATATTGACAATCACGTTCACTTTTTCCATGACACTCACCTCTAGCTAAAGTGGTCAATCAACTGCCAGTCTGGATCAGCAGGCGGTTGTTTTCTTCTGCTCTGCGGTTGCTTGTGGCGCTGCTCATCTGCCTTGATATCCTCGATCGTGAGTAGATGTTCTCTTTCGTATCGGTCTAAAATGCTTGCCACATACTTAGACGGCTTTTTCAGTCCTACTATTTCTGCTGCTTGCTTGATTACATGCTGCACAATGTCTGCACCATACTTATGGACCCACTCTGTCAGATCAGTGGTGATGATACCGTTCGGCCATCCCCATGCATTTGTCCAGGAATTAAATACTTCATTCATGCCTTCGGGAGTATTTCGAAGCACTTTACTGCCATCATCTGATTGCTGAGATACTGCATTCGATTGACCAGCTGGCCAGCTAGCTGGTGTTGTAGTCTGTGTAGTAGTCTCCTGGTAGTCTATGGTATTGGTTGTACAGGTTCTGTTCATTCCATC
>OGKH01000714.1_pt1 | contig 16326 bp, 14 predicted proteins | sample 1572421 | NCBI WGS metagenome assembly OGKH01 (sample SAMEA2582084, study PRJEB24529) | metagenome | biome: Human gut stool | place: China | collected 2011
GCTTGGAGAAGCTCTTCAAAATCACCTGAAATTAAGACAGCATCGTCGTTTTCAAGAAGTGAATTTTTGATTGCCAAAAGATCATCATGGAAATCCTCAGCTGTTTCATAAAATTCAGTCGTTTGTTGTGAGACAGCTTGAAGACTTTGGCTGAGACGTTGTTGCACATAATCAGCTACTACTTCACCCGTTGAAGCTGAGCCTAGACGAACATTTTCAGAAAGACGTTTGGAAACCCTTTCCTTGCTAAAGTTTCCTTCTTTAAAGAAAAGAAGTGTTTGAATCAACTTAGACTGGATGTAACTGAAGGCACGACGGTAAGGTTCGTTTTCACGATAAACAGATGTATCTGGAGAATGTTTCGCCATCTCTGCTACTGTATCTGAAACCTCAGTCAAACGTGATGAGAGGGAGAATGAACGGTAAAGATTATCAACTTTTTCGATATAGTAATTGAGGATAACTTCACTTTGTACTGTTGCAGAAAGTTTAAGAGTTTCTGCTGTTACAAATGGGTTCCCGTCACGGTCACCACCAATCCACATTCCCATAGTAATAGGTGTTGGATTGTCAAGTTCGATACCTTTTTTAACCGCTAAACGTTTGAATTCATGCGATAAGTTTGTAATCGCCTTAATCAATGAGGAGTTGTAATACTCCATAACGTTAGTGATTTCGTTTTTAACCTTAAGTTTTTTCTCACGAATGATATCTGTTTGCATCATAATTTCTACATAACGACGCAAATCCGCATACCATTTATCCTTGTTAATAAGACCAGCCTTAACATCACGATGCTTACGGAGAAGTTCGTGAATGTGGTTAGTCAATTCAAGCATAGTTTTACGTTGAACCTGAGTTGGGTGAGCTGTCAAAACTGGCACGACATTGACATGTTCAAGAATGTCACGTGCATTATCACTTTCAGCGACAACATCAAAAGTCTCAGACAACTTACCTAGATAAGATTCATCAATATTGTTCTTGTGGTTGACTTCATAAGCCAAATCCACGTCTTCAGAGATATTAATCAAAAGAGGTAACAAAGAGAAATAACGTGATGCAACGACCATATCGTCATTTGTCATTTCTGAAATGGCTTGTGTAAGGGCCACATAGTCACCTTCATCATAAAGTTCAACCAAATGTTGGATAGTTGTGAGACCTTGCTCTCCAGCCATGCCTCGTGTTGCATCATCCAACAATTCTTTCAAGATACCAACTTCTTCAGAGATGATTTCCTGGTTGTTACTGCTTTCCAATTTGTTAAAAGCCAAACCTTATTCTCCTTACTTTATGTAGTACCCTCTTATCATATCACTTTTAAAACAAAAGTAAACTATTTTCCTTTAAATCGTCAGTTATTTTGCAATTTTCCGACTTTTTCAAACAAATTTTCAAGGCTATTTCCGAACTTTATAAAAAAGACTCTGAAACAGAGTTCAGAATCTTAATTATACTTTTCTTGATAGAATTTGATTTCATCGCCATCTTCAACCTTAAGTTGGTTGGCTGCTTTTTCACCAAGTTTACCATTGACATCAAACATCCAATAGATTCCCTTATCTTTATCTTGAGAAATACCATCAATCTCAGTGATGAAGCCATCGTTTTCTTGAACAGGATATACCTCTTCCAATACATCAAGCACTGTATCACCTTTTTGGATTTCTACTGATTTTTTCTTACTTTCCTTTTCTGTTTTCAAAATCAAAGTCACCTGACCTTGAACCTTAGACTGATGATTATTTGTGCTACTAGTAAGTTTAGCTGCCTCATTTTTTCCACAGGCTGCTAGAGTAACAAGTGATAAAGCAAGAAAAATATATGTCGCTATTTTTTTCATTTCAAAAACCTCCTAAAAATAGACTGGATGAATGGATAAAATAGAAGCGTCGATACTGCATGATAGGTATCGTAAAGAAGACCAGAGATAACAAAGGTAAGACCACTCTTAAATAGGAGGCCATAACTGTAATCCATGAGAACTCCGTAGAGAAAGGACAAAAGAGTTACCAAAGCAATCTGCCAAACAAGTGATAACCTAGGTGCAATCAAACTCCAAAGAGCCATCAAAACGCCGAAAGCCAGAATCTGATTAAAAATCCAGGGACCAAACCCAAAGATGAATCCTGAGATCGACATGGTCAATGCCATAATCAAGAGACCATCTACTAACCCCAAATAAAGAACAGCCACAAAAAACATAGCTGTAATAGGCTGAATATTTGGCAAGCCTATAAATGCTGACCGTAATCCTACTGCCAGTGCTGACAAAATGGCTATCCGAGCCATTCGTTGAATCGTTAATTTCATATATCTATTATGCCAGAAATATGGAAAGATGACTAGTTTTCGAAAATAAAAACTAAATGATTTCTTGAAAAAAAGAATGAAACAGTACAAATTGTGGAAAATATTGTTCTTTTTCACCCCCTCACAAGTATCAAACAGTCTGATTGGTTAGACTAGTTAATATAAAATGTACTCTCATTCACTATCCTCTGTCATCTTGACAATGATAAAAAATTAAGTTCAATTAATTATAAAAGTTAACTTGACTTAACTTTTATTTTAAAGTATATTAAACTCAAGGAGGTAGCTAATGATTCAAATTGAAAATATTTATGTGTCTTACCAACAGACATTAGCTCTGGATAATATCACCTTAAACTTGGAGGGACCTAGTATTACTGGGATTATTGGACCAAATGGTGCTGGTAAATCAACTCTAATTAAAGCATTAATTGGTATTATTCCTCACTCTGGAAAAATCCTTTTCAATAAACAACCTATTCGTCAGCAATTGAATCGTATTTCCTATGTTGCACAGAAGGCTGATATTGATTTTAACTTTCCAATTACTGTCAGAGAGTGCATCTCTCTAGGACTCTATCCCAAAACCAAGTTCTTTAAACGTCTATCTAAGAGTGATTGGTCTAAGGTCACAGATGCTTTAACACTACTTGGTCTAAATGATTTGGCCCATCGACAAATAAGCCAATTATCAGGAGGCCAATTTCAACGGGTTCTAATCGCTCGTTGTCTTGTACAAGAGGCAGATATTATTTTATTAGATGAGCCCTTTGTAGGGATTGACTCTGTTAGCGAAGATATTATCATGAACACCTTGAGAGAACTTAGGGACAAAGGTAAGCTTATTCTCATCGTTCACCATGATTTGAGTAAGGTCCCTCATTATTTTGACCAAGTCATCCTTCTCAATCGGAAATTGATTGCTAGCGGGCCTACTAATCTTATTTTTAATGAGGATAATCTCCGTAAAACCTACGGTAACAGTTTATTTTATAAAGGAGATGCAAATGTTTTCTGAATTTATTGATGGTTTGCTAAATTTCCACTTCTTACAGAACGCGCTTATAACGGCTATAGTTATTGGAATTGTCGGAGGGGCTGTTGGTTGTTTTATTATTCTAAGAGGCATGTCGCTTATGGGTGATGCGATTTCACATGCGGTTTTACCTGGCGTAGCTATTTCCTTTATCTTAGGTATTAATTTTTTCATAGGAGCCATCATCTTTGGACTTTTAGCTTCTACAATGATTACCTATATCAAAAGTAATTCCATTATTAAGAGTGACACGGCAATTGGGATTACCTTTTCGAGCTTTCTAGCTCTCGGCATTATTCTCATCGGTGTTGCTAATAGTTCCACAGATCTCTTTCATATTCTCTTCGGGAATATTCTAGCTGTACAAGACATGGATATGTGGATAACGATTATCGTTTCACTTCTTGTACTAGCAACTATTACAATCTTCTTTCGCCCTCTACTCCTAACATCCTTTGATCCAATTTTGGCCAAGTCTATGGGAGTTAAGGTCACCTTCTACCACTACTTACTTATGGTTATTCTAACTTTGGTTTCTGTAACTGCCATGCAGAGTGTTGGCACTATTCTTATTGTGGCACTTTTAATTACACCGGCTGCCACTGCCTACCTTTATGTTCATAGCCTAAAAACAATGATTCTTCTCTCATCAGGATTGGGGGCTCTGGCATCTGTTCTAGGTCTTTTTATCGGCTATAGTTTTAATATTGCAGCTGGTTCGAGCATTGTATTAACGTCTGCTCTACTCTTTCTCATCAGCTTTTTCATCGCCCCAAAACAAAGTGGCATGAATAAAACTTCTAAACAATAAAAAATAGGATGAAAATAATATGAAAAAAATACTATCAACAATAGTACTACTACTTTTAGCGGTAGTTACTCTAACAGCTTGTACCAATAAACAAGGCAGTAACAAGGATAAATTACGAGTCGTTACGACCAATTCCATTATTGCTGATATCACCAAAAATATTGCCGGAGATAAAATCACTCTCCACAGTATTGTCCCCGTTGGTAAGGATCCTCACGAATACGAACCCCTTCCTGATGATGTAAAGAAGACATCGCAAGCTGACTTGATTTTTTACAACGGTATCAATTTAGAAACTGGTGGGAATGCTTGGTTTACTAAGTTAGTCAAGAATGCTCATAAGACAGAAAATAAAGATTATTTTGCAGTTAGTGATGGTGTTGAGGTAATTTACCTTGAAGGTCAATCAGAAAAAGGTAAGGAAGATCCCCACGCTTGGCTTAATCTGGAAAATGGGATTATTTATGCTCAAAATATTGCCAAGCAACTGATTGCTAAGGACCCTAAAAACAAGACCTTCTACGAAAAGAATCTAGAAACCTATACTAACAAACTTAGTAAACTAGACCAAGAAGCGAAAGAAACCTTTAACAAGATTCCCGATGAAAAAAAACTGATTGTCACTAGTGAAGGATGTTTCAAATACTTCTCTAAAACCTATGGAATACCATCCGCCTACATCTGGGAAATCAATACTGAAGAAGAAGGCACACCAGACCAAATCAAAACACTTGTTGAAAAACTGCGTCAAACCAAGGTACCAGCTCTCTTTGTCGAATCTAGTGTCGATGAACGCCCTATGAAAACAGTCTCTAAGGATACCAATATTCCTATCTATGCAAAGATCTTTACAGATTCTATTGCTGAAAAAGGGCAAAACGGTGACAGCTACTACAACATGATGAAATATAATCTGGATAAAATCACCCAAGGCTTGAATCAGTAAAAATCTTATCTAAGAAACATTCTGTATTCTTATGATAAATCTGTTATACTAAGGTGAGACTATTTTCAAAGGAAGAGAAATGACACCTAACAAAGAAGACTACCTCAAATGTATCTATGAGATTGGTACTGAAGAAGGCAAAATAAGCAATAAGGAAATCGCAAACCGTATGCAGGTGTCTCCACCTGCTGTGACGGAAATGATTAAGAAATTGATTTCAGAAGACCTCATCATCAAAGACAAAGTCAAGGGCTATCTTCTAACGAAAACTGGTAAAATCAATGTCGCTGAACTCTATCGGAAACATCGCCTCATCGAAGTCTTTTTGGTGGACCACTTGCACTACACTTGTGATCAAATTCATCAAGAGGCTGAAATTTTAGAGCATACTGTCTCTGATCACTTCATCGATGCGCTTGACCGCCTACTCAATTACCCTCAAACCTGTCCACACGGTGGGCAAATCCCCAAGTCAGGTCAGCTCATAGAGGAAATCTACAACCAGACTTTTACACAGGACCTTGCTCCTGGAGAATATGTCCTTCGTCGAGTTCAAGATCAAATTGATCTACTCCATTATTTGAAGACTGTCGGTCTTAAAATTGGAACACCTTTTACCTTTGAAGGCTTTGACTCTTTCACACAACTCTACCGACTTCATATTGATGGAAGGGACATCCAAATCCCAGAAGCCATTGCTGGCAATCTTTATATTGAAGCAAACTAAAAAAGCGAGACTGATGAACACACTTAGAAGTGTCATCAGTCTCACTTTTTTTACATTTGTTTCAAGCGTTCCACCCGTTCTGAAATTGGGGGGTGGGTATAAAAGAGCTTCTGCAAACCAGATTCTTTTTTAGGGTCATTGATAAAGAGGGCTGCGCTAGCATCATCCACGTGATGTTGCATTGGCGCACTATTATCAAGTTTGAGCAGAGCGTTTATCATACCTTGTGGGTTACGTGTCAATTCGACGCTAGAAGCATCAGCTAAAAATTCACGCTGGCGTGAAATAGCCAACTGAACCAAGGTAGCTGCCAAAGGCGCCAGAATAATGGCAATCAAAGAAATAATGAGAAGAATAATTTCCAAACCGCTACTTCCATTACGGTCATCATCATTTCTACGACGCCCTCCACCCCAGAACATCATATTACGAGCCATCCCAGCTAGCATGGTAATGGCAGATGCTAAGGCAACTGCTATGGTAGAGATTCGGATATCGTAGTTGCGAATATGACTCACTTCATGTCCAATAACTCCTTCAAGTTCCTCACGATTCATAACCGCAAGAAGACCTGTTGTAGCAGCTACAGCAGCATTTTTAGGGCTTGATCCAGTCGCAAAAGCATTCATAGAAGGATCATCGACAATAAAGACACGTGGCATCGGTATTTGTGCCACCATAGCCATATCCTCAACAACATGATAAAGGTTCGGAGCGGTTTGTTCGTCAACCTCTCGTGCACCATTCATAGCCATAACGACATTGGTTGATTGGAAAATCATGGTAACGGCATAGATAAAACCGATAACTAGAGCAAGAATCAAACCACCGAAGCCTGAACCTAACCAAAGATAGCCGACACCATAACCAACAAGGCCCAACAAGAGGAAAAAGACCAGGAGCAAAAGCCAAGTCTTTCTCTTATTTCGAGCAATCTGATCAAATAACATATTAGTTACCTAGTCCACTGAAATCAACCTTAGGAACAGCTTTTTCTTCTTCTGGTGTTTCAAGGAATTCAGCAGCCTTAAAGCTAAACATTTTAGCAATAACATTGCTTGGGAAAGTTTCCAATTTCACATTGTAGTTACTTGTCACACTGTTATAAAGTTGACGTGAATAGGCAATTTTATTTTCAGTGTTCGTCAACTCTTCTTGAAGCTGGCTGAAGTTGGCACTAGCCTTAAGATCAGGGTAACTTTCAGCTACCGCAAAGATTCCAGAAACCTGACGAGTCAATTCATCACTGGCACGCATAGCTTCTGCAGGAGAAGTCGCAGCTGCTACTTGATTACGAAGTTCTGCTACTTTTTCAAGCGTTGAACCCTCATATTTAGCGTAACCTTTAACTGTTTCAATCAAGTTAGGAAGGAGATCATTACGACGTTTCAATTGAACATCAATTTGACTCCATGCCTCCTTAGTCTGCATACGGCTTTTAACCAAGCCGTTATAACTTGTAATAACAAAAATCACAAGAACAACAATAATGGCAATAATAATCCAAATCATATTTAGTTTCCTTTCTTATACTTAAAAAGAGTCGGTGCGACTTCTCTTACAAGTATTTTGATAGTCTCAGTATATCAAATTTTCAGATAAAAGTGGTAAAATGTGAGCCGTTTTACAAAAAAACTGGACATCTTGTCCAGCTTTTTTTTATTACTCTTTAGACGTGTGTCGTTTGCCTTGGGCTAGGGCATCTGCTTCTGTCATAGTAACGACATTTGCTTTGTTGGTATTGCTAGGCATACTGTTGATGTCATACCAATAAACATCTGCTGTTCCATGACGCGCCACATAAACTGTTCGACTTTCTTCTTGTGAAGGTTGCACAGGCTCTGGCTTAGAACTTGGTTGTTCAGTCACCTGTGAACTCTCAGAACTAGGCTCAGATGGTGCTTCAGTAAATTCAGTTACCGTATTTGTTGCTGTCCCATCTGCATAATTGATTTCTGCATTTGGTGATTGGTTATCTAAGACAACATGTGTAACTCCCTGACTATCAAGAGTCTCCTTATCTCCACCAAGTTTAATTTCCAAGAGGTTTCCAGAACTATCGATACCAACATACTGAAGTTCCACTTGACGAGGCAACAACTCGTCTCCACTGTAGATAGCTGTTACCTTATAGTCTAACCAATAGTTAGGGTGGAGTGCTAGCCAGTTATCCAAGCGATTCTCGTAATAAAGCATACCCGACTGATTACCTTCGTCGGTTCCTTTATAATTTCCAGAATTCAACCAGGCAGTCATAGGTACTAAATTCTTGCCCTCGTCATTGACACCAGAAAACTGATAGCCAATCAAATGCCCTCGATTCATTAGCCAAGATTTTGATTTACCGTCACCATAATAAAACTTATAGTTATGCCATCCTACAGGATCATATTTTATTTTACCGGGGCGTTTATTCTTTGGCTCGTCCTTATCTTGTAACTGTATATGAGCACTGTGGGCACGTCCTAACTGGTCCTTTTCCTCCATGACAAACTGCTTTTGACCATTAAAAGCTAATATACCATTGTTCTCATCCGCTTGAGCTACTTGAGAGCTTACAGTCAACGATTGTTTGCTAGTATCTACTGAAAATCCGAAACCTAAAGTAAATACTAAAACAAGAAGAGCAAATAAACGAATCCTACCATTTCTTTTTTCTTTCATTATCTTAACTCCTTAATTTTTTATCACTTTAATTATACAGGACCAAATCAAAGTGGATGATTAAAAATAAAGAATAATAATATTAGCCATCTTAGAGCTTGCTTAAAAAACAAGAAACATCCATTTTTTTGGATGCTTCTTACCTATTATTTACCTGCTTTTTTACCTTGTTTTGTAAGATAAACTGTAGATATACTTAGTGCTGCAGCAACTCCGACAAGAAGGAAGACCGTTGTAGTATTAGACTTACCTTTTTCTTTTGAGGTGCTAGCTTGACTTTCAGAACCCTTAGCAACCTGATTTGCCTCAGTTGTTTTATCAATACGGGCGACATTCTTAGGTGTCTCATCCTTCTTGCTCTCCGCCCATTCTGACAAATCATTGCTAATCTCTTTGGATACATTTTCAGAGCTTGTAAGTGATGCCGCTTCTGAGGCTAATGTTTCAGATGCCATAACCGCCATGACTTTACTTGCAATCACATCCACAGATTTCTCATTCAACAGAGAATTAAAGCGAATAGCTTCTGAGGCAAACTGACTGCTTGTTACAGGGGTTTTTAGGTCGTTGTTATAAGCGATCTGACTATTTGGCGAAATGCTGACAACTTCAGATGTACGTGCTGTTGTTGGAGATTCAGAAACTTTGACATCAACCTGACTTGTTGAACCTTTTTCAATAACTTCTGAAGAAACCTCGCTTATCGGATCTTTTTGTGTACTTTCTGAAGTTGGAGATTTCTCTGGGCTGTCAGAAGTAATTGCTACGTCAACCTGACTAGTAGATGAAGCTACTGAAGTTTCCTCATTCTTTGGTGACTCAGAGGCTGGAGCAGTTGAGCTTGCTTCACTCTTTGGTGTTTCTGATGCTGAAGTCTCAGAGACTGGATTATTGACTGGCTTTGGCTCAGGCTTTGTTGGAGAAACTGTTGAAACAGCTCTAACAATCGTCGCCTTATTGTCAATCGTATTATTTGATAAACGGATTTCTCCATTACCGTTGTCGACCATCTCAAAGTTCTTGGTTATCACCGGCTCAGCCAAGGTATTCAATAGCTTATTATCGTAGATATCAACATTCTTGATTGTTCCACGAACTTGTTGGAAATCAATGGCACCACGATGGAGGTTATAGAGGTCATTAGTTGTCCCTGAACGTAGAATGGTATTGTCATGAATCTTAATTCCAGAATCATTGAGGTCAAAATTGTGGCCTGCAAAGACTGTGTTTACACGGATACCTGCTCCAGCAAAGACGTCCTTGATGAGGTTTCCTGAGATTTCATGACCCTTACCACCAAAAATACCGATACCAGCCGCACGCCAGCCTGATTCAATAGTGTTGTTGAGGAATTTATTATTTTCCTCGGCTGCGGCATTTGTCCCATCTGAAATACTTGACCAGATAGCCAAACCGTCATCACCATTCCCACGGATATTAGAGTTTTTTACCGTTGAATTTTTGGTTCCTTGAGCAAAGTTAATACCATCAGCTAAGTTATTACGGATACGAGCATTTTCAACGACTAGACCATCTGTATACTTCATATTTCCCGTTTGGTCATAGTCGCCAATCCACATACCAACTTCAAAATGCTGAACCCAGATGTCGTGAATTTTAGAATCCTTACCAAGTGTTCCCGAAATAGCCTTGTACTGTGCATCCTCATTGTAACGAGAAGTCAAGTTGGAATCCATATAGAGATTGCTCAACTCAATACCATTACTGTTATGACCAAAGACAATACCACCACCATAGCGTTTGTCACTTGTGAAGTGTAGTTGCGTATGCCAAACACCGGCACCTGAAATTTTTAGATTATCCGCTTCGATATTAACTTGTTTGTCAAAATTGAAACGTCCCTCTGGAATATAGACAGATTTTCCGCTGGCTTTAGCTTCTTCAACAGCCGTAAGTAGGGCAGCTGTATCGTCACTATCATCATTAGCAGATGCGCCCTTATCCACGATACTGATACTATTTTCACTTTGGGCAACTGGCGCTGGAGCCTGCTCTAGCTCAATAAAATCAATACCATAAGGGACATTGTCATCCTTCTTCTTAACGAGAGAAATCTTATCACCAGATTTTAATTGGATATCCTTGAGGAGGAGACGTGTCTCATCAAAACGAAAACGTGCACTTGAGCCATCGATAGCTTGATCATACTCATGGTCACCTTTAAGGTACTGCCATGCTGAATGAGATGACAAATCAAGATTACCAACGCTTGAACCATTAACTTGCACATCCAACTGACCTGACGCACCATCAGGTATTGTATAACGCACATTCAAAGCATTGGCTGGCTCAGTAACATTGAAAGTCACTGCCGCATCCTTTTTAGGAAGCTCGACATAAGTTTGATTAGTCGCTTCCACAGCCGTAGATTCCATATCCGTTGACTGTTGGATTGTAGCTCCATTTTCGACAGTCGCATTTTCTGCTTCATGAGTCGTGTAAGGCATTTTGGCACCGTAGGCATCTGTGCTATACTCTTTGCCTTGAGCTTGATCCTCAGTCGCATTAGTTAAAACATTTGCTGACGTTCCTTGATTTTGAGAGGTACCTGTCTCAACCACTTGATCGATGGTCGGAGTCTGCTCAGCTGCTTGAACAGTCGTTACCTGAGGTTGAGACGGCATAATATTGGCAGGTTGAGAAGTTTGCACTGTCTCAACTGATACTGGTTCGGAAGTCGCTAATTGTGCTGTTGAAGTTGTTTGAGGTGTCTGCGCCTGATTTGAGGCATCAGTCAACTCACTAATCGATTGCGCCTCATCAGCCTGAGCTGCTTGCCCATTGGCAAGAGCCATGAACCCAATCAAGGCTGATGCTGCCCCAATGGAATATTTACGGATACTGTACTTTGGTTTCGTTTTTCTTTCTTTAAACAAGTCTATTCTCCTGATACTTTTTTTCACAATCTCTCTAGCGTAGGACCAAGCCGTCCTTTGAAAGAAAATAAAGATTCCCTCATATTAAAAATTGTTAATAATTCTGTTGTTTTTCTTATTAAAAACAAACCAAAGTAAATTATAAGGGATGAGAAAACAAAATAAAAGGCTAAGTAATCCAGTTTAACAAGGCCTTAACAAAATTGTCATATTAGAAAGTTCAGTCATTCATTTCTAAATTATAGTCTAAAAATGTCGCACAAAAAGGTAATTTCTTTCACGTGTAAGAAAGAGAAAACTCTAAATTTCCATAAAGGCTTATTTAACAAGATTTATCGGCTAAAACAATCAAATTGTATTAAATCTGTTTTCTCAGATTTATGTCAAACGTTTGATAGTCTTTTTTAATTTTACGATTCAAAGTATTATTTTCCGAATGTTTTAGTATTACAAATGTTAAACACCCAAAAATAAAAAAAGAGACAATAATCTGTCTCTGATTTTTCAAAAAAATAACTAACCTAACTAGATTTTACGATAACAATCCCTCTAATTCTTCAAGCGATAGACCAGTCACATCTGATACTACCTCTAGTGACAGGCCTTTTGAGAGCATCTTGCGAATCAGTTCTAATTGTCCCTCATGACGGCCTCGTTCCAACCCTTGCTCTAACCCTTCTTCACGTGCTTCATCGATAGCTGTTTCCATAGTCATGTCATAATTTTCTTGAATACGTATGCGTTCATCAATCATCGCCTTTTCCTCCTGTGTCCAGCTGGATGAATCCAGTAATGAATCGGCATGCGTGACCGCTTGACTAGGTTCCTTAGAAAATGGGAGATTTCCAAAAAACTCTAGCCACTGCCGCCCTTCATCCGTAATATGCTTATCTTTATTATACTTATCCAACTCTAAAAAGGCAATCTGAAGAAGGTTTTGCCGTTTCCCGTCCTTATAGTAAGAATACAAAGGCTTGCCCGTCCGACTATTGGCCATCCAATAAGTATTAATCGGGGACTCCTCATCTGGCAACAAGGTCTTCTCCAAGATAGCAATGCCATAAACTGGCTCCATCTGCTCGTACATCTTGTGTGTCTGCCCTTGTTGGCGTAATTGTTGCACATTTTCCACCAGCTGGTTAGCCAAATAATAATGAAAACGATTGAGAAAATAATGTTGCTTACGCACCTGAATCTCAATGATGACCTCAGTTCCATCATGCAACTTAGCTCGAACATCCACTGACGTTGAGAAAAGCTCATCCTCGTCAAAGTTCTTTTTATGAAGCTGTGTCACCTCCAAAATCTGGACATCCACAACATCCAAATCCAAAATATCTCGAATAAATGCCACCGTCACCTCAGGCAGACTAAAAATCTTCTTAGCCATGATATCCAAGGTCGGTGAGACGTGCTTGTGTCTTTTTTCCATTTACCTCTCCTTAAGAAAAAATAGAGGGATGGCCCCTCTACTTCTATTTATTCGGAAAAAGTAAATGAAAGATGGAATTACCCCTTAAATGCTTTCACAAATTTCTTCAGTTCTTCGTCTGTTTTTGGTGTGGCTCCACGAAGACGGTGAAGCATGTGAATTTTATAATTTCATATCTCTTTTCAATTTCAGTAAATAGTCGTTAAGTTTACTATCAATAGCATATATATATAAGCCTTTTATAGCTCTTTTCATAAGAATATTGATTGAATTTAATACTATTTCTTCTTTGTATGAATCTGCATTTTCTTTAGAAAAATTCTTTTCAAATTCTTGCGGAATTTGAAAGGCTCCTTTATCCTTGTACTTATGTTGTAAAATTTTTATGGAGTTTGTTTCCTCATCAAGACTAACAGATGGACCAAGAATAACACCTACATTATTTAGGTCAAATCCTTGAACAGTATAAATTGACCCAACTTGTTTTAACGTCTCAGGATCTTCAGCCCAAACACCTTTAGTCGCAAGATTCCAAGGTAAATTAATACCCTCTTCATCTACGTAGTACTCTTCTCCATCTTTCTTATGAGTAAAATCAAATGTAGCTACCAACCGAGATAAGTTATCTTTTTTATTTAACTTTGTAATTTTATCAAAAAGTTCTTCAGAGGAATTACAAATTTGAAAATCAAAAGTTTCTGTTGGTTTAGGTAACGGAAGTATTGTCTTCTCAACAAAATTATCAATCCATTCAATAATTTCATCTGAAGCGTTCATTCGAAACTGTTCCTTTAAACATAGAGTCTCAGTATCATATTTAGACATAATACTATCCATTGTCTCTTCATCCCAATAGGCTTTCAATTTTAAGACCTGCTTAGGATCAAAAATAACAATAGTAATCTTTGATCTTTTAATAATTTCTTCTAACTGATTTTCATAATAAAACCCATTATATGCATCTCTACTAGTTAAAAGTAAATGGGCTTCATCTACTAATGTTATATCACTCTTGGTAATTTTCTCCTTATCAACACTATTAATGAAAGATGTTGGTTTCATTATGTCTTTTTTCTTCATATTAGGCAAACTTTTGGACATAGTTTGATAGGTTTTTAAAACCTCCGAATGATTCACCAATAAACGATTAACTGTTTTATATAATCCTGACTCTTTATCTCCTTCATCTTTATCACTTGATAAATTACAAAGATCGTTAAATAGAGAGGACAATACAACACTCTTTCCTGTACCAGCCTCTCCTTTAACTAAGAAAACTTTGTGTTCACCTTCTTTTAGTTTTTTCAAATTTCTACGACAATAATCAATGATTTGTTCTTTAACTCCATATTGACTATCTGATAATTGATGAAAAGGTGAAAGTTTATACACATCTTTATTTTGAATAACATCACTGCTATTCCTAGCGAGACCTTTTTGCCTTAACTTGTCCCAAAGTTTTTGAAAGACCTCTTCATTATAATATTGCTTCTGATAGTAGTTATGAATTACCTGATTAGAAGAAACTTGACTTTTATTTTGTAATTTAAAAATTCCATCTGCCAAAAAATAGTTAATTAGATTAGTCTCAATGTTATATGTTGCAGACTGATTAAATTTATCATGCCCTATTAATAGAACCCTCTTAAGTTTTCGTCTAACTGGATTCTTTAAGTGGTTCTTCATACGATTTCTTGCATTCGTCGTCTGACCAATATAAGCTTCGGATTTATCCCTATACAAAATATATAATATTGGATAATCTTTAATGTAACTCGTTGAAATTAGATTAAATTCTTTCAATTCGAAATTCTGCTCAATAAAGCTTTTATCTTCAAAATATAATTCTATGTCCATCTTCCACCACTACAACTCATTATACTTTTTATTACTTCCTCGACTTTTCTCAACAGGATATTTCTGTTCGTTCAAATCAAGTTTACTTTTAATAATATCTTCAACATCTAAATTCAAATTATCTGCCATCATCAAAGAATAAATCAATACGTCAGCAAGTTCTTCCTTAATTTCTTTAAGTGAGCTCGCTACAACTTCTTCTGAATTTTTCCATTGGAACAACTCAAGAAGTTCACTTGCTTCTAGTGATATGGAAATAGCTAAATCCTTTTCATTATGAAATTTTCGCCAATCTCTATCATCTCTAAATTGATTAATTTTATTCATTAATTCCTTCATTCTACCACCTCAACATTGTCGTAATCCCTTACATTATAGCATTTTCACGGTTTCTTTCATAGTTTTGGAAAAATTCAAACAAAAAACACGGCCCGAAGGTCATGTTTTTATCTTCTATTTATCCCCCCTATGAATCGTAAAACCTGTGGCTTGTTGGTTAGCCATGATGGTCATGTCTGAAATTTGGACGCGTCGTGGTTGCTTGGTGACGTAGAGAACTGCGTCCGCAATATCTTGGGCTTGGAGGGCTTCTAACCCCTGATAAACCTTGGCTGCCTTGTCCTTGTCACCGTGAAAGCGAACTTGAGAAAAGTCCGTCTCAACAATACCTGGCTGAATGGTTGTCACCTTGATATCTGAGGCGATGGTATCAATACGAAGGCCGTCGCTAAAGGTCTTCACTGCAGCTTTAGTAGCTGAATAAACAGCGGCGCCCGCATAAGCATAGATGCCTGCTGTAGAGCCCATATTGATGATATGGCCTTCATTCGCAGCTACCATACTTGGCAAAATCTGACGTGTCACCATCATCAAGCCCTTGACATTGGTGTCGAGCATGGTCAGCAGGTCCCACTCTTCGTAGTCTTGGTAAGCTGTTAGGCCTAGTGCTAGGCCTGCATTATTGACTAAGACATGGACTTGCCCCACACTTTTGAGAATGGCTTGGCAAACATCCTTGACCATCTCCATATCTGTGACATCCAGGGCAAAGATCCAAACTTTTTGGCCTGGATAGGTTGCTTGGAGCTCTTCTTTCAAAGCTTCTAAGCGCTCCACACGGCGACCTGTTAGGATAACATTTTCCCCCTCTTTAGCAAAGGCACGCGCTGTTGCTTCGCCAATTCCTGAGGTTGCGCCTGTAATAAGTACATTTTTAGTCATCATATTCTCCATTTCTATAGTTCAGCTGCCCCTAATCGCTGTTAGTTAATTCACTCAATTTCTTGATAAAATCAGGAAGTTCAAGCTTGAGCAGGCTAGATTTCTTGTTCCCTGACTTCCAAAATATCCAGAGTAATTGGTTGAAACCGTCTTGAAGAACCTTCTTTTGTTGGTCAGTAAGATTGCCAAATTCTTGCAACAACTGACCTAGCTTAGGAAGAGTTTTTATCCCAAGATCGTCTAGACTTTCAATTCCAGAATCAAGAATGGTATCAAAGAATAAATCACAGACTTGCTTGAGTTGTTGATTTGGCAAGGTCTCAATCCATTCTTGGAAAGTTTCTTCCAAGCGTTGACTCATCTCTGTGGGCTGATTCACATAGATAAAGTCCCTGCTCTCCGGGTCAACCTGCCAAAGT
>OGKH01000725.1_pt1 | contig 16077 bp, 7 predicted proteins | sample 1572421 | NCBI WGS metagenome assembly OGKH01 (sample SAMEA2582084, study PRJEB24529) | metagenome | biome: Human gut stool | place: China | collected 2011
CTGTTCCAATGTTCCTTTATAAACTGGCGGATAGGCTCTGGTATGATTATTTTCCAGCATCTCCATTCTCTGCTGTACAAAGTCCGGAAGTTCCTCAAAGCCGAAAGAATCCACATAATAAGCCTTTGTCTCCGCCGTCCGGTTTATAACTATGACGTCGCTTACCGATAAGGAATGTCCATGAAAATCGTTCGGGCGGTTGATATTAAATCTCTCAAAAATATCCTCTAATGTGATCGTTGGTGTCCACGGAGCCGCATACACCATCCTGTAGTCTTTCCCCTCAATGGTATAGCCTAATTTTTTAGCCGATTCAAAACCCATAAACTGATAAGTATGCTCTCCGCCCGTATCCATCTGATAGATTGCAAAACGACCGCTTTCTCCATGAAAAAGCAAAGTTTCATCAATCTTTTCCGCACTGTCCTGTTCCAGTTTTTCCTGTCTGGTGGCAGATGCTTCTTTTTCTTCATATTGCATGATATTTTCTCTTTCCAGCTCATGCATCTGCTCCTCAATGTTCCCAATGATCTCTGCAGATGTTTTTCGGATGGTATCCATTGATGCTTTCAACGCCTTCATATCCCTGCTCTCGCACCAGCTGGCGATATAGGTAAACGAATATTCTGAAGTATCCAGACCAAAATGGTTGCAGACAATATAAGCAATACTTTCTGCTTCCACTTCCTTTGTTGTCTGGTCTTTTAAGACTCCTTCCGCATCCATTACCTCCCGGTCATGCAGCAATGCGTGGCTCACTTCATGGACTCCAGTTTTCATCGTCTGGACATTACTCATATTTTCCTGAATCGCTATATATTTTTCTGTCTGATGATAATACCCCTTTGCTTCCCCTTCTATCTCCATCATGCGGATTGGCACAGGAGAAATGTTCTGCAATGCTTCCATGAACGTGTCATAAAACTGTACGCTCCCGGTAAGTTCCGGTATTTCCAGTTCTGCCATCGGCTCTCCCTCTGTCTGGCTGACATCAAATACCGTTGTCACACGGAACCTTGGAATAACCATCTCCACAATCTCTGTTTCCGGCTGACCGTCATCCCCGATCACTGGCTCTTTTGTTACAGGGTCAATCTTTTCAATCTCCTGTTTCTCACGGATGGGTGCCGGTGCGATGATCTGGATTCCTTTTTCCCCTCTCTTTACATGGCGGTTAAACTTCTTCTGCCACGCCTGATACCCTGCCACCAGAGTAGCCTCCGGTTTCTGCATGGTGATCAGAAGGGTGTTATTAAAACTGTAATTATGGAACTTGGACATGGTATTCAGATATTCTGTATATCTCTCCGAAGTAAAGATTTCTTTTACTCCCTGCTCCAGCCGTTCCGATATTTCTTTTAACTGTTTTTCTATATTATTTGCCATAAACAAACCCTCCATTTTATGTCCCGCCAGAGAAAACTCTGACGGGAAATCTTTTATAATTCCTGTTCGTGTTTTTTCTTTGCAGTTTTCTGTACAGATGGCTGTTCCGCTGTATTCTGCTGTGCCTTCTCCTGCTTTAAGCGTTCCAGAATAGATGGCTTATGGATTCTGTCTGCTGTTTCCGGAAGTTCTTTTTCTTCTACAGCATCCCTGCTATCTGTGCTGCTTCCTTCTCTGCCAATATCCTCATCTGCCATAATCGTCTCATTGCCCTTTTCATCCATGTTCAGCAATGCATTTAACTCGGATAACCGTTCCATCTTTTCATTCAGCTCTGCTTCTTTCGGGAATGGTTTCTTTACCTCTTCCTGTGCAGTAGCAAGCTGCTGTTGTACGGTTTCCAATTTCTGCTCACTTTCCGTCAGCTTCCTGTCAATGGAAGAAAGGGTGTTATGGATACGCTGCATATTTCCTACCGGGTCTTTTCCGATCTCCAGCTTATAAGAGCATTTTCCTTTGATCGTCAGTTCAAACGCATTGGAGAACATATTGTAGGAAGCAGATAACGTAAACCCATGATATTCCCCAACCTTTCCGCCGGTGCTGACGGTTTTTAAACCTGCACAGGCGGCGATCAACGCTTCGCCTGCTTCTTTCTTATCTTCATAAAGGACATTCCCTACCGTCATGGCAAACGTGTCATTATCCTGTAAATCCACGCTTTTTACTACCTGCGAATCCACCTGCATCCCGGCAATCCGCTCTTTCAATGCACTGATCTGTACCGGGAAATTCTTTGCAATATCGGATTCCAGACGGTAAATCTGACTGGTATGGTTTGCCTTTAAGAGTTTCAGCTTACTCACCTGCACATCCAGATCCATTTTTTCTTTAATGTACGGATTACCTGTGGCAAGTGCCTTGATCTCTGCATAGGACAGTGCCGTATCATCCACATCTTCACAAGCCCTGACCGGGGATTTACTGGTCATGATCTGGCTGATGAACTTCTGCTTATTCTCCAAAATCTGCCACATATACGCATCAAAAGTATTTTCCGTCACATACCGGAATATCTTTACTTTGTCATTCTGGTTTCCCTGTCTTAAAATACGTCCTTCCTGCTGTTCCAGATCAGACGGCTTCCATGGACAGTCAAGGTGATGGAGAGCAATCAGTCTGTCCTGTACGTTGGTACCTGCACCGAGTTTTGGAGTGGAACCCATCAGGATTCTCACCTGTCCAGCCCGTACCTTTGCAAACAGTTCCGCTTTCTTTGCCTCCGTGTTGTATTCATGGATAAAAGCAATCTCTTCTTTCGGGATTCCTTTTTCTGTCAGTTTGTTCCGGACATCATCATATACGTTGAAAGTCCCATCTCCTTTGGGTGTGGACAGGTCGCAGAAGATCAGCTGGGTTGTCCGGTCTGCTTTTCCTTCTTCCCATACCTGAAAAGCATTTTCCACACAGGTATTGACCTTGCTTTTTTCCGCATCCAGAAGGAGTTCATTCAAAAGCCTTTGGTCTAACGCACACTTTCTTCCGTCGTTGGTTATCTTGAGCATATTATCTTCTGTCGGATTCACAAGACCACCTCTTACACTTTCGGCACGTTCTGAAAAAGCACTGACCATTTCCTGCTGTTCTTCACTTGGCTTCAAGACTTCATTGATAAACTCTGCTTCCGGTACAGGAAGATTCAGCATATCAGAAGTCTGAATATCCGCAGCTTCCTTAAAAATGGAAATCAGCTCCGGAAGATTGAAAAAACGGGCAAACCGTGTTTTCGCACGATAGCCCGTTCCTTCCGGTGATAATTCGATTGCGGTTACTGTCTCCCCGAACGTTGCCGCCCAGGAATCAAAATGTCCCATGCCCATACGCATGAGTGTGTCATACTGGAGATAACGCATGATAGTGTAAAGCTCGGTCATACTGTTCGATACGGGAGTACCTGTAGCAAAGGTAATCCCTCTGCCGCCGGTCAGTTCATCCATGTACCGGCATTTCATAAACATATCCGAACTTTTCTGTGCGTCCGTCTGTGAGATACCCGCCACGTTCCGCATTTTTGTATACAAAAAAAGGTTCTTAAAACTATGGCTTTCATCCACAAACAGCCGGTCTACGCCCAACTGTTCAAAAGTTACTACATCATCCTTTCTGGTCTGGTCATTGAGTTTCTTCATCCTCGCCTGCAGACTCTTCTTTGTTTTTTCCAACTGCTTGATGGTATAATTCTGTCCTGCCTGATGTGCCGCTTCTTCAATGGAGAACGTAATATCTGCAATCTGATCTTCCAGCATGGCAATCTGCCGTTCCCTTGAAAGAGGGATTTTCTCAAACTGTGTATGTCCAATGATCACGGCATCATAATCCCCTGTCGCAATACGGGAACAGAACCGTTTTCGGTTTGCCGGCTCAAAGTCTTTCTTCGTTGCCACCAAGATATTTGCTCCCGGATAGAGACGTAGGAAATCACCGCCCCACTGCTCGGTCAGATGGTTTGGCACAACATAAAGATTCTTCTGTGAGAGTCCCAGCCGTTTTGATTCCATACCAGCTGCGATCATCTGGAACGTCTTCCCTGCTCCTACGCAATGAGCCAGAAGGGTGTTATTTCCATACAGCACATGAGCTACTGCATTTTTCTGGTGCGGCATCAGGGTGATCTCCGGGTTCATGCCGACAAACTGAATATGGCTTCCATCATATTCCCGTGGACGGATGCTGTTAAATCGTTCATTATAAATCTTACAGAGATCTTCCCGTCGGTGCAGATCTTTAAATATCCACTCCTTAAATTCCTCTTTGATCAGCTCCTGCTTCTGCTGTGCCAGCATTGTTTCCTTCCGGTTTAATTCCCGGTGTTCCCCCTCGGCATCCTGTACCGTGTCATAAATCTTGGTATCTCTAAGGTTTAAGGCATCTTCCAAAAGACGGTAAGCATTGGCTCTCTGTGTTCCATATGTGGAAGTGACAAGGGCATTTCCGTAGCTGTCCACATTCTTTCCCATAACATTCCACTGTCCGGTCACTTCGGCATACTGGACTTTGACCTTGCTCCCTACATAATATCTTGGTGTATGGAATGTTTCTGCCATGAACCGTGTAATGTGATCCTCGGAGATCCAGGTTGCCCCAAGTCTTGCTTCAATCTCTGATGCATCCAGATCTTTTGGCTGTACCTGCTCCAAATACTGCACATTCACCTGATATTCCGGGTGATCTTCTGCAAACTGTTTTGCGATCTGCAGTTTCTCCCTCACATTTCCAGAAAGATATTCGTCCGACGGCTCCCATTTTTCACCGATCGGATTCTTAAAGATCACCCCTGCCAGTTCTTCTGTAAGCTCCTCTTCTGTTTTCCCTGAAAGCTGTGCCATATAGGAAAGGTCAACACCTGCCCTCTCACCAATGGAAACAGCAAGGGCTTCACTGGCAGTATCCACAGAAGTCACCGTTTCTGCCCGGCGGATCGTCCTTTTGGTAAAAATATCCGCTTTCCGTTTCAGTTCTCCCTTATCATCCAGAAATTCCAGAGAAGTCAAAAGACAATAGCTGCTGTCCTGACTAAATGCCCGCTTATTGGCATTGCTGCTGATAAGACCATATTTTGCTGTAAAGGTATCGTATTCTTCATTGAGTTTTCCCTGCAGCTTTGTGATCTGTTCATCGCTTTCCTCTTCCATCTGGCACTGGATCAGTTCATTCGTAATATCACGGATGTTCACCAGCCCTTTAACACGTTCCGCTGTCATAGCCGGAAGATCCATGCGGTTCATCACAGAATTTTCCCGGTAATAGACTTCATCATTCACTACGGTAAAACTGAAATTCTTTACTTCCGGGTCTGCTGGAATGGACACCACATCTTCTTCCAGTTCGGTATCGGAAAGTTCCAGTTCCGTAATGGTACCATGTATATGCTTTACAGCTTCCTTTAACTGCTCCTCTAAGGTTATTCCCTCTTTTGGTCTTACGGTTACTTCCTGCTTTCCATACTGGGTACTCTCCGTTGTAAACTCTCCAAGCACCATTTCCGGATGATCTGCAAAATACGCATTGACCGAATATCCTTCGGCAGTTTCCTTCAGATGTATCCAGTCCGGTTCCTCGATGGAAGTCCTGTCTCTTTTCTGGAAAAATAAAATATCGGAAACAACACCTGTATTGGCATTTCTCTGGAACGCATTATTTGGAAGGCGGATCACCCCTAATAACTCTGCCCGGTTTGCAAAATACTGTCTGACTGCCTGATTCTGCTTATCCATCGTCCCACTGGAAGTCACCACGGCTACCACACCACCGGGACGAACCAAATCAAGGGATTTTGCGATAAAATAATCATGGATCAGAAAATGGTGGCGGTCATATCTGCGGTCACTGACCTGATATGCTCCAAATGGTACATTCCCGATCACGCAGTCAAAAAAGCTGTCCGGGTAATCTGTTTCCTCAAATCCCTGTATGGCAATCTTATTTTTCTGGTAAAGCTGCCTTGCAATCCTGCCCGAAACCGGGTCGAGTTCCACACCGTACATATTAGTTTTGCTCATACTCTCCGGGATCAGTCCCATAAAGTTACCAACACCACAGGACGGTTCCAGAATATTTCCCTGTTTCAGTCCCATATTTTCCAGTGCTTCATACATGCTTCGGATCACGGTCGGTGATGTATAAAAAGCATTTAAGGTCGATGCTCTTGCTGCACTGTATTCTTCCGGTGATAAGGTATTCTTTAACTCCAGATACTCATTTGTCCAATTACTGTTATTCTCTTCAAATGCCTGCGGGATGCCACCCCAGCCAACATAACGGGATAAAATTTCCTGTTCTTCGGGTGTTGCCAGACGTTCTTCCTGCTCCAGAGTCTGCAATAAATGGATGGCTTCCATATTTGCTTTATACTTTGCTTTCGGACCACCTGCTCCAAGGTCATTATCCTGAATCCGAAAGTTATGCGGTTCTGTTACAATCTCTTCTACTTCCGGTTTTAAATATGGTTGAAATTCTCCCTCATATCCAAACAGTTCATTTTCTCCGGGAATATAATTGTGTCCGGTTTCCAGACACCGGAACACATCGGCAGTTGGTGCATTGCTGACTGCATAAAAATCATCATAAGAATACTTTGGGAAATCTTCTGTATGGTAGGTCGATAAATGCAGTTCTGTATTGGAACGGGTCTGTGCAACCAGATCTTTTCCTTCTATTCCTTCCGGCAATACCCCTACTGCTTCAAAATGATACCCCTGATACTCAAAAACACCTTCATCCCAGGACTCCGTTATCTCTTCTTCTGATTCCTTTTGTTCCTGTCCCTCAGAAGTTTCTGTTATTTCCTGTTCCTGATTTTCCGGAATATATTCTTTGGCAGTAACCTCTTCCTCTTCTATTTCCTCCACATCTGACATATCTACTACGGTCGGTTCTGTCACCGCCTTCGTATCCAAGAAATCAAACATGGTCATCTGGTGCCCGGATGGTTCCGCAAAAGACGGTTCTGCTTCCAGTGTCGGGAAAATCGTATAGGTTCCTTCTGCATACTGATGAAGTTCTGAAAGAAGTTCTGTTTTCTGCTGGTAGTTTGTCCCATATGCCTCAAAATCTAATGGCAGAACTGCCAATGCTGCATCCATCTTCTGTAACAGTTCTTCTGCCTGCTCTGGATTCTCTAAAACTGCCACCATTTCTTTTCCTGGTTTTTCCCAGAAGAAATCATCCGTAAATGGTCTGTCTATCTCTTCCGGAAGACGGTCATAAAAGCGGAGTACCTTGTTTGCCATCTGTTCCCGTTCATATTCCGGCATACGAGCATAATCTTCTGCCTGCAGGAACTGGTCATTCTTTATCAGATAAGCTACTCTATTTGCAACTTTATTCCAAGATAATAAAACTGATGTATATGGATTTCCATAAGCACCTCTTGCAAGAAACAATCCTTTTCCATCATAATTTGCGTGTGAATCATCGGCACCGGAAAGTGCATGACTGCTTCCACCAATCCCATACTGTTCCTTGATAAAACCTGTCCTCGATCTTTCATCTTCATGTAACAGATAAAAGGAATACGTCTTAAGCCTGCCCTGCGAATACGCTCCACCTCCTGCAAGATAGGCATCAATCTCATCCTGCGTAATGAACATCGGATGTTCTTTCCATGCAAACCCGTCTCTTGCCTGATAAGGGATGACATCATCCACAAACTTCTGAAACTGCTTTGAGATATTTATAGGATTATAATGATGGAAACGCATAATGGAATGATTTTCTTCATAGGCTTCTGCCAGTGCCTCCAGTCTTTCATTCAGTTCCGAAAGCCACTGGGGATCTTCCAATTTTTCTTCCAGATAATCCGTGATCTCCGGATAGATACTGCGAAGATGTGGTAAGTCCTCTTCGTCAAAAACAATCTCGGCTACTCCTTCTGCCATATCCCCTTTCATATAGGCAAGAGCCTGGGCGTGTTCTTTTACTGCATTACTTCTTGCCGCATCCAATACAGACTGCGGTGCATATTCACCCTGATCTAAAAGCTGATGGATACGTCCGCTGACATCCTCCCATGATAAAAATGCCTTATCTAAGATATGGTCTGTAACCGTATGCCCCACTGCGATCTGCATCCCAGTTTCATCAAACCAGACTGAATATTCATTTCCATCAATCTGAAAGCCTTTTCCACCTTTACGGTATTCACGCTTCACAAACTCCGTATATTCCTCCGGTGTCTGTTCACTCATGAAATTATAGATGATCCGGAGCTGGCTGGCTTTCCGGTTTCCTCCTGTCCGTAAGATCTCATCGACAACTTCCTCTGGAATCGGGATTTCTCCGGCATAAAGGGCAGCTGCCCTTTTCTCGATCTGCCGTCTTTGTTCATCTGCGGTGGGATATTCGGGCAAAGATAAAGCAGAGGCGATCTCTTCCTCTGCTTTACTCAATCCATCTTCTCTTGTATCTTCTACTAACTGTATACCAATTCCGTCAAGATGCTCTCTTCCGCTGTTGCCATCAGTGCGTTCATGTGTGCTGTCCATGCCATCGGATCTGCTTCCTTGTCCGGTGCCGGATTCTTCTCCAGTAATTTCTCCATCTGGCTGTCCATTCTCTCCTGTGCTGCTTTCTCGATCTGTTCCAGATGGCTGTTCAGCTTTCCTGTCAGGAACAGGCTCTGATAAAGGCTGTTCTTGTGTTCTTTCAGAAATGTCCTCCGCAGCATCCCATATTTCCCGATCGTCACTTCTTCCTCTTCGACGGTCAGATTCGGAAACAGATAATCTCCCTTGCGATGATATGTCAGTTCCATAATCGGTTCCTCCTTCATTTTCAATATTTTCTTCTTTTTTCGTTTCTGCATCCTGGTTTTTGATTTCACGAATTAACGTGGTAAAGTTATTATAATTCCTTTCATTGGATTTTTCAACCTCTTTTCTCGCTTCTTCCAGAGAAATTTTATGTACGGTCTTTCCAATATCAATCAGAATACTCTCACTGAGCTGGCTTGCCGCATTTCCAAGGAAGGTGAGAACTGACAGACGGTTATAATCTGTGATATGCATGAAGTCCTCTTCTTCCAGAAGCTCCATCGGTTCCAGACCACACCGTCTGCAAAGCATGTAATATACACTGTCCGTTGCAAGCTGGCGGAAATCACTGCGGATCGTAACTTCATCCAGATCTTCTAGATACGTTCCTTCCGCTGCATATTCCAAGCCGTCCAGATATTCTTCCAGACTGTCTGCGACCATTTCCCTTGCAACCGCCATCAACGCATCCGATAAAGTCCCTGTATCTTTTTCTTCCAGACCATACGCTTCTGCCAGATGGGTAAGGATCTCTTCCTGCTGATGTTCCTGCATCTGCCACAGGTAAGGGCTTCTTCCGCCTGCCACCATGTGCGTATCTGAAATATCAAACACATACCGGAGTCTGGTATTATGACCATTCTCGTCAAGCAGGGCGATTCCCCTAGCTCCCCGGTTTACCCAGCGGAACATTTTCTCATTCCACAGTTCCAGGGACGCACAGGCGGTTGCCTGTGGATGCTGTGCGTGGATCAGTAACTGGTCTGTAAAAGGATACCGGTATAGTCTCGCTGCGGTATCCATATAACCCATCCAGTCCCTTGGCGAACTGCTCACCAATGTCGCATGTTCCTGTGCCAGTTCCCGGATGTCCTGTAATTTCGACATACTGCCTACCTCCTTGCCTTATTTCTTTTTCTTCTTTGGAAATTCCAGATGGAACCTTGGCTTTCCGTCCTCCAGTGTCAGTAAAAGATCTGCGTCAAACTTTATATCTTTTTTTCTGGAATACAGCCCTTTTACATGGGTGCAGGCTTTATCAAGAAGCTCCACTGCCATCTTTTTATCCAGTGTTTTCTCCATGCTTCCTAAGAAACGGTTTTCTTTCCAAAGGGCAAAATCACACTGCCTGTTGGAGCAGTAAAAATTTTGCTTTCCTTCGTAGACATCAAAGCCGCAGACCGGACACTTACCGATCACTTCCCTTGCTTTCTGGAACCTTCTCCTTTCCGTTTCCGGTATTTCCCTGCACACAGAAAGAATCTTATCGACTAAAGAAGTGATCTCACCCATAAACTGTGTATCGGTGATCTGCCCTTTTTCCATCATTAAAAGCTGATTTTCCCATTCGGCAGTCATTGCGGCAGATTTCAGATAAGCCGGCATGACATTCACCAGTTCCCTGCCCTCTATGCTTGGCAAGATCTGCTTTCCTTTTCTGACTGCATAGCCGGAAGAAACCAGTTTTTCAATGATACCTGCCCTGGTTGCCGGAGTCCCCAGTCCTTTCTTCTCTGTCTCCGAATCAAAGTCTTTATTCCCTGCGGTTTCCATAGCGGCAAGGAGGGTATCTTCATTGAATGGTTTTGGCGGGGAAGTAAAATGCACTGTCTTTTCTGCCTTTACCGGAGAAAGCGTCATTCCTTCTTCATATCCATATGGGATGGAAGTTTCTTTTTCCGTTTCTTCTTCCGGCTTGGCTTTCACGCACTGGTTCTTAAAGGCATTCCCCGCCGCTTTAAATCCCATCTGCACCGGTACTTTTCCTCTGGCAGTAAAATCATGTCCCTGACATTTGACCATAATATCCGTCTGCTCATACTGATACTCTTCCCCTGTTGCCTGCACCAGCTGCTGGCAGACCAGCATCATCAGGTTCTTTTTGTCCGCTGTCAGATCAGAGATTCCTTTTTCTACGGCTTCTTTTGTTGGAAGAATCGCATGATGGTCGGATACTTTTGCATTGTTAATCACTCTGGTGATGTTATGTCCCAGCTGTCCATAATCCAAGAACGGAAGTAAGACTGGCATTTTCCCTACCAGTTCCTCTACGGTATCCCTCATATCCTCCGTCACGAACTGGCTGTCCGTTCTTGGATAAGTGACCAGCTTTTCTTCATATAATTCCTGCAGCATATCCAGTGTTTTCTTTGCCGTATAGCCAAAGTAACGGTTTGCTTCCCTTTGCAGACTGGTCAGATCATAAAGTTTGGGAGGAAACGCTTTCTTTTGTTCCCTCTTTATCTGTGTAATCACTGCTTCCGAATCCATACATAAGGAAGCAAGGAGATCGGCTGCTTCCTCATTTGCAATATTTTCAGAAACTACCGTAAGCCTTCCGTCTGTCAGTGCTACTTTATAAAAGGCTTCTTTCTGAAAATGCTCAATCTTATCCTGACGTTCCGCAAGCATGGCAAGCGTTGGCGTCTGCACTCTGCCCACAACCAGACGTTTAAAATAACAGGTCGTATATGCCCTAGTTCCGTTCATTCCGATCAGCCAGTCTGCCTGTGCCCTGCATACCGCAGCCATGCAGATATTCCGGTATTCCTCTGCTCCTTTCATTGTCTGAAAACCTGTCCGGATTGCCGTATCTTCCATGGAACTGATCCATAAACGCTTCACCGGTTTCCTGCATCCGGCAAGGTCATACACTCTCTGGAAGATCAGTTCCCCTTCCCTTCCTGCATCACAGCCATTTACCAGATAGTCCACATCTGCCCGGTTCATCAGGCTTTTTAACACATCAAACTGTTTCTTTTTATCTCTGGAAACTTTCAACTTCCAGACCTGCGGGAGAATCGGAAGGTCATCAAACTGCCATTTCTCATATTTCGGGTCATATTCCTCCGGCTGTGCATACTCTGCCAGATGCCCAAGGCACCAGCTGACAATACAGCTCTCCCCTTCTAAATATCCGTCCTCTTTTTTATAAGCTGACAGGTTTTTGGCATAACTCTGTGCCACACTTGGTTTCTCTGCGATCACTAAAAATTTTGACATACGTTTTTCTGTCCTTTCTACTGAAAAAGGGCAGCCAAACTACTCTGGCTGCCCCCTGTCCTTATTTTGGTTGCTTCTTTGAAGATGGAAGTTTATTCTTCCTCATCCTCTTCTTCATTTACATACGGTCCATCAGAAAACTCCAGCTGTTCGCTTACATAGTCCTCCTCTTTGCCACGTCCATGCTTTTTATAAACGGCAATCCCTGCCACTCCAAGAATCACTGCAAGTACGATTGCTCCAAGTCCTTTTACATTCATTCCCGTCTTTTCTTCTTTCTTCACTTCGGTTTCCTCCTCTGCTGCCGGGGTAGTTTCCGGTGTGGTTTCCGGAATCACTACGGTTGATTCTTCGGTTTCTTTGCTCTTTTCTGTCTCATCCAGAAATTCTGCCAGGTCATTCTCATCGACCAGGGACATCATGTACACGTTTTCTGTATTGCTGGAACGGTCAATGACCATATAAAATGTATTTCCCTTCTTGGTCTGGATGGTAAGGAACTGTTTCGTATCATCATTTTCCTTATCATCCACCAGCTGGGCATTTCCCGGAGTAGAAAAAGCCGAATTATCCCCTTCCCCGGTGACCCTTCCGGTATCCTCTTTCTTCTCCGTATCTTCTGTTGATTCTGTTGCCGTTTCTTCTACTACCTGTGTCGTTGTCTCCTCCGCCGGTGGGTTTGCGTTTGCATAAACCGTAGCAATGGATGTCCCGGAGATCATGGTGACTGCCATGGCAATCATAAGCAGTTTCTTTACCACTTTATTCCTCATCGTCTAAAACCTCTCTTTCTGTCATCTGACCAACAGGTGGTCTGTGAACTTCTTCGTTGTTTTCCTTTTTCTGCGGAGCTTTTGCATCCTCCACCGTGATACCGCCGTCCTCATCCATCTGAATCGTAACGGTTCCTTTCTGAATCCCGTCAAGCAGGACAAGCAGGCTGCGGCTGTCCAGCTTCATGGAACGGAACGACTTAACGATCTCTATATCTTCCATCTGCTGTCTCAATGTATTCTGCCGCTTCAGGTGTTCCTGTAATTCAGCGATCTTATCCTCTGTTTTCTGAATATCATTCAGAAGTTTTTTTAATTTCATGTTCATCTGCCCTGTCACCTCCTCTAATGCAGACGACCAAACGCCATAAAATGTTCCTGCCAGTAAGCACTTGCAATGCTGGTATACTGGACAGGCTTGCCACAGTGAATCATCATGTTATTGCCGACATAGATTCCCACATGGCTTGCTCCCGGTGTGTCATAGGTTCCCTGGAAGAAGATCAGATCTCCCGGTTTTGCCTCCGATGGTGATACCTGCGAACAGTGTGACCGCAGCTCATCGGCAGTACATCTTCCGACATTCCATCCATTTCCACAGTTATTGATAACCCAGCTTACAAAGCCGGAACAGTCAAAACCACTTGGGGAATAACCGCCCCATACATATGGAACACCCAGATATTTTTCTGCTTCCTGTATCATTTTTGCAAACTGTGGATCAGATAAAGCATCTGCCGGTATGTCGTAACCAAATCCACTGCTTCCGGTGGGTATGCTGTTTAGATCAAACAGATAATCACGGTTGCCGTAATATTTGTTATACGCATCGTAGCGTTCCTGTTCTTCCTCTGTCATACGGCTCCTTAACACGGCATCCAGGCTGTGGTTTGTCATCGTCACATCCAGACGGTTCACCTCTTTTGTAGTCGTGACCTGCACTTCCTGGTTTCCATTGCTGTCTGCTATGTAGGCTTCCCATGTCTGGTGTCCATGTGCGGATGCCGCCGCATGATTGTCATAGTAAACATCGAACTGTACCCCATATCTTGCGAACGCTCCGGTATCTTCTACTACATATTCCACACCGTTCATGACTACATGGGTCCCGATCGGCACAAATGGATTCGCCGCATCCACGGCAATCGTATGGTTTGCTGTCGGCATCGCCCCACTGGCTGTCGGTCCGCCACTCCACTGGCCACAGCAGATCGGGCAGTTACAGTACCCACTTGTCACAACCAGTCCCAAGGACTCCCCTACCCGGACAGTCTTGGTTTCTGTAACTGTTTCTCTGGTAGAGTCTGTGGTGATTCCATACTGCTGTCGGAAGATCTCCTTAATCTCCTCTGCCACTTCATCGTAAGTGAAGCCGCCGTATTTTACCGTAAGATAAGAGATCAACTGATATGGGTTATGACCGATCTCATCAATCTGGTACCGGTATTCGTCATAATCCGGATGGGTGGATTCCATCTGATTGATCTGTGTATTCAGTGCTTCTTCCAAGGCACGGTAAGCATTTTCAGCGGCATAAATATCTTCATCCGTACTGGAATAGCTGGTAGAGATGATTGCTGAAGAAGCTCCCTGCAAAGATGCCGTACAGCTGGTAAAACTGGCTGCGATCAGCACAAAGATCAGAGCAAAGACAGCTACCGTGGCAAAAATCCCCCGGTTCTGTGCCGCCACCATCTTGACGGCATCTTTCGCTTTTTCCGTAAACTTCTGTGCGGAAGTGATCGCTGCATCCTTTACTTTTTTACTCTGTCTGGCTGCCTGATACTGCTTCTGGTAACGCTTCTTCTGAAAGAGTTTCTGCAGGGCAGATTTCTTTTTCTTCTCTGCTTCTCTTTTCACTGCGTCCTTCGCTTCATTTCCATAGGCAGTCTCAAATATCAGCCTGCTCCTTTCTGCTTCATCCAGGACGCTTTCTTTTAATCTCCGGGATTCTTCCCTTCGCCCTTTCAGCCGTTCCCGCATGTAGATGGATTTCCTTGCAAGGCTTTCCCCGACAAGCTCTGCCCGGTGTGCCCCTTCCACTGCCGCATTTTCATCCTCTTCTTCGTGCGTTTTCCAGTGTGCTGCTGTGACTGCCGCATCTTTGACTGCCGATGCCGGATTCCGGATACCGATCCCGGCACCATGTACCATGCCGTCACCCTCATCACCAAAAGACAGACGGGAAACTTTTTTCCGCTGTTCCTTCAGCACCCGTTCCCTTTTGGACTTGTCTTTGATCTCCTCGTGGAACTTATCCAGGGAATCTTCCATCACTTCGGAAGTTTCCCGGTAACGGGCAGATTCTCTTTTGGCTGCTTTTTCTTCTCTGGAAGTCTCCTTTTCCTTCCTTCTTTCCTTTGCAGCATAATCCCTGACCATCTTTTTCTTCCGAAGATCCCGGCTGTCTGCAACTGTCTCCAGATATGCCCGTTCCCCTCTTGGCTGTCCACGGATACTCTCTGTACGAAAGGCAGATTTGGGGTTCTCGCTGCTATCGTCTGTAAGCCCCTCTTCTACATCCGCATCAGTTGCTATATCTTGTTCATCATCCAATATATCTGCATGTTCCCTACTATATCTGGGTTTTCTGGAACTCTGCTCCGGCTGTTCCATCTCCCGTTCTTCTTTCAGCCGTTCATGTCTGCGTTTACTAAAATCCAGTTCCTCTTTCTTCTCACTGCGGGAAATCTCGGTATCCGTATCCCGCCCGGTGATCCTTTTTTCTTCCTTGTTCCGGAGGTTTTCTTCCCGCAGTCCATCCCGGCTCATTTTCTGGACGGTTTTATCTCTCGCCTTATACTCATGCTCCTGCAACTTTGACCATCCCCTTTACTGCTTTGTCCCGGTTATTCTGTCTTATCCTGATAGTCCTCCCATTTCTCCAACACTTCATCTGCCATCCCTGCAATGGAATCCGTCAGCTTGTCTGTCATTCGCTCACTTAAAGTTCCCCTTACAGCCAGACAAGATGTAATTCCCATGAAATCAATCAGTTCCGCCAGATAGATAAGGTCATCCATCATTTCATCAGCCGTCACTTTTTCCTTTGTGTCCTTTTCCATTTTCAAAATCTCCTTTTCATTGTCTGCACAGATTCTTTCTGCAAATATGCAGCAAGGTTCGCCGCTGCATCTCTCCATGTTTCTGTAATCTTCCATCTTGTAATCCTCCATGATTTCCGGGCAGAAAAATTGCCGGAAGTATTCCTCCGGCTCATCCTCTACTCTGTTTTATTTTGTTTCGTTTATTTCTTTAATCGTCCCGTTCTCCGATACCAAGTTTCTTACGCTTTTCCACCTCATCCGGCTTAGAAGTCATCAGGGCATACAGCATCAGGGAATTATCAAACTTATCCTTGAACGGGATAATGGTGCTGCCATAAAAGACCAGTCCCTCACCTTCCCCGCTGTTCGTTACATAAGAAAGCTGGTGAGGGGAAATGTTGAGCTGTTTTGCAAGGATCTGTCTGTCACCAGATGCCTGGTTGAGCATCAGGATAAAGTCCGAGTTTTCAAAGATGTTCTCAATCTCCCGGCTGGCTAACAGGTCGTAGGGTAGGGTAAAGGCGCCTTGCCGCCGCTGGCGGCAGGTTTCCTACACCC
>OGKH01000734.1_pt1 | contig 15829 bp, 26 predicted proteins | sample 1572421 | NCBI WGS metagenome assembly OGKH01 (sample SAMEA2582084, study PRJEB24529) | metagenome | biome: Human gut stool | place: China | collected 2011
CAATAGCTGGTTCCAATTTATTATCCCTAATAAATTTCTTCATATATCTCGACATGTGTTCACCTGTTGCCGACATAAATAAATGAATCGCCGTATCATTATCCATAATCATGTTAAAAGATACTGCCGTTTTGTTGTTAAAGCTACTATCGTTGAAGAAATAATGGAACTCATCACAAACTATATATGTGTAATCCGATAAGCAAAATTTATTCGTGTTGTTTAACTTGGCATATTCCAGTGATTGATATGTGACAACATCTATGACATCGCTTTTCCCATCTGTCTCTATTTCATATTTAAATTGATCTACACAATTTGTTCTGTGAATCAGCATAAGTATCTTCCCCTTTACTTCCTTTGCTAATTCATAAAGAGTGTTTTTGCAAAAATAACTCTTTCCAGCTCCCATTGGGGCAGATAGTAAAATGTTATTGCCTGGTTTCCATTTCTTCACATCTTCTTTTTTTATTATGTCTGTTATTCTGATTCTTTTTTTGTTACATTTGGTCAATAAGGATTACGCCCCCTTCTTTAAAAGGTACGTAGAAATACAACTTTGTAAGTCCTTACTGTCCTTGAATAAAAACACTTTAAATCTTGGATTAATGTCTGAATCAATGACCTTTTTTATTTTAAATCCATGATTGCACAAATAATTCACCAAATCCAAAGATCTAACTGTACATATATCTTTACTTTGACTCGTAATAATAAAAATCTCCTCCATTCTTTTGTGCTGGCACACCGCACAAAGCAATGTGCCGTTATTTGTTTCTATATTATTCTTTCTCTCTTTTTGGTGCTGATTTTGAGAAAATTTGTCTATACGTTTTTATCTGACATTCTATACACACAATCATCCACATTTAATCCAACATATGTTGCAACTTCAGCTAACGTCATTTCTTCAGTTTGCATTTCATTACTTTCATCCACTACAATGTATCTGATTTCTTTATGGTCATTTTTCGCTATTCTCAAGTAATGATTTTCTAATAGCAACAACCTTTTTATTCCTTTTACCGCAAGAATAGTGGTAACATTCACCGCTTTTTTCTTACCTGAAATATCTTCTTCCACTTCAAGACTGACAATGTCTCCTTCGTTTAGGCATCGGAAACCACGCATATTAATATTGCTCTGATGCACAAATACTTCTGTACCATCTTCCACAATAATAAATCCAAATCCTTTTTTAGCATCAAACCATTTTACTGTTCCTACCATAATTTACTTTCTCCTTTTCACATGTAGATGGAGACGGATATTTAATCCGCATGAAAATCCATCTACTAATCATTCTCCATAACCTTTTACTTTACATTTCAGATTCTAACTCTTTGTGTTTTAGCCTATTCTGTTGTCTTAATTCTATTTTGCGTCCTAATGTTTCTCTATATTTTGGACTTTCATATTTTAATCGTTCTGGATTCTGTGTATAGTATTTCATAATTCTTTTGCTACTTACAGAATTTAATGATCCAATTAGAAATTCTCCTAACTTATCGTTTGCATTTTTATGAATATCATATGTATAATATCCATCCAAAATCTCATATAATTTAGGGTATTCTTTTTCGAAAGCATTTCTAATTGCTCTTTTCTTCTTTTTGTCATATCGCCTATGTCTTGGGTATATAGGAACCTCTGTTTGCATTACTGCCAAGAACACACATTCTTTAAATGAATCACGGTTCATTTTCATCAGTTCAAAAACTGATGGCATTTTCTTTAATTGAATTTCTTTATCTTTATGTGTAAGTTTCAAAATTTGACATGTTCTTAATGCTTCTTGTCTTACTAATCTAGCCGTATCCTTTAATGCTGCATTTATTAAAATCTTCTGACATGTCGTTTCATCTACAAGACCATTTGTAATAAAGTAGTTATTTTTTACAACACGATAACGTTCTCTCCATTTTCCTTTATTCATAACTTTCTTAAATTCTTCTACATATTCATTATTTACCATACTTTTTACTCTCCTATCATTATTTGTATTTTCATAGATGTGTTGGCGGCATCACACCGCCAGGACTTCCATCTACTTATATCATTCTCCAAATGGATAACGATTTTATTTCTCTTTAACGCCTATCTAAAATAAATCACAAATACTATTGAAATTTAATTGGCATATACCTGACGTTTCCTTTACATATATCTATTGTTTATTCATACGCTTTCTTAAAGCATCTAATTTTGTAGCACTTTTCTTCTCTGAAACAACAGCCTTTGGTGTTTCTTCCATAAACTCTAAACCACACAGTTTTTTCTGACCGCATTGGTTTTTATTTCTCTGTCGCTCTTCATATGTAGACTTTGCCGTTTCTCCCAGCTTCTCAATATGTGATACCGGAAAATTCATACCACTCGCTACAATCAATGTACTTTTACCGTTATACCCTTCAAAGACATTATTCGGTTTCCCTACGACAGAAATGATGTCTTCCTTTTTAATATCAGAATTGTCTCTTCCAGAATGAATGATACCTATGTTTTCACATACCATATCATTTTCTATCGGAGCAAATATACCATCCTTAGTTAGCTTATCCAACATAAGTTTTTTATCTCTCGTTCCTACCAGGCTTAAAACCATTGCTCCATTATTACGTAACATCTCTATACGTTCTGATTCGTCAAAATTATTTAACTCTCCATACGAGTCATCGGTAAGGAATGTATCAAGAAATTTTGCAAATGTGCTATTGATACTTGCGTAATCCTTTCCAACATTATTGTTGATAAAAAATGTAGCACCTACTCCTTCAATTTCTTGTAGCTCTTGCACTGCCTGATATGCATTTTTATGTTTTACAATTGGTTCATCTAATGAAGGAAGAGAAATCACTGGACATACAATTTTTTTAGGAACTCCATCTTGATCCCTTTCTTGTAATAGCATTTCTGTGATGATTGTTGCACATCCTGATCCAGTAGAACCTCCACCACCAAACATTAAGAAAACTATCTTTTCTTCTATTCCTTCAATAAATTCTATGAAATCACTATTTTGAGCCAAACAATCTAATGCTCTATCTCTGTGACCTCCGAATCCATCAAAATGTTGCAAATGGTATTTCGGTATGTTACCAAGTATTTTCAAATCTTGTTCACTACCATTGGCAGCCATACCTTTATAGTCATAGTTTGCAATTAGCTCTTTCGCTTGCTTGCCTCCACAACAACCTAACCCCAAAATCATACATTCTTCTTTTAAACTCATTTCGTCTCTTCTCCTTCGAATATTTTTATTGATTTTTCTAATAAGTAAAATGTATCCGCATGATTATCAATACATCCTTTTTGGATATATCCTTTATTTACCAACTTCCTCATCTTCTTATACACCGTCATTCTTACTCCTAAAGCTCCATCATTTTCTTCCATAATTTCTGAAATAGTCATTCCATGAAAACAGTCTTTACTTCCAAAACTGTGTAATGTTGCTAGAATAAGAAATTCCAGTCGATTTAATTCAACAGGTTTATTCATATGTCCACCACCTTTCCTTTATCATGTACGTGCATTGATATGAAATGATATGTACGATGCATACAAATTTGTCTGACGTTACCACAAGGCTAAAAATAAATAGGCTTTTCAGCCTTGAAAATTCCATATTCAATTGTCACGGTTCATTTTTTGAGTACAAAAATAAATCTATGCAATGCATGTATAAACACACTGTTTCACAGATATTATTCCCCACTCAGTTTTTAATTTTTGTGTGTTTGGAATTTATCGACAGATAGCAAGAACATACGTTCTCGCTTGTCACGAATTGATTTTTTGTGTATACTTAACTTGCTTAAGGAAAAGTACGGTTATTATCATTCGTGTAGTATCTGTACAATTATTACATATTTGAAGACCTTTAGTGTTACCAGCACTGTGGGTCTTCTTTTTTGTATGAGATTATAGTAACACTATATTATATTAACGTCAAGTATTTTTTTGAATGATTTTTGTTTTTTCATTCTTTTTTATACTTATTGACTTTGTTTTCTAATTATCATATAATTTTAAGTATAGTAATTAATGAGGTGAGTATATGACTACTGAAAAAATAACCATTACAGACAAATTGAGATATGACATAATTGAGCGTAGAAAGTCACTTGGTTTCTCAAGTTATGATTTATCTGAGCGTACAGGAAATGGACATTCAAAATTTTGGCTACAAAATATCGAAAGTGGGAAAACCAAAAAAATTAGCAAACAAGATTTACTTGCTTTATATATGACTATGGAAGATACAGATGATGAAGATTATGTCACGCTTCAAATTGAAGGTATTTTAAATCAAAATATTAGCGATTCTTCAAAAGAATGGTATGAATTGATAAATATATCTAGTGAATATGCAGAGAACTATGACAACGACTCTTTAATGGACAAATTAGATGAGTTTTTAGAAGATGAGATCATTCCACAAATTAGAAACTCCATTTTTGGTATGTCTATTAATCAAAAGCAAGCTGCTCTATCAGCCCTACAAAATTTCTATTATTCTTTGTATATGAATTCTGATTTAGCTTTTGCATTAATTAATATTCCACTATTCGGAGTATCTTTATTAGATAAAAAAGAATATTATGAAGCTATAAATGATTTATTGGCAATAGGTGCAAAATATAACGACTTAGTAATCAAAAATAAAAGTTTAGAAAGAATCAAGTCTTGGAAAGAGCGTGATAAATATTATGAAGTTATCAACAAACAAACAATCCATATTGCATTAAAAAATTTCCAAAATATTTTTCAAGAAATGTATAGCCTAATTGGTTCTGATAACATTGACATGTTTGAATTTGTAAGAAAATTTAATACTGATGTTTCCTTCATGATAGAACGTGGACAACCTAATGTATTAAAACATTACCTCAAATCTTTTCAGATTCATACCGGAAAAGAATTTGCCATCCATATTGAGGATTGTATCAAATGGTTTATTGGCTTTCAATATGATTATGACCTTCCTTTTATCTATGATGTTATAGATCAAGAACAGTTAAACGAATTATATGCTTTTTTGAATAACTATGGTGAAATTCACCACCACATCTAAAACAACAATAGCCTTTCGGATTAATTTCCAGAGGCTATATTTTTTCTGACACGCCAGCAATAGAAGCTAATTTACTATCTGTTGTAGGGTTTCGATCCTTTTTTGTTTCATTTAAAGGTTGTGGTAAATTTTCCGCAAGCTTTGTTCCACCATTTCCATATTCTTTACCGGCTTTAGATTGATTTTCTTTTGCCTGTTTCTCATAAATCGGTCTATACTTTTCTGCCACAGAGATGCGCTGGATAGGAGATAGGTTCCGTCTGCCAAGCTGGATGTCCAACATCCATTCCATGACTTATGTATCGCTATAGTGATAACGACATGATAAAATATAAACATTCTCTTCATCTATACTGTAAATCAATCTGTCCTTATCATTGATTCGTCTGCTCCAAAATCCAGCAAGATTTCCTCTTAATGGCTCAGGCTTTCCAATACCTTCATTTCCATTTCTGCAAATATCTTCTATCAGGGAATTGATTTTCTTTAAAGTTTTTCTATCTTCTGTTTGCCAATGCACATAGTCTTTCCAGCCATTATCGGTAAAAACTTTATTCATTTACGCTATCCTCCAAAAGATTATGCATAGCACATTTCCCTTTTTCTAACTGTGCTTTGGACTCCATCAACCAATCATAGTTACTTTTGTTACCCATGACATGCATATTTTCCAACATATTGTTATAGGTTTCTTCTGAAATCATCACGACATTCTTATTATCTTTTCTTGTAACGATCATTGTCTCATAATCATCTGTTACTTTATCCATATAAGACTTCATATTTTCTCTGAGGTTTGTATAGTTTACTGCTAACATAAAATTCCCTCCAATCTCTAATAAGTACAATTTTCTGTACTTATTATAACGTGCAATTTTCTGTATGTCAATCTGATTTGTATTATTATATGTAATATACCAGAGATGATTCATTATTATATTTTTCACGGTCGAATTTTCGACCTTATGATTATTAATAATATATGTATAAATATGCATGTATTGTTTTTTATTCAGTCGAACCAAAAACACAAAGAAACAAAATAATTTACCAAACATTCATCTCCTAGACCGCCTATTCTATAAGGGTTCTCGTTTTTCACTTTTACAGATTGCGTTCGAGAAAAGGCTCGAATCCCCCTTATGTTATAAGCCTTCTCACGTCATTATCACTTTTTAATTCCTACTATTTTACTAGGATTTAGTTATCACTAATATTAGTGTAAGGTTTGTTCGAACCGGTGTATTGTTATGCATAATATCTGTATATTTATACGCATCATTACATCAGTAAACGCTCCACACATCAAGTAAAATAAGCATTTCCGCACTATTGACGATAAAAATCTCGAACTGCTGTCGAACGCACATTCTGTATTTTCCATACAATTAATTGATTTTTTCGCAACTCTACGATATACTATCCATGTATAATACACAAAAGGAGCTGATACCAATAAACATCGAACTCAAACCACAAAGTAAGTTAAAAGAAACTCTGCATAAAATACAAAATAAATCCGAAGATATTCTATTTTCCGTCATTGAAAAGTTACCTGAAAAATTCATCCCATCTGCTCTGCTGAACTGGGCAGACCGTTATATGACAAAACGCATAAACGAACTCCAGCAACAAATTGTTCATGACCGTTGGAAATCTGTTGAACTTGAAAAAGTCATGGATCATATTTCCGATATGCAGCAGGACGAAAAGAAATAGAGATATATGATTATATCTCTGTTCTGCATCGCTCTGTACTTTTATTTATTCCTCTTCCATCGGTACTTTCTCAGGGAGTTCCTCTAGTGTGCATTTTAAGATTTTACAAAGTCGTTCTGAATTTTCTTTTCTGTTTGGTATTACTTCCATAATATCGCTTGGCTGACAATTTAACCTAGTGCATAAAGCCTCTATTGCTTTTGTATCAACCGCTGTAATTCTGACCTTTTTTGTCATTTTCCCATCCGTGTCTTTTTGATTAGGATTGTATCCACTTTCATATATTCCTGTACCCGATTTTATTTTCCGTAAAGTTTCTTGTCCTATCAATTTCTCGTTTTTAATTGTATAAGATGTAATATTGTTTTCTTCTAATAGTTTTATCAGTTTTCCATAATATATCATAATGTATTCCTTCCATTACATTGTTTGTATCTTTAAATATATGCTTGTCACACATATTAATTATACACTAAACTATATTATCTTTCCATTGATTTTTCCAATCACTTGATTTTTCCAATCACTTAATATATCAATCAGCACCAACAGAAAACCATAAAAATTTCCACTGGCGCTGAATCAATCCTACTGCTGCACTTTCACAAATTCATATCCTATGATTTTGATTGCTTGAGAAGAACCGCTTTTCACTTCTACTTTTCTTTTTTCAATTACTTGCCTCCAACATTCTACTCAATAATCTATGTACTATTTTCCATTTGAGTGATTTCCCAAAACGCCTCTTCATTTGAAAACAAAAGATATTCATGATACGTTCTGCAAATTCCTCCGGCAAAATATGGCTTTTAAACTCGTTACACACTTTACAAGTACATTGTAAATTTTCCACACAATCTTTTCCATTGAAAAATAACGGTGTAATATGATCCAATGTCATTTCGTCATACAAAATTTTCCTACCACACAACTGACAACGCCCTTCTGCCTTATCATAAATTTCTTTCCTTATTTCTTTAGGATAAACGATTCTTTTCCCACTGTTCTTGACTCGATACTTTGTACAAGTGTCCAAATCATAAATATAATATCCTTTTGTTTTCGCCGGTGCTTTTTCTAACTTCTCCTTTACTTTGTCTGTTGTCGAATATTTTTTTGCTTCCATAACGGAATCAGTTTTCAAAACTCCTCCGCTTGCAGACATTTTGATAAAATATTTTCCATTCGTCAATACATATGCCACAACTACTCTCCTCCAGTATGAATAAAAATTGGTGGAAGATTGCCAACTATGACAATCTCCCTCACCTATTTAAAAAAATCTGTCAATTAACAATTTAAAAATTATTTTCTTGATTTCACTCTCATGTTCAGACAAATCAATTTTTATTGCACAATCACTTTCCAAAAACCTATTTTCTGCATCGTGAAAAATAACATCAATTTCGTATTCTGTCGGTTTATTCACTTCCATTTTTACACTCAAACCAATAAAATCCACAACAACAGGTTTGTCACTCCAAACTGTTGGAAGTGTACGTTTGTATTCAGCATTAAATTTCTCTATGTTCTTTGGATACTCAATTTTTACTTTTTCAATTGCCTTTTCTACTTTTTTTCTTAATGCATCAGATATTGTCTCGATACCAATAAATACATTAATACAATCATCAAAAAAAGACACCTCGTTAAGATTTAATCTTCCAATATCCACAATTCCTGTTTTGATTTCTGTTTTCATCATAGTAACTACCTCTTTCTTTTTTTATTTGTATATGGCACTCCGCCAAAAGGATAGCGGGTAACTGGATACCCCACGGTTAAACCGTCACTACCTGAGATTATTTATCATGGTCTTTTTTGATTAGTTGCGAATCATCAAACCACTTTGTCTGTCTACCGTCATATTTTATTTTCGGCTGGAGTATCTCGCTTCTACCTATCTGCTTTACCACTCCATTTTCTTTTACTACCGAAAATTGCATTGTCTGTTTTTTCATGTCTCACATCTCCTTTATATATAAAATCTGTTTTCTTCTAATCGCTTTGAATAAATACTTCTAGGACTTTGTTTCAGCTCTTCTGTCCATTCTGTACGACTTTCAAACCCGAAACCCTTTGCTACGATCCCTTGTATTAATCTGATGGTGTAATCAATCGGATATGCTTCGGGGTTATCATGTGCCTTCTGCCGAATCTCTTCTATTGTGTCAAGTATCAATAATTCTTTAGACAGCTTGACTTCTGTTTCAATAATGAAACCATTTCTCTTCATTCCCTCTAACCATGACTCAAAACAAGGATATTCAAAGTAAATCACAACATCTCGGTATACTTCTTTTATCTGTTGTTCTGTGAACTCTTTACCAATCAAAGTTGGATATACTAACACTGCTTTCTCCGGAAAACTATATTTTTTCATGCTCTTACCTCCTAAAAATTGTAATCAGGGAATACCATTTCTAAATTGATGCCCTCATAAAAATGTAAGTTTGTATCAGTTTCAAGCTCTCTTGCGATAACGTGATCTTCTTCTACCAGTGTCACGACAGCATCAGAGAACTTTTCTCTTGCGTCAAAGTCATCGTTCTTTACTTTGACTTTCTGCCCTACTTTGAATAAGTGTGTTAAATTTGTCATAAGTTCTACCTCTTTCTTATAAAGGGGAATTACTCCCCTTTACTATTTGATTCTTAATACTTTGTAACTTGTTGTTTTCTCATATGGTTTCAAGTCATCTCCAAGAATGTCTGTCAGTTTCTCTTTGTCAAGAGTTGTTCTACTCTGTTGTTTATAAGTAATCTTTGCTGTGTCTGTGATTTCTTCTGTTAAATTGTTTTCTGTCATGTAGTCAATCACTTCTCTTTCTACCGATTTAAGTTCATTCTGCAACTCTTCCGACATTACTTTAAGACTTCTTAACTCGTTTACTTTCTTTTCAAGTTCTGCTTTTGTAATACACATAATCAATACCTCTTTTCTTATTATTGGTAGCAACTTTTTGTGTCGCTGTTGTTTTGTTTGTGAGATTATTGTATCTAATATTAGAGATTTTGTCTATTGACATTTGTCACAATTATTAGAGATATAATCATCTCTAATTTTAGTGATTTTTACAATTGATTTTATCTCTAATATTAGTTATTATTAAATCAATAAATATAATTCATATCAAAAAAGGAGGTCATCTATATGATGAATACATATTTCAAAAACGTATCTACATTGGAAGAATTAAGGAAACAATATAAAGAACTCTTAAAGATACATCACCCTGATAACGGTGGAGATGTGGCAGACATGCAAGAGATCAATTCAGAATATGATAAGCTTTTCAAATTATTAAAGGATAAGCACGAAAGCAAATCCACGGAAACTACTGATAAATCAGATTATAACAATATGAAATATGACTTCGCAGAAGATGAAAAGCTGAGAGACATATTAAATAAAGTGATTCACTTTGAAGATATTACTATTGAGATCATTGGCAACTGGGTTTGGATTGGTGGAAACACTTACCAATATAGAACAGAATTCAAAGAACTTGGTTTCAAATTTGCTGGGCAGAAAAAAATGTGGTACTGGCACAGCGAAGCATTTCAGAAGAAGAGTCGAAAAAGCTTATCAATGAATGACATTAGAAACTACTATGGAAGTACAGAGGTAGAAACGGAAAGACAACCGAAGATAGCAACAGCTTAGAATATAACAAGGGTGTATGGAAAGAACGTACACCCTATAATCAAATTAATAAAGGAGATACAGAGACATGAAGAATAGAATTGTTAAAACAGTAATCACATTATTAACAAGTACATTGTTGTTAGGATGCAATACATTAGAAGTAAACAAGACAGAATCAGAGCTGACAGCACAAACCATAAGAAATGGTATTGACTTTGGAAACGTAGAAATATATCACAGTACGAGCAAGGAAGAGTTTGACAGATTGACACCGATATTAGAAAACAGAAATGGTAAGATTATCATTGAAGTGATTGACGGAACTGTGCTTGACGATAACGGAAATGGAACGGACATTACAGGGAAGTATATCAAATATGATTCTGACAGATTTTCTAAAGGGGATAAGGTTCAGACGGCTTTTATATATAATCCAAAGACCAACTCATTTGATGATGTTCTGTATCGGATTGATACATTGATGAAATAAAAATAAGGCTAGGAGCGGTAAACTCTTAGCCTTTTCTCTATACTTATTATTTGCTTTTATGCGTGTTATTCGGTGCTATTTTGAATTGTTTGCTTGTTAGTGTAAACTTATAATGGTTAGTGACTTTCGTGTCTTAATTCGTCCATATAGTGTAATTTTGCAAGCTATATAGGATAAATGGAGCATGTATGGTATAGGGGGCATATTTACATTATCAGAAGATGCGTTTTGCTCGATATCCCCTGGATGTGTTCCACATGCATACCAAGCCATTTTTCCAACTGTTCGAACTAGAGGATACTAATAACACTTACTGCACGGTTCATATCCACTTGCTTCAGCAGCAGATTTCGTCACCTGTCTTGCATTATTAGGGTTCATCCTTCCACAATTCGAAATACTATGATATTTCTCCCCGGTAGCCGATAGCCATACCGTTCCACCTGAATCATTTGATTGATTTGAACCACTTTTCCAAGTACCACTCGAACCTCCGCTCGAACTACTCTGAGCAGATGCTTGTTTTTGCTCTAGCTGTGATTTTAATGATGCATTTTCAGACTTTAAAGTTTCATTTTCTGTCTTGAGTGTATCATACTGGGCTTTGAGTTCTGCGAGTTGCTTATTAAGACTGTCTATCGTTTCCTGTTGATCCTGATATTTCTGTATCTCAGATTCTAGTTCTTGATTTTCCAAAACAAGCGTTTCATACTTATCATTTAGTTCAGCAATATCATCTTCTAACGATTCAATAGTTCTTTGTGATTTTTCCGTTTGATCCATCTGGGCAACATTTATTACCCCGGAAATACCAAACGCAACTAATAATATTGCGAGAAATATGTACAGCGTCTTTTTTCTTATTTGTTTCAATTTGCTGAATAGTTTGTTTTGATTTGTCGAATCCACTTCAATTTCTGTGGCATCCTGATTATTTTTTTCCTCCATTGTCCCCTACCTCATTCCTTTGTATTTTATTGCACTATTATTATATCCTTGATATTTATACATAGCAAGAGTGAAAATTCCTTTTTCAGAACTTTCACTCGGTATAGAAAATTTTTATTCCGTTAAAATGTGTTTCTGTGCAGATCCATCAATCTCGCTAATCTTACCATTCAAATTTTCCTGTTGATTTTTTATTATCAAAACTCTTTTTTGCATTCTGCAATTGTTCCAAAATCACTTTAAACATCCGTTCTGTAGGTTACCACTTATATCCACATTTATTACATTTAAACTGACTCCTTGCAGTTTTACTAAGTAGACCAAATCCGATTGCACCAATAGCTTTACTTGTTGCAGAAATCTTGGATATATTTGTACTTCCACATGTAGGACATTTTGGTTTTGAAGATCGAATAGATTGTTGTCTATTGTGAAAGTCAGTCATTGATTCACAATTGAATTCTTTTGGTGCTCCATTGCATTCTTTTACTGCGTCTTCAAATAAACCGGTTTGAGATATATCTAGTTCTTTTCGCATTTTACGATTAAACTCTATTAATGAATTAACATCCATATGTTCATCATTTAATATTGTTTTAACAAAATATGTTACGTCTTTTTTTTTGCCATTTATAACGGTATATAGATGTCCATCAATTTCATCTAGTATGTTTGAATTTTGTTTTATAATGTCAATTGGACAACCACAATTCGGACATTTATCGGCAAATTCAGATACGTTATTGCCACATTCACTACAAATAATTAAAGACATTTCTTATTTCCTCCCTAATAAATACCTAAATTTCATTCAAACAGATAACCACAATTAGGACACTCTTTCGTTTCACATCCCACTATACATCGACATTCTGGACATGATTTAATTCCTTTTTCTTCACATTTTTTTATAGACTCTTCGCCCTCAACATCATTAAACGAATTTTCTTTTTCTTCTACGATATTATTGTTCTGAGAAGAATCTGTCACAACTTCTCCTTTCCTATTGAAATCTTTTTCATTAACGTTTTCTTGTTTTTGCTTACATGAAACAACTAGAGCTGCTACACCTGCAATCGTTGACATGATTAAAAAGCCGGTTCCCATAATTGCATAAGCTGTAAAATATGTTCCGTTAATTATATAGTTGTAAGCATCTCCTCCTACATAAGAATTGATATAATCTTCTTCAAAACTGTATTCTTCATCAGGATTATTGTAATTATTTTTCTTATCATATCCCTTACCGATAAGTACACATCCAGTAACAGCAAAAACCATACATAATGTAACAAGTATTATTATTATATTTTTCTTACTCATCTACATTCTCCTCTTTATAATTTTTATGAATCTTTCTATTATATTTACGTTCTTCACTTATTTTTTAATTTCTATTCCCACCAATCTCCAGTGACTTCTGTAGATGCAAATTCTTTGTCGGTAGAAAATTCAACTTGAACCTTTGCTCCATTATTAAAATTATTCACTTGTTCCCATACCGACTCAACAATAACTCCATTTTCATCTAATAAATTGATATTAATATTAAAGGTATTAAAATCAAGCCCTGTGGTATTTTCAATAATAGTTTGATATGTTTTCAACCCATCTCCCATATCTTCAACCACCTGAAATTGAATTCCTTTAAGCATATTTTCTACTGCTGCAACTGTGTTTTCTTGCTCTGTAACAAGTTGTGAGTTCGTTATGAAATCATTCAATGTGTCCTGATATTTTTCATCTACAGTCATTCCATAATCATCAACCATAGTTTTAATAACTTTACTTCTTTCATCATATATTGTTGAATACTCAGTTTCATATCTGTCATAATCAACAGTCATATAATCGCACAATTCCTTATGTTGATACAAAAGATTAATATATTTTAATGCTAACTCTTGCAATTTTTTATTTTCAAATTTTTCTTCTGTATATTTCTCAATTTTATTTAATTCTGCATCAATATAACCAAACATCATATCTTGATACTCTTTACTATTGAAATAAATATCATCAAATCCTTCTTTTGCCGCATCAGCATCATTAAGTTTCCATCTTTCCTGTAAGCCAGCAGACATATCTTCTACAAATACTTTATCAGCATATGATGGTTCTTTTTCTTCATTTTTTTCTGTTTTACTACATCCGCTTACCAATACTATTAAAACACACATTACCCCCAAAAGAATATTTTTCACTTTTTTCTGCATAAAATTGCCCTCCTCATTTCCTAATCATTCGTAAAACGCCTCGGAAAATGTCATCACGCAGCAGATAAATATATTCTATATGTACTGGATATTTTGACATAAAATTAGGATTTTTCTCAAAAAATTGTTTCTGTTCTGTTTCACACAAATGCATAATATGCTTTTCGTAAAAATCCAAATCATCACCAAATACATAATCGAAAAACCTAACCCTCTGCTTATGTGTCATATTATTTCTCCTTTGCGCCTTTCTTTTAATTATATTCGTTTTAACGAAGATATTCAAGTATAAGAATATCTTTTATGCTTAATTCATACAACTATTGTAGGAGGTGAGATAATGATTGACTATTCCCCATTTTGGGATACCTTAGAAAAATCAAATGACAACTGGTATACTTTAACAAATAAACATCATTTATCTCACAGTACGCTTCACAGATTAAAACATAACAAGGATGTATCTACTAAAACTCTGAATGACTTGTGCCGTATTCTCAATTGTGACATTTGTGATATATGTAGATATATTCCTTCAGATGAAGACCAGCATCTATGAGGGGTATCATTTACATTGAAAAAATTTAGGTACTGCAATCTCAGCACCCTATATTATAAATTGATTATGGCAGCAGTCGATAAAACGTAAAAAAATAGGCATACCGGAGAGCTTAATCTCTGATATGCCTTTTGTTTTACATACAATATTTTTTTACCAACTCTTCTAATTCTTTATTACTCGGAATGTTTTTATCTTCCTTTTTATAATAGATTGTCAATAAGTAAATTTCACAATCACTTTTCACTACATAATATATAATTCTATATCCGTTAGATTTTCCAACCTTAGTATCTGTATTTGCCATACGAACTTTTATAGTCTCGTTATCATCAAATACAAGCCCTGGTATAGTATCGCCTACAAGATTTCCTTTTTCTAATTCTTGTACTATCCCATCAACATCGTCCATAATGTTTTTAAATTTTTTCTTCTTTAAATAATAATTAATATCTTTTTCAAATCTAGCCGTTGGTATAATCTCAAACCGCATTTACTATTCATCCTCTAATGTATCATTTTTCATTTGTTGCCGGAACTCTTGCCAACTACGTTTTGGAATCTTCCCTTCACGCATTAACTTAACTTCCTGACACGATTGTTTGATTGATTCAGATATTGTACAAGGTCTTTCAATATTTATCATTGCGTTCATTTCAGACTCCTCCTTCTTCTTGTTACTCATATTATAACACCTCTTTTAATTACAATCAATGTTTATATCAATAGTATGCTAATAATTCTATGAAATTATATATGTCTTTTTGACTATCTTTTTATATCTCCTTAAATGTCCGCAAAGCCTTATTTTATAGGCTCTACGGGCATTTTGCTTTTGTGGTAAACCTCACATATCTAGGTCTATCTTCTTATATTTTCGCTATCAAGCGTGGTTAAAATCGTGGTAAATACTTCTTATGCGATTAGACGCTGAACCTCTGATTTTGCGGTATCTATGGACGCATGAGCATACCAGTTCATTGTGATACTGATGTTTGAATGTCCCATGATATACTGTAAATCTTTCGGGTTCATGTTCTTGCTTGCCAGTCTTGTGCAGAACGTATGGCGTAGCGTATGTGGTGTGATATGTGGCAAGGGGTTATCCTTGTGGTGTTTGTTATATTTCTTTACCATACGGACAAATAAGGCGTTGTAATCAATCGCAACTT